>OIEI01000038.1_pt1 | contig 51485 bp, 42 predicted proteins | sample 1581781 | NCBI WGS metagenome assembly OIEI01 (sample SAMN01760935, study PRJEB22395) | human gut metagenome | reverse complement strand
ATCAAAATCTTTAGCCTTTTTTATTTCAATTATTTTTCACTTGCGAAACTTGAGTCAATATAATCCAAATACCTCGTGTTGTCCCTTGGCGTTTTAGTACCCCAGATTCCTGCAAATCTTTAAGTATCTCTCTGGCTCTACGGTCACTAATATTTAGTCTATCAGATAATTCCTTTCTGGAAATTGATGGATTTGACTTTATGAGAAATAATAATTGACTATTCAAATCAATTTGGATCGCATTTGGATCATTTGGATCATTTGGATCACTTGACACAAGTGGATTCGCTATGAGGCTGACCCTGAACATAAAATCATCCTGTTTGAAAATAGGATTTGGCCATCCGCCTTCTTCCAATTCCCTATACATTCTGTCAATACCCTCCCCAAACTCACGAATGAATTCATATTCTTTCATAAATGAGGCAATCTTAGGATTTCGTGAGAAATGAGTTGTCCGCATATTATGCAGCCGGACTCTTCCGGGAAGGATTCCTGGGCTTTCCACCGTGAAATGATTGTCAAACAACTTTACTTGAATGTCCGTCCCGAGGATGGAATAGTCTCTATGTGCAACCGCATTCACGATTAGTTCAGTCCAACAAAATTCCGGATATTCGGGTTTTGTCACGAACAGAGCGTTTGAGGCAAGATAAGTCCTCTCTTTTATTTGCGTCTTTACATAAGCTATGGCAGATTGAGTCATTTCGAGGATCCTTCCTTTGAATGTAACGTCTTTGACAACATTCATTTCGCGGCCAACTTTCTCCTCGTTGCCATCATATCTGATAAACCGTATGTGGGCACGTTGAAAGAAACGCTGTGGATTCTTGCCGAAGAGGAGGATAGCAGCCCCACTTACTTGTTCATTCCCATCCTTTACGATAATATAATCTCCATTTGAACGCAAAAATGATAAAGCATCTCTCTTATAACCAATCCTTTTACAATAACTTGAAACGAAGTCCAAGTCAATATCGTCAACAGTCGCACGAGGAACAGGATAATCTTCAAAGTATTGGACTCCCTTAGCCAACATTATCTGCATTCTGTCATCGAAGGACAACTTTTTTGATTTGTCACCAACCCTATAGTAAGAATCATCAGCTGTTGTTGAGTGCATAGAGGAGCTTTGCTCAACATCGAGTATCAGAATATGATTTTCTTTTCCTTCCTTGTCTGTACACGCGATTCTTTGCGGATGCACATTTATGGAAGGTATGCAATAATCAAACGGTACACGTAACAAGTCGTTAATATGGGTGCTATACCTATCTATGCCTGACACACTTCCATCGTCTTCAATACCGATAGCAATGGTTCCACCATCGGCATTGGCCATTGCAACCATAATGACTGCCAATGCTTTAGGCTCTATTCGTGCACTTTTCCTGTCAAAAGTCTGACCTTCCGGAAGAGTTCTGTAATCTTCTATTGTTTTCATAATCCGTTAAATTACAAAATTCTTCTGATGGTGTCTTTGCTGTAGGCGTTGAAAATCTGCTCGAAGTTATCTGCGACCTGGTCGGAGGAGAGGGAACTGTCGCGCATGATGAAGTAGTATGGCTTGCGCCTGGCGACTTCGGTGATCACGATTTCGGTCACGTCATCGTCGAAGCAAGCGATCAGGTAATCATCGTTCACACTGAACACATCCTTGCCGGCGATTGTCTTTCTTTCGATTTTAGCCGAGAGAGGAAGGTTGCACTCAAGCATCACCTGGAAAAGGAGGTCTTCCGGAGTGCGGTCGGGCTTCACGTTGTCATCGAAGAGGGTGGCTGCGGAAGAATCCTCCGGAGTGTAATAGACATCCTGCATATTTGACGTGTCGAGTTTCAGGACACGGAAACCCACATCGAGCCGTGTCGGTTCAGATTCCTTGTCGAACAATCCATTGTCGGATTTCTTCGCGGCCTGTTCCTCCTGAATCTTCTTGCCGGCCCTACGGATGCGCTCCTTGCCGATTTCGCAGATGTTCTTGTAACCAGATTTGTATGCTTCGCTTTTCTCGTCTGTCAATTCCGGCAACTGTACCATAATGTATTTGCGGTTCCCTCCATCTTCCGCATTTAGTTGCATTACGGCGTGGGCGGTTGTGGCGGAACCGGAGAAGAAATCAAGAATGAGGGAGTCGTAGGAAGTTCCAATTTGTATGATGGATTTTATATATTCAGTAGATTTTGGGAATGACATATAGTCGCCTCCTAATATAGCTTTAACTTCCTGAGTCCCGATTTGGTTATTTAAAGTTTTGTCATTCCACACAGTTTTATATTTTCGCGTGCGTTGCTCTCCATTTGTGTTGAGATAGTCTTTTACGTATATGTCGTATTCGTCGCGGGATGAGATGAGTTTCGCTACTAGTCTTGTATATTCGGTTTTGCATTTCTGCTTTCCCCACATCCAGCGCCCCTCTCGACCATCCGATTTCTTTGGTACAACTCTGTGCCAACCTTGAATTTCGGTCAGCGAAATGGATTGATCTGCCGGATTAACATATATAGGGAAAAACATCTCAGGGCGATCTTCTCTCAAAGATGCAACACCACGTTGACGTAATCCCAATAATCTGTATTTGCCATACTTATCAGAAAATTTATACTCAGCCTTTTGGTCTTCAGACAAAGGCACCCCTCTTATAATTGCCAAATCACTATTTTTTGCATAGCAAAGCAAATATTCATGAGATGTGGCAAAGAATGTATCGGATTGCCGCCCGCGCGGATTGTTTTCTATTACCAATTGCGCAATTTTATTCCTTTCCCCGAACACCTCATCACAAACCTTCCTGAGGTTCTCCACCTCATTGTCATCAATTGAAATGAATATGACTCCGTCCTCAGTCAGCAAATCCTTAGCGACCTTCAGCCTCGGATAGATCATGTTCAGCCAATCCGTGTGGAACCGGCCATTGCTCTCGGAGTTGACCTCGTAGTTCTGCAGGATCATATTCCCGTCCTCATCGAACATCCCGCTCTTGTCTCTGAACTCGCCGGCGGTCTGGCTGAAGTCATCCTCATAGACAAAGTCGTTGCCAGTGTTGTACGGCGGATCGATGTAGATCATCTTGACCTTTCCAAGATAGTCCTCCCGAAGAAGTTTGAGCACCTCAAGGTTGTCACCCTCAATGTAGAGATTCCCGGTGTTGTCGAAGTCCACGCTGCTTTCCTTGTCCGGTCGGAGAGTCATATTGCTCGGAGTGTTGGCGATTCTTATGGCTTCACGCTTCCCCGGCCAAGTGAACTGATACCTCTCCTGAGATCCCTCGACAATGTCCTTTGACAGTTCAACCCTAAGTTTGTCAAAATCAATAGCGTGTTCCAGTCTGCCATTTTCCCCTATCCTTTCTGTCAGACAATTCGGAAATAACAGACCTATTCTTTCAATATTATTTTGTGTTATATTGTGTGTGTGCATTCTTAACTTTTCCATATCGTGTCTTGATTATTTATTTCCAAAATTTGTGGAGTGTGGACTCGTTGAAGAATTTTTTTTGCTGTTTATCAAGCGTTTTGAATAATCTTCTAGCAGTTGTTTTATCACCAAGCAAAAGAAATGCCCCAATCCTATCTAAAACGGATGTTTTGTTGTCATCTATTATTAAATGAATTTCTTCTATTTCAGAAGACTGTAAATTTCTTTGGCTTTTTTTTTTATCTGAATTATGTCCAATTTTTTCCCGGCTTCAGTTACCCCCAATACTTCTTCTCCAAGCAGCCAGTAAGCGATGTCTTGTGCTGCAATTAGCATTCTTGGATTAGAGCTCTTGTCATATGCGTGTATTAAAGAATTTAGTACTTCATTTGCGATAGTTATAATATCAGGATTATCTACATATAAAGATTTAAATTCATTAATCAAACCTTCGTAATTGATATTGCTCAGTTTGCAATAATCATCAATTTTTAATGTCGCAATTGCAGGCAATATATTTTCCTTGCAGGAATCCAGTTTTCGATATACAAGTTTGGTAAGGCGCAAATTAAAAAAATCTTCTACATTGTAAAAGCCTTCACTGTCATCAGATTTTGTCAGGAGAAGTCTTATTACAACATTGGATAATCGTAAATCAGTGCACATCACAGTATTATTGTTTAGGTTAATATTTGTAACAGCCTCATTATTTACAATACATTTTTCGAGGGTCTTTATGTCTTTTATGTTTTTGTCTGTGAGCTGATTCATATTAAGGTCTTCTTGGATATGAAGAACTTTAAACAACTTTTTTAAGCTGTTACATAAATCCCAGTCTAACTTAATTTGTTCTGAAAATATACTGTTGCACTTGTCAATATTATACTGACGACTATTGATAGAAAGAGTTTTTTTCTCAAGCAAGTCATTCACAAATACAAGAGACTCGTACCTTTTTGATAAAGAAGCTGGCGGATTGTAGGTGATCTTTCCTTGTCCTAAATCATAGTTTAAAGCCATACGGAAACAACTACCAAACAAGAAGATCAAACCATTTTTTGTGTAACTAATCTTAAATGATTGATAATACTGTTTGTCTCCTACAAGAACTGGTGCGTTGAATGTTTGCTCAATTAACAGATTTCCGTGTGCGTTTTTTATTGGTTCAGCAGTAGATGCGCCCTTGAATTTTGCATAAAAGCATATTTCATTTTCAAAGAACGGGATAAAACGATCTTTCTCTTTACTAATATTAGTGGTAGAAAAAGTAATCGATTCAATATTGCTGTTATTATTTAATTCGTCTAAAGTCAATAATTTAGACAAAGCGAAGCTTGATTGTTTGCGTGCGTCAATTCCAAAATTATGAACAATAGTCTCAATAGCATATTTATCATTTGGGAATGTTCTCAATGTGATGTTCTTTGTCTTTTGCCCATCAACAATATTGTCTTGAAGTTCCTGAATTTTAACAGGCAATAGTGTTTCGTAGAATATCTTCCTATTGTCATTGCAATCTATTTGAACAACAAAGAATAGGCATCCTCCTATTTTTAGATAATTGTAAAGATCCCTAACTTCTATTGCGTAAGTAATCTCCTCTGCGATAAGTGAATCACACTCTTTCCCCTTTATCTGAACCCAAATTGTAGTTAGAATATCCTCTTTATTATTCCCATTTTTTTCATAAATGATAATATTTCCATCTACAGAGGGATACTTATCTCCCGAAGTGAAGTGAGGAGATAATAACGGGCATTTTGTGATAGCATCATCAACAGCGTTGACTGCCATTTTTTCTATTGTATCGGAATCTCTCATTATGGCAATCAATCTATTATGGCATTAGAAGATTTGTGGGCTACATTTCCCTTGTTTCCTTGTAACGATAATTGATTCGTTTTAGTTTGCAAAATAGTATGCATTCGCTGTCCTTGATATTTATAAATAGAGACTATGGTCGCAGCTATGTTCTGCCGACCTCCTTCACAGATCGAGTCCTTTCGGTCATCGGTGATCTTGTAATATATGTTGTCGAAAAACGTTTGCATATCAAATTTACCCTAAATATAATAAAATGATTTTGTTTAGTGTTATGTTATTTGATTTTTGATGCTCAGTTTTTTGCGGTTCTCGGGTGAAATATCGACTATATTGCACCCGTAGGGTCAGATATTCGTTGTTTGGGGTGTGAAGAGTGGCTATTCTCACCTGAGAATATTCCAGAAAGGAATTTTGCTGTAGGAATATGATGTCTTAGCATTGGTCGGACGTGGAACTTCAGAATGTTTTTCGTAAGTTTACGGAAAATTGTATGAGATAATGAATATCGTGCGTAAGATTTCCGTGACTGTGGCTGCCGCTATCTGCATTGCGGTCACGGCGTGCTCCGTGAAAACAGTTGAGGTTCCTTTCGATTCGAACGTAAAGGATTACACTCCAGTTGTCGTTGAAATCCTGAAGTCGCACCCGAAAGGAAACGTGAGGATTTGTTTCGGGAAGGGGCTTTACCCGTTCTATCCGGAGCTGGGGGCGCGGGAGTTCCTGACGCTCTCGAACAACGACAGCGGTGACAAGCGCATAGCCTTCCTGATCAAGGACATGAGGAATGTCACGATCGAAGGCGACGGCTCCGACTTCATGTTCCACGGGTGCATGGTGCCGTTCGCCGTCAAGGGGTCGTCCAATGTCACCATCAAGGGTGTGTCGGTCGATTACGACTATCCTTGGACTTTCGAAGGGACGGTTCTCTCCAGCGATCCGGTCAGCAGAAGCTTCACTGTCAAGGTCTTCCCGGACACCAAGTACCGTATTGAAGGCGACAGGCTTTTCTTCGGAGGCTATGACTGGGAGTATCCGATGGGGGAGAGCATCCTTTTCGACCCGAAGACCCACAGGCCGTTCTTCGACACCTGCGCCTACGACCACGGCTATTGGTCCGGTGAGATGGGAGCAAGGGAGATAGGTGAAGGCATCATCGAATTCACACGCCTCAGCGCTAGGGACGTTCCTCCGGTCGGAAGCGTTTGGGACGACAAAGGGCCTACAGGACTTAACAGACGTTTCCCGGCGATGGCAGTGCTGTCATCAAAGAATATAAACATAGAGGATGTCCACATCTACCGGAGCGGCGGGATGGGACTGATCGCTGAATATTCAGAGAATATCACGGTGAAAGGTTTCTCGACGGCCGCTCACGAAGGTTCTCCGAGGATGGTCACCACTTCCGCTGACGCGACCCACTTTGTCAGCTGCAACGGAAAGATTACGATAGAGAACAGCCTGTTTGAGAGTATGCTTGACGATGCCGCGAACATCCACGGCATCTACATGCTTGTGGATTCTGTGCTGTCATCTAATACTTTACGGGCTCATTTCGGCCATTTCCAGCAGGTGGGGGACCAGTTCGCCGACGAGGGTGACGTGATCAGCTTTGTGGACAAGTCCAATCTTCGTCCGGTCGGCTCCGGCAGGATCAGGAGCATCGACAAGTCCGACCTCAAGGCCTACATCATAGAGACCGATTTCGATCTTGGCGGAGTCGCGGATCCGACGAACATAGCCCTTGAGAACATCTCCAGAGGCGCGGATGTCACGATTCGGAACTGCACCGTTCGCTACAACAGGGCCAGAAGCCTTCTGCTCTCGACCTATGGCGACGTGCTTGTGGAGGACTGTGATTTCGCCTCGCAGATGTCCGGAATCTGTGTCAGCGGCGACGCCAACTTCTGGTACGAGTCCGGAAGGACAAAGAACATCGTGATTAGAAACAACAAGTTCACGGATCTGGCCATCGGCGCGAACGGTCCGCAGGCTATCCTCCAGATCGATCCCGAGATCCCGACCAAGACAAGGGGCAACGACTTCCACTACCACAACAGCGTGACTTTCGCCGGCAACATCGTGGAAACCTTTGACAGCCAGATCATCTATGCCAGAAGCGTCGGGACGCTCGACATCTCTGACAACATATTCATTGATTCCAAGTCTTATGCGCCGCTGTTCCCTGGGCAGCCGGTGATCGACGTGCAGTTCTGCGGTGATGTGACCATCAAAGGCAATGATTTCTCAAAGTGGAAGCCGGACGCCGAGATCAGCATCCACGACTGCGTCAAGGTCGAGAATGACTCCGGACTCCCTGTAATCGACAAACCGAACCCTTACCGTGAGCGGAATTGGTAAGGATCCGGTTCGCTAAGATATATTGGGGATGGCTTACTTTTCAGAGGATGCCGTCCCTTTTGATTTGTCCTCGGTATCTTGCTGCGAAGCTTCGTCCGATGTCTTTTCCTTGTACTTGAAACGGCGGATCTTGTGCGTGGCCGTCTTCTCGAAGTCTTCCTTCATCGCCTCGACCTCGCCGATCTTGGACTGTTTGCTGACGTGCTTGTTGACATATTCAAGAACCGCCTGCTTCATCGACTGGAGGTTGTCGAAGAACTTGTCCTCGCGCTGTTGGTTCCAGTCCAGCACATTGTCATCGAACTTCACGAGGGCCACCAACTTGCCGTTCCTTTCCACCACGAGTGATTCGTTCACTCCAGAAATGGTGTTGATCACCTGCTCGATCTCCTCCGGGTAGATGTTCTCGCCCGAAGGTCCCACTATCATATTCCCGAGCCTTCCCTTGATGTAGTAGCGTCCCTTGGAATCCTGGCACGCAAGGTCGTTGGTGCGGAACCAGCCGTCGTCGGTCAGCACGGAGCGGGTTCTTTCCGGGTCGCGGTAGTAGCCCAGCATCACGTTGTCACCCTTGGCGACAATCTCGCCCTCGCCCGTCTCCGGGTTCACGTTCTGGAGTTTGACCTCCACGTTGTAGGCCGGCACGCCGATCGACCCGACCACTGTCTTGCCCACGCAGGCGTTCGTGATCAGCGGAGCCGTCTCAGTCAGGCCGTAGCCGATCGCATAGGGGAATCCGGCCTTGTTGAGGAAATCCTCCACGGTTGAGTCCAGCTTCGAGCCGCCGATTCCGAAGAACTTCAGCTTGCCACCGAAGGATGCGTAGAGTTTCTTCCCGATGAGCCAGTATAGGAGTCTCGGCGTGTGTCCCTTCATCCAGGAAAGCACGCGGCTCTTCTCCACCGTCGGAACCACGCTGTTCTTGTAGACCTTCTCGATGATCAGCGGCACGGAGCACATGATGGTCGGCTTGACCTTCTTCATCGTCTGCATCAGGATGCTCGGTGTGGGCGGTTTTTGAATATAATAGACGCAGCCTCCGACGTACAGCGGGTAAAGCACGCTGAACGCCATCTCGTAGGTGTGCGACATCGGCAGGATGGAGAGCCAGCGGTCGTGCTTCCCGGCCTTCTGGGCGTGGTAGGCCGCGATGATGTTCTGGCAGAAGTTGCGGTGGCTGAGCATCACGCCTTTGGCCTTTCCGGAAGTGCCTGATGTGTAGATGATTGACGCAAGATCGTCGGCCTGTGGATCAACACCGTGACCCTCGCAGGTGAAAGCCTTGTCGTCCTTCTTGATGAAGTCGAACGTCTCTATGTCGATCACGAGGGTCAGTTTGTCGATCACCTCCTGACTGAGTTTCTTAAGGAGTCTCTTGGACACGAAGATGGCCTTGCATTCCGAGTGATTGATGATGTTTGTGACCTCGCTTTCCGACGAATCCGGCAGGATTGGCACGGTCACACGTCCGAAAGGTACGCACGAGAACATCGCAACCGTCCAGTTGGGCATGTTGTTGGAAAGTATGGCTACCTTGTCCCTTGCGCTGATCCCGAATCTGTTGAACCGGTGTGAAAGTTCCAGACACTTGTGCTTGAAGCTGTCGTAGGTATATTCCTGCCCACCTTCGACGAACCGCGAGAGCGGCCGCTTGGCGTAGTTGTCGGTGGCATATTCAAATAGCTTGGCCAGGGTCGTGACATAATTCTCCCTGTTTTGGCTGAAAAATGGCATAATTGATTGTTTAATGAGTGATGTAGCCTTCCGGGTGCTTGCCCTCGAAGTGCATTGTTTCGTAGATCGTCTGGATTCTGTCGGTGTCTGCGCGCGCGTCATCCGTCAGCTCAACCTTCTCGCCGATGCCGACGCGCTTGGTCTTCCAGTCAAAAAATCCCATATAGACAGGGCATCCGACCTCTCTTGCGATGAGGTGGTAGCCGGTCTTCCATTTCTTCACGGCTTTTCTGGTTCCCTCGGGGGCGATGGCGAGGTGGAACTGATCCACTTTCTCCATCTCCTCGATGAGGCCCTTTACCATCGCGGCGGCGCTGCCCCTGTCCACAGGAATGCAGCCGACCTTGCGGAGGAACACCCCGACCGGCCAGAAGAAAAACTCCTTCTTGATCATAACGTGCGCCGTCCGGTCGAACTGCGTGTAGAAAAGGTAGGAGACCACAAAGTCCCACACGGAAGTGTGTGGCACACCGAGAATGATGCATTTGCTTTCCGGCGCGGGGCCACCTACCGTGGTCCAGCCCATCTTCTTCAGCAGCCATCCGCAAAATTTAGCCCAACGTGACATAATCAATGAATATTAGATGTTTACGTCTTCAAGTTCCTCTTCGGAACGCAGGTTCGCCCTGATGAAGTTCTGGCGGTCGATCGTGTTGTCGCCCATGTAGAACTCCATGATATCCGCGATGGATTCCTCGTCGGAGAGCTTCACGAGGTCCAGCCTCATATTCTCGCCGATGAAATCCACGAACTCGTCCGAAGAAATCTCTCCCAGACCCTTGAAGCGGGTGATCTGCACAGAGGTTTTCAACTCCTTGATGGCCGCCTCCTTCTCCTCCGGAGAGTAGCAGTAGCGCCTCTCCTTCTTGTTGGCCACCCTGAAAAGCGGAGTCTGAAGAATATGCACGTGTCCGCGGCGGATAAGATCCGGGTAATACTTCATGAAGAAGGTCAGCACGAGCATCCTGATGTGCATTCCGTCATCATCGGCATCGGTCGCCACGATGATGTTGTTGTAGCGCAGGTTGTCAAGGTCGTCCTCGACTCCCAGGGCTGAGACCAGCAGGTTCAGCTCCTCGTTCTCGGCCACCTTCTTGCGGCTCTCCTTGTAGCAGTTGATCGGCTTGCCGCGAAGACTGAACACCGCCTGGTATTCGGCTTTCCTCACCTTGGTGATGGTACCGCTCGCGGAGTCACCCTCCGTGATGAATATGCTTGTCTGCTCCGCGAGATCCTGCTTGCCTTTAGGCAGCTTGTCACAGAAGTGGAAGCGGCAGTCGCGCAGCTTGCGGTTATAGACATTCGCCTTTTTGTTTCTTTCCCTGGTCTTCTTCTGGATCCCGGCGATTTCCTCGCGCTCCGCCTGGGACTCCTTGATTTTGTTCTCGATGATCGGAACAATGTCCTTGTTGATTCTCAGGTAGTTGTCCAGATTTTTGGCGATGAAGTCATTGACGTACGATCGGATGGTTGGCCCTCGGTCGATCTCTATGGAGCCATCCGGATTCTGCACCTTCTTGCCGTTCCCGTCCGTCTTCTCCTTTTCCCACATATAGGTGGAACCGAGCTTGGTCTTCGTCTGACCCTCGAAGTTCGGCTCCTGAATCTGTATGCTGATCGCTCCTATTATGCCTTGACGGCAGTCCTCAGGAGCGTAGTTCTTCTTGAAGAAATCCTTGAGTGTCTTGGCGATGGCCTCACGGAAAGCGGCCAGATGGGTTCCTCCGTCACGGGTGTTCTGGCCGTTTACGAACGACGCGATGTTCTCGCCGTAGGAGTTGCCGTGGGTCAAGACGACCTCGATGTCCTCGCCCACAAGATGGATCGGAGCATAGCGCGGGGTCTCGGAAAGATTGTCGTTCACAAGGTCCAGAAGGCCGTTCTCGGACTTGTAGGTGACTCCGTTCAGGACTATCGCCAGACCTTTCTTCAGGTAGGAGTAGTTCTTGACCATCGTCTCCACATAGTCCATATGGAACTCAAAGCCTCCGAACATTGCACTGTCCGGGGTGAACACGACAAGTGTACCGTTCTTTTCACTGACCTTCTCCTTCCTGCCGCTGTCCACAAGCTGTCCACGCTCGTAGCGGGCCCAGGAACTCTCTCCTCCTCGGAACGACTCCACGTAGAAACTCTCTGACAGGGCGTTCACCGCCTTGGTACCCACACCGTTGAGTCCGACGGACTTCTTGAAAGCCTTGTCGTCGAACTTTCCTCCGGTGTTCAGCTGGCTGGTGGCCTTGATGACGGAGTTGAGCGGAATGCCTCGTCCGAAGTCCCTGATGGAGACCTGCCTGTCCTCGATGTTGATGAGGACCTGTTTGCCGAATCCGGCGGAGAACTCGTCGATGCAGTTGTCCACGATCTCCTTGAGCAGCACATAAATGCCGTCTCCCGGGTTGGAGCCGTTGCCAAGTCTTCCGATGTACATTCCCGGACGCCGGCGGATGTGTTCGACACCTTCCAGGGTCCGTATGTTGTCGTCAGTGTAGTCGTAGTTCTGTTCTATGTTCGCCATTTATCTTAATCGCATAATCGTACAAAATTACAATTTTTAGCCGGGATTTGAAAAAGTATCTTTAAAGTGATAACTTTGTGCTTGGAAAGGATTTTGCATCTTTTCCATTAGTTTTAATATTCGCTTATGACTGCTTTGAAGTATTTAATCGGCTCAATCGCCGTGTCTTGCCTGTTGATTTGTGGCACTGATGCCCTTTATGCCCAAGGTTCAGGGAAGGATAACATTTTTGAGGGTGTGGTGCAATTGGACAAGACCGTGCATGATTTCGGGGACATTTTTATCTCGGACGGCCCTGTTTCTGCGACATTTACAGTCAAGAATGTGAGTGACAAGCCATTGCTGATCCACAATGTGGCCGTTTCGTGTGGATGCACAAACGTGGAGTGGACAAAAAGTCCTGTCGAGCCTGGTAAGACAGGCACGATAAAGGCTACCTTCAGAAACGATGAAGGGTATCCGTTCGACAAGTCTGTGACAGCTTATTTCTCCGGATTGAAGAAACCTGTCGTACTTAGACTTAGGGGTGTCAGCCATAAGGCAAAGCTTTCACTTGAGGAGCTTTATCCGTTCCGTTTCGGGGAACTGGCCATAAATAAAGTTGAGATCAAGGGTGGGAATCTGTCGCAGGGACAGCAGAAAAGCGGGGAAGTGGTGGTCGCGAATCTTGGATCCAGCCCTGCGAAGATCTCTTTCTCGGATGTGAGCGGAGGCCTTTCTGTAAGTGTGTCTCCAAACCCTGTTCCGGCCCGGTCGGTCGCCAAGTTGTACTATACGGTCACTGCTGACCGCGAGCATTGGGGAAAGAACTATTACTATGCGACCCCTAAGGTGAACGGACGTGCACATAAGGCTGTTTTCGTCCAATCCGCTTCGGAGAATCAATCTGCTGGCAGGGACGAGTTCACCGGATATCGTAATCCTGACCTTGGTGAGGGAAAAAGCAAGATAGGAGTCATCGCCTACATCAAGGAGGATTTCTCCGGTCTGTCAGATGAAGAAAAAAACAACGGCTCGTCTCCTATCGCTGACCGTAGTTCTGACTGGATAGGGGAGTTTAAGGCAGGAGATCAGGTTAAATGTACATTCAGGATGGAGAATCGGGGCAAGTCTCCACTCAAAATCTATAAGGTGGATTCCGAAAATGCCCTTGTGCATTTTGAGACATTCCATGAATTGAAGCCAGGAGATAAAGAGGATCTGAACATCACAATCGACACCACCGGAATGCCGGTCGGCAATTGCATGATCACCCTCACTTTGACGACCAACTCCCCGTTGCGTCCGACAATGAATATTTACCTGACAGGAAACGTGTTGGAGTAATATGATCGCACACGTGCTTCTCGACGCGTTCCGAGGATCTGTCCTGATCTCAGGTCTGGTTGTCGTCATGATGATGATCATCGAGTCGTTCAACGTTGAGTCGGACGGCAGGATATTCAGGTCCCTCCAAAAGTCGGGATTTGCACAAGTGTTGGTCTCTTCTCTTTTGGGAACTGTTCCTGGCTGCGTTGGAGGTTTCGCCGCCGTGTCGCTTTACACGCACAGAATGCTGAGTTTCGGAGCCTTGGTGGCCATGATGATCGCCACAGCGGGAGATGAGGCGTTCATGATGCTCGCGATGTTTCCTGGCAAGGCTGCCATGCTGTTTCTTATCCTGTTTGTGCTCGCTGTCGTCACTGGGCTTTTGGTTGACAGATTCTCAGCCAAGGACAAACCGCTGCCTACCCGGCTGGAGGATTCGTTCGAGCTTCATGGGGACGGATGTGAGCATCAGAGCGGGCATCATCACAAGGATGGAAGACATTTCGGAAAGACAAGAATATTCATGTTCATCGGGGTTGTGATATTCATAGCCGCCCTGCTGCTTGGCTTGCTGGAGGAACATGATGAGACAGAGTGTCTTGCGGTTTTCAATGAGGAGTGGACATTCTGGCTTTTCGGGGTTCTCAGCCTTGTCGTGCTGGGGGCGCTGCTTTTTGCTTCCGACCACTTCGTCGAGGAACATCTTTGGGAGCATATTGTCCGCAAGCATCTTCCGAGCATATTCGCCTGGACTTTCGGGGTGCTTCTGGTCATCGGAATCCTGTTCAATTTCATCGACATCTCCGCTTGGATCAGCGACAACACCGCTCTGATGATTCTGCTGGCTATAGTGGTCGGGCTGATTCCTGAGTCGGGTCCGCATCTTGTCTTTGTGACCCTGTTTGCCAGCGGTGTCATCCCGTTCCCCGTCCTGCTTGCCAATTCCATAGTGCAGGACGGTCACGCATCTCTTCCTCTTCTGGCCGACAGCAAATCCTCCTTCTTCAAGGCAAAAGCGATAAAAGTCGGAATCGCCCTCATCGTTTTTGTGGTATGGGGTTTGATATTGTGATTTTAAGGTTTATATTTGCATAATGTTTCCGCATTTTCCGGAGACTGGCAGAAATGATAACAATTTTATTTATTTGAATTATGGCTTACAAGATTTCAGAAACTGATTGCGTAGCTTGCGGCACATGCGCAGGCGAGTGCCCTCAGGGCGCTATCCACGAGGGTGACGTTTACACCATCGATCCAAACGCCTGCATCGACTGCGGCACTTGCGCTGACGCCTGCCCGATGGGCGCCATCCATCCGGCTGAGTAATCGGACATAGCAAGATTCCAGAGAGGACGACTGTAACTCACAGTCGTCCTCTTTTTTGTGCGTATGTACTTATCATTCTTGGGCCTAATTGTCACATTCCGCCTTTATCCTTAAATACCTCCACGCCCAGATTGTCCTCGATCTTGGACAACATCTCAAGAGTAAGATTCTCGTTCCCCTTAACAATCCGGGACACATATTGCTGACTGCATCCAAGTTTTTCCGCCACCTGTGCCTGCGTCCATCTCATCTCTTCCATCCTGTCAAGCATCTTCATGGCCACAGCCTGCGAACGACGTAGCCATGCGCGGTTTGCGCGACGCCACTCCGCCTCCTCCCGCCACCTTGAAGGTGTCGGGGCTTGATACTGTCTCAATCTTTCAACTGCGGTTCCCATAATAATATAAACTATTGTGAATCTTGATAGTCGATGAAACTTTCTTTGTCCACGATGCCTTCATCAAGCAAAAAGTTACGCACCTTCTCCATCTTCGCCAGCTCCAGAAGCGTATGCTCACGTTCTGCCATCGTAGCCGTTAGTTTAATTGCCCCGCCGGTCACAATAAATGCTCCTTTCTCCAAACGAATGGCATATAGCCTTAACCAGGAGGGATGGCCGCCATCGTTCTTGAGCCGGGCCTTTTCCTTATCCAGCATCAAAGCGGCAGTCTGACGATTATCCAAAGGCCGGAACAACTTCTCCAAATCCGCATCCGGGCTCAGATCAAGAATAAGGCACTGTAATTTGTCGCTGTCTTCGATCGTGTCATAGATAGCCTCATTCACATCCGTTACCTTGAAATACGACTCCAAGTCATCTTTGTTCTCGTAAAAGAACGCACGGAGCCACTCTACATCATTCCACTGGGCAAACGATCTGAACAAGGCATTCTCTTCCTCCCCTTCATAACGGACAGACCACAAACGGCCGTCATTGGTTATCTCATCAAATAGCATCATGACACAAACGTTTTCACCTGCAAATATACTAAAGAAATGCCGAGTTTACAACTGGCAGTTGTGAAAAAATGATGACGGAATATATGCGATAATCACTACACTTCTTTATACCGATAACAGTGCCGACTTAGGCCAAGACATCTGGTTTGGGTCAGGGGACGAAACAGAACTATATCAATGGACAAAATCCGCTTTCGCATAAGCTTTATTACATGATGCCACGTAATACCTATTACTTCCAGTTAAATTCTACAAAACACCTTCAGCCACATAGCCTACCTATGCCCGTAGAGACCGTGTCGGGCTGAAAAACTTGAAGCCAAAGTCACAAGTTTTTCACGCCAAAGTGCCTTCCAGATGCTTCTGGCCTGCTTTGGACTGAAAGCGTTTCGTAAAAAACTTAACCTTCCACATGTCGCTGAAAGCCACCTTGAAGCATCCTTCTGGTAAGGAGGTGGGCCGTTGATGTCAGGGGGAATCCGTCGCCAGTCTCACGAAGGTGCCGCCGGCTATCCTTGTTTGATGGACTACTATGTCAAATTGCACGTAAGATAAGGAACCGCCGTATGCGGAACCGCACGTACGGTGGTGTGAGAGGTCGGAAAACGAAAGTAGGAAGAAAACTACTTCGTTTTCCTCCTACTCGATTTGTGTATCGGGCATTGCGAAAGCATGTGATCCGCATGGTGGGCTTATCAGGTGACTAATAATTGAAATAAGTGCAGAGTCCGTAGTAGGAGATATAGTTGGAATATCGTTCCTCATAGAAAACCTTCCAACCGCTGTTGATTCTATAAGTCGCGGCTCTGTCCAGTCCTTTTGTGTTGTACACGGTAGAGGCTCGGAAGTCACCGTTGTCGCGGCTGCGGTAAATATGAAGCTTTGCCGCGGTTTGCTCCGGCTCGTAGATGCCTGATACAGTCTTAACATACTCATATTCCCGTGTCATCCCATTTTTTTGAGCGGAATTCACGGATGAGCTGTAGTTCGGATGGTTGTTTTGTCCCGAACCGCCTATGGCAGCCACACATTGCTCATTCTGGATGCCGCTGCCTGTGTCCAACAGCCCGGAATCCATAATTTCATTGGCGGCAATCATGGTCGCTGCTATGCCTTTAGCCAGGCCGTTGACGATTGCGGCGCCTACATTTGATTTCTTGGAGAATGTCCCGGAATCATACAATGAGCACATCTCCGCTGCCGGGAGATAGCCTTTGTCCGCAAGCTCTTCAAAGGCAGGAAATGCTTTTGACTCCCCGCGGCTTTCAAAAATCGAGAGATTGTTCACGCCTTGGTACATCTGTTTCATGTCGTAAACAAATTCCCCCGGCAGGTATCCGGCGGACATCGCCTGACGGTAAAGTTCTGTTGCAGATTTGTCATCACCAGTCTCCTCATACACACCGGCCAACGCATACATTGATGGAGTATGACCGAGAGTGCAGTTCTTGTCCAGCAGTTCTTTAGCCTTGTCATAATCATGCTTGAAAATTGAACGTAAGGCTTCATAATAACCTGTCTGAATATCTGCTGATACATCGTTTATCCTGTTGTAGGATACTGCATATATCCTTTCATAGTTTCTTTCCTTGCATCGTATGATATTCAGTTCAGGGTCATCATAATTCAATGCATAGTAGTAACAAGCTTTGTCCACATCAACCGGAGTTCCAATACCTACAAGATAGCAGGTCGCTATTATGCCATTGAATATAGGGCTGATATTCTGGGCCTGGCGGTACAGGTCGAAAGCTTTTGCGTCATTATTTTCCACACCATCACCGTACAAGTAGGCATTGGCAAGGTCAATGATGAATGTGAGACGGTCAGGAACTGTAAGCTGTGACTCAGATGGATCGCTTAATGCGTCTTCGAGCATTTTGCACCGCGCGCCTTGAGGTGATCTGGGTTGTACCCAGCCATCAGGCAGCGGCCGTAGTATGCGGAACAATACAGTTTCCATGACGGTTCGCGAGTGCAGGCATCTGCATAAGATTCCGTAATCCGACTCAATCTTTTCGGCTTGTACTTGGAAGATATAATGGCATTATGGTACTTGAACATAAAATTATGAACCGCCGCAGGGTACTCGTCGTCAGTGATAATGTCATCTACACCATATACGACAGGCTTGTCAAAAACCTGAGCGTCCGCGCGAATTGGCGTGATTGTCAAAGCGGTTATGACCAGCAGGACAGAACTTGTGGCGGCGAACAGTGCCTTACAGTATTTATTGGTTTCCATCAATCGTGTTTTTGTCAAGATAGTCATTTTTCTTAGATCTGCAAAACTGGTGTCGTGAGTGAGTCCTCATGCCGGACATTGGTCGCAGAGAATCCGGCGGAGGACGGAGGCGAGAGGATTGGGGGCTTCCGGGCCTCAAGATGTACGTCAAGAGCGAGGCTCGGAAGAGTGACGGGAATAATGGTGAGATCCAGCGGTACGGCAGGAAGCGGAAGCAGTCCGATGATGTCTGGGGAGTCCGTCACCAGCTTCACGATGGTCTCGGCTGAATTCGACACGACAGCCATGCGGGCCTTCAGGTACAATGGCAGGATCTCTGAATATATCTACGGAACCGCAAGCCTGGCGCTCTGCGGAAGATCTAACATCTTATGTAGGCTCGGAAGTTGAGAACTATGGAGAGGTTGTTGTGACGGACGATAAGAACATATGCGCTGCCGGATATGCAAGCTACTGTCTTACTCCAGACGGCAAATTGACATTATGTCCGTCTTTCCCCTCTGTTATAGGTGATCTTAAGATGTCCAGTTTTATTGATGTGTTGAATAGTCCGCACCTTGCTTTTTGGAAAAAAGCGAAGCACATCAATCACGCTTCAACTCTCCCGTGGATTTTTTCAGTTCGAGAGTTCGTGTTTCGTCTTTCTTGATGAGTTCTTGTATTTCGGCATTAGTCATAATCGTCGTCACCTTTGTCTTTGCATATTTATGAAAAGTTATTGAAGATTTGGGACTTGGAACAAATCTATTTCTTTAGGGGTCTTTTCCTCCTCCTATCCGTAATTGGTAAAGTGGGACGGCATTTTGAATATACCCATGCAGATTTTTGGCGGCATCTCATCTGGATTCCGGATAAAATGACTACCTTGCGAAAAATACTGCGGTTTCAATGACTGATAAGGAACGTGACGAACTCAAAGAGGTGATCAGGAAAGATTACCCGGGAATCTCGGAGGCGGAAATCTCATTTATGGTTTCGTTCTTCGAAATGATGCAGGCTAAGACAGCGGCATATTCAACTGTGGGTGCCAGTGAGACGGCCACTTCAAACACTAAGAATAGCCAAGGGACTGGAAATGCCGGAGGAGCCAAAGGCAAGAAAAAATCAAAGGCCGACCGGCTGGTGGACTCAAGCAAACCATCGAAGACTTACATCTTATACGCTTCCATCGAACAATGTCCTGTCAAGGTGTTCAGACGGATAAAAGTGCCGTCAAACCTTTGGCTTGGGAATCTTGGAAAGATATTCATCCCTGCGTTCGGTTGGGCCGGTTATCATCTCTCACAATTCACCAAAGGCGATGTGTACTATACGTCCAGAGACAACATTGATGAAAGAGATAGTTTCAATTTTGGTTGTAGAAACAGGCATATTGACGAGATGACCGTCACCGTCGCGGATGTTCTGCCCAAAAAAGGCAGCACAATCTCTTTTGAATATGATTTCGGAGATGGCTGGATCCACAATGTCAGGGTCTCATCGGTCAGTGACGAGCCTCTCCGGGGCGAGGATATATGTGTGACATCAGGCAAAGGAGCCTGCCCACCGGAAGATGTCGGGGGTGTGTGGGGCTATGCGCAAATGCTTGACATCCTGTCCGGGAAGGTTGATGACCCGGAGGAGAAGGCCTCATACGAGGAATGGCTCGGACTTCAGGAAGGAGAGACCTATGATCCTGAGGAATTTGATTTGGAGATCGCAAACGAGGATGTTGAAGACCTTGTCGCCTTGATCCTCAAAGGCAAGGAAGACTCTCGATAGAATCAATGGATCAGGAACGTATTAGGTTGGTTTTTAAGCCGGATACTGGTCACAAAGAATGCGGTGGAGTGCTGTTGCGATGTGATTGGATGGTTCGAGGGCTTCTAAATGAACGTCAAGGGTGAGGTCAGGAAGAGAGACGGGAAGCGTGATGAGGTCCTGGCGTGTGGCAGGATGGGGGAGCAGGCCGATGATGTCTGGGGAATCTGCGACCAACTTCACGATGGCTTCGGCAGAATCCGACACGACTGCCACGCGCGCCTTCAAATCAAGCGGCAAAATCTCTGAATATATCTTCGGAACCGCAATCCTGGCGCTCTGCGGAAGGTCTTTCAGGTCTGTCGTTTTTGAATATGCCGGATTGGAGCTTACCGCCGATGCCGTCACGCTGAACAAGAACGTGCCGATGTCTTCGAACGATGGCTCTGTCACGTGCCTTTGGGCGTAAATCCTTATGTCTGAATCATTTCCGGAAGATTCGCTGCGGATGGAGAAAGTCAGGGACGGATTGAAGGCCAGAAGTTTTGAAAGCGCCTGGGGGAGAATATGGCTGGCGATGAAGCCGTCGGCGGAGAGTCTGACCGGCTTGTTGGCGGAGAGTTTGCCCTCCGGCCCGAACATCATTTCCGTCGCCGTGTACCAGTAGAGGATCCTCCCGGCATATTCCTTGAACGCCGCGCCTTTCGGAGTGAGCGTGACGGAGCCTTTTCTCCGGAGAAACAGTTCCGCGCCGAGGCTCTTCTCAAGCTCCGCGATGTTCTGGCTGACAGCCGGCTGCGACACACCAAGCGCCTTGGCGGCCAAAGTGAAGCTGCCCTTCTCGGCCACCGCCATGAATATTCTCAGTCTGAAATCCTCCAGAACCCCTTCCCGGTAACATTTTGTAGACATATTCACAAAATTAGCCAGTTTTGTGAATATAACCAACGAGGATGACAAAAAAGTCACCCTCGCCGGTAATTGGTAAGCGTTTGGTAATCCTTAAGTAATCCTTTAAGACAACAAGTTGGTGAAGCGTGTCATCTTAAGGGATCTTTTTTTTGTCTGCGGCCAGGGGATCGGGCTTCGTTGATGTTTCTCTGGACGCCTTCGTCGCCGACGACGAGATAGTCATTACCATCGATCAGTAGGCCGCGGCCTCTTTTCTCCTCCTGGTTCTTCTTGTTGTCAACGTTCACGTCGATGACCTTGCCGCCATGGAAGGTGGAGATGTCATCAAAGATGGTATGGCCGACGATGATGCGCTCGACCGTGTAACGCTTCAGAATCTTTTTCAGGTCCTTGCTCTTTATCGGATTGTACTTCTCGTCTGTCCTTACCAGCCCACGGTACCAGAGCGGCCCCTCGTTCCCGTACAGGAATCCGGTCAGCGGAGAAAGCGCTTTCCGCTCGCTCTTGCTCATGAAGAGAGCCTTGCTTATTTCCTCATTGACCTGAGAGACAGACAGATCCTCGTCATAGAACATTCTGCCCAGCCCGGCATGAACGTACAGGTCAGTTCCGATGATCTCGATCGTGTTGCGTGTCTCAAGCCAGCGTCCAAGCTCGGTGTCTGGACCGAAGAGCTGAGGATATCTCATCCCCAACTCCTCCGCCAGACTCTTGTACTTCTCCTTCGTGTAGCGAAGGTCGTCCGCCAGAACCATCGTCTCATGGTTGCCCAGAAGGAACGAGACGCGTCCGCCGGCTTTCTCCGCCTCATCTTCCAGCTTGTAGACCAGCCAGAAGATCTGGGTCGCGTCTTTGCCCCTGTCAAAAATGTCACCGATGATGACCAGATGATTCCCGCCGAAGCTCCAATGCAGGTTCTCGTCAATCACTCCGTTGCCGCGCAGCAGGCTGACGACGCAATCCATCCTGCCGTGAGGATCGGACATTACAAACACCTTTTCGGAGCGGGGAGCCTTCCACACGGGACGGCTGACCGGATGAAGCCTCACTTCGAACGGATAGTCCCCGTTATGATCCGTGACGCGGAAGCTGAAGTCCTCCGGCAAGGTCTCGTAGGTCCGGTCGATGACGTTCTTGTCCTTGTCCACACTTATGACCCTGGCGCTGCCGTCCGGACGATAGAGGATGTATGGCCCGTCTATTGACAGGGCTGCGTTCTCCTTCCGGCTTTCCTTCTTCTCTTCCGGCAGATAATTCGTGGCTGGTGTGCCGGAACTACTTATTAGGACGAGCGCCGACAAGGAAAGCAGCAGTCCTATGAATCTATTTCTCACGTTCTTTTCCTTTTTCATGATGATGCGGTCGCCTTAGTTCAATGCTGTTCATATTCCGGATTCTGAACCATGTTCTCGTTGTATTCCATCTCGTGGATCGGTACCGGCAGCACAATCTTGTAGTAATTCCAGTCGAAAGACCGGGCTTCTTCGGGAACCTCGCTCAGGTAGTCCTTACGCTCGACCTTCCTGTTGTTCCTGATCAGGTCAAAGAAACGTTGTCCTTCTCCCCAGAACTCTATGCGGCGCTGCTCCAGTACCAGATCCAAGGTGATGGACTTGTCCGCCAGATCATCCAGATCCTCACCCGTACGTGCGTAGACCGGCTTTAGGTAAGCCCTAGCGTTCGTGATGTCATTGTTCTTCACGGCTGCCTCGGCGGCGTTCAGATAAAGCTCCGAAAGGCGGAACACCGGAACATTGGCGTCCTCATAGCTCTTGTCTCCCTGAGCCGGATACTTCAGGCAATACGGCTTCTTGCTGCTTGCGGCCGACACCATCTGGCGACGTACATCCTTGGATTTTCCCTTCAGGTATTTCTTCCAAAACTTGTCGGTCGCTATCATATTGTACTTTGTGCAGATGTAACCGATTGACGATTTGCCTGGACTGTCCGTGGTAAGGTTCACAATCTCGAACAGCAGCTCGCTGTTGAAAGGCGTGGCCCATATTTTGGCATATTCTTCATTCGTCCACAATCTGTAGCCTTGCTTTTCGGCTCCTTTGATGGCTTCGGTGGCTACCTTGTAGGCCTCGCTGTCCTCTCCTTTGTAAAGGTAGACGCGGCTCAGCAGTGTCATCGCCGCCCATTTGTTGATCTTACCCTCCTTTTTGACAGGCCGCAGCAACCCCACCGCCTCGGTCAGATCCTCGATGATCCTCTTGTAGCATTCGGCTGTGGTGTTGCGTGACGGCTTGATGTTCTTGTCGTCCACCACATTGTCCATTATAGGCACTGCCAGCGAGGCTCCGTTGTCCTTAAGGTAAGGGTAGCCGTAGAGGCGCGTCATGTCAAAAAGCATCAGGGCGCGGATAGCCAGAGCCTCTCCCTTGAGGTCATCGTGGTACACTTGCTCTGTCAGCTTCTCCATCTTCGGAGTGATGATCACCCTGTCAGGCACCAGCTCGATTCTGTCAATGTCCCGAAGCAGGATGTTCAGGTTCTTGGCTATGCCGTAATACACGCTCCAGAAGCCGCTAGGACCGTTTGTCTTGTTGTACTTGAATGTGTAGTAGCTCACATTGGTGCTGGATGATTTGTAGCACTTCATGTCATCTCCCGTCAAGTCGCCGTAGCACATCATTGTGGCCCCGTAGTAGCTTGAGGACTGCATGCCGCTGTAGGCTCCGTTCAGGACAAATTCGAAGTCTCTTAGCTCGGTCAGCGAACCCTCGGTCTCGATCTCGGTGGAAGGCTGAAGATCCATCCAGTCATTTCCGCAGCCGCCCATCAATATGGCGGTAAGCAGGCTGAAGGTTATGAGTTGTATCTTTTTCATATTCATGTTCATTGAGTTATATTAAAACAGTTAGAATTTGACTTCAAGGCCAAAGGTGTATGTCCGCATAGGTGGTGTCTCCCAGCTTGGCGAGGAGCCTGATTCCGGGTCAAAGTAGTCATTCGCGGCCCACGTCAGCAGATTGTTGCCCGCCGCGTACAGCCGGACCTTGTCAATGCCTATTCTCCGTGTCCATTCCTTCGGCAGTCTGACTCCGAAGGTCAGGTTCTTCAAGCGAACGTAATCGCCGCTGAACAAGCGTCTTGTCGTGGCGTAGTCGGACATGGAGACCGAGCGTCCGATCATGAAGCGTTCGATGTCGGTCTTGTCGCCCTCTTTCTGCCAACGCTTCCTGTAATAGGTCGGGATGTTCAAAGTACCGTTGCCGCCGTGCTCGAGTTTGCCGGCCGTACCGTTGTACCTCCAGGCACCGAATGAGAAGTTCAGATTGAAGTTGAGGTCGAACCATTTGTAAGACAAACTGTTGCCGAATCCTCCCGTGATGGTTGGATCCGCGCATTGCAGGATCACCTTTTCCGCCGCGCGCGGGTCCTTGGTCTTGTCTCTGTTCAACTCTCCGTTCTCATCCATGGAGTTCTTGTAGAACATCGGCTCGCCGTCCTCCGGGTCGATGCCGGCGAATTCTATCATGTAGTAGGTTGAATATGGCAGGCCGACCTTGTGTATGTTCACTCCGCTGGTCACTTGTTTGAGATTGCCGTCAAGCTTCAGTATCTTGTTGGCGTTGTGTCCGAAGTTGAGGCTGCTGCTCCAGTAGAAATCCTTCGTCTCTATGTTCGTGGAGCGCAGTTCCAACTCGTAGCCCTTGTTCCTCAGCTTGCCGATGTTCGAGAGGTAGCTGGAGAAGCCGGTCGCCAGAGACAGAGGGCGGCTGTAGAGCAGATCCTTGGTTGTTCGCACGTAGTATTCAAACGTGACCCTCAGTCGGGAGTCGAAGAAACCCAGGTCAATGCCGGAGTTGAAGTTGTAGTTCGTCTCCCAGGTCAGTTCCTTGTTCTCCAGCTGCGACTGCGAGATGCCTGGGTTGTTGTTGTAGTTGCTGGTAAGGCTGCTCAATCCAAGGTAGCCGTAGTAAGAGGATGGAAGGGTTCCGTTGACTCCGTATGACACCCTGAGCCTCAAGTCGTTCATCCAGTCCTGTACCGGTTTCATGAAATTCTCCGAGCTGACTCTCCACGCTCCGGAGACCGACCAGAAGTTGCCCCAGCGGTTTTCTCTCGCAAGGCGGGAACTGCCGTCCGTCCTCCAGCTCGCACCCAGATAGTACTTGCTGTCGTAGTCATAGTTGGCCCGGGTGATGTACGAAACGATGCGCGTCGCCATGTCGGAACCAGCCATGCTCTGGTAAACCACGCCATTGTTTACCTCTGGCTTGTCCCAGCGCGCGAAGTTGGAGATCGTGACTCCCAGTCCGTCGGACTCCTTGTCGTTGATCTCGTAACCGGCCAACAAATCCAGATTGTGCTTTTGCCTTATCCTTGTCTGATAGGTCAGGATGTTCGACCAGGTCATGTTCGTGATGTCATTATAGTCCTTGCTGAAACGTCCGTTCTCATCGTCGCCGTCGCTGGTGCGTGGATCCTTCCATGAGCGGGACTTGTTCATCACGAAATCATAACTGAACGTCGATGCGAACCGCAATCCTTTCCAGATGTCGATGTTGGCGAAGACTGTGTTGAAAGCGCGGGTGGCATATTCCTTTTTGGAGTTGTAGGAATTGGACAGCATAGGGTTGCGGTCGTCCAATTTGATAAGGTCGCGGTTCCATGTGCCGTCCTTGTTCCATACCGGGTCTGAAGGGGTCGCGCCGTTACGTGTGCCGTAGATAGGGGAAGTGTAGGCCCGGCCTTCGGAGTAGGTGTCCTGGTTCACTTTTGAGAACTGCACCCTCGCTCCTACATTCATCCATTTCGTCATCTTATAGTCGACGTTCAGACGCGCGGTCACACGCTCCAGGCCGGAGTTGATGGTGACTCCCTCGTGCTTCATGTATCCGATGGATGTGTAGTACTTGATCTTGTCGTTGCCGTGGGAGGCGGAGAACTCGTAGTTCTGATGACTGCCTTTCCTGAAGAGGTAATCATCCCAATTGGTGAATCCGCACCAAGGCACCGGCGCGTACCGGTCGATGTTGGCGTCAGCGTAGGCGTGCGCCTCGTTATCGGTCATGCCCGGGTGAAGGCTTACCCCATCGTCGCCTTCCACCACTTTACCATTGTAGGTCAAGGCGTAATTCCTCAGACCTTCATGGATCATGTCCCTTCGCTCCTTGCCGTCCATGATCCGGAGATAAGGCATGGCGAAGTCGGAGAAGCCCCAGTCAGTTTTCAAAGTGAAGACCGGTTTTCCCGATCTGCCCTGCCTGGTGTTGATGATTATGACACCGTTGGCGGCTCTGGAGCCGTAAAGCGAGGCTGCGGCGGCGTCTTTGATGACCGTGATGCTCTCGATGTCCGAGGTGTTCAATGTTGACATCACGTCAAGACCGGAATCACTGCCGGACGCTCCGATGTTTCCGGACAGCACAGGTACTCCATCCACCACATAGAGCGGAGAATTCGAGGCATTGAACGATCCCATGCCGCGGATACGTATGGATGTCGAGGAACCGGGTATGCCTGATGCGTTGCTGACCCCTACTCCAGGAGCCGCTCCCTCCAGCATCTGCTGGAATGAAACGTTAGGGACATCCTTGACCTCATCCGTCTTCACTATGCTGGCGGAACCGGCGTAGGCGGATTTCTTGAATGTACCGTATCCTGTCACGATGACTTCCTCCAGCAGGGTGGTGTCTTCCCTCAAGGTGATCCTTACATCATCACCGGGTGCGACGGACACCTCGCGTGTGGTGAAACCGATGTAGGACACGACCAGCGTGACCTCCTTGTCAGCCACGTCCAGGTGAAAACCGCCGTTAAGGTCGGTTATCATGCCGTTCTTCGTTCCTTTCACGACCACGTTGGCTCCGATTATCGGCTCGTTGTTGATGTCGGTGACCTTGCCCGTGATCCGGTGGCTTTTCTCCTCAGCCACCTCGGTCCGGACTGTCACGGGCTCCGCCTTCCTTATGGCGATCACCCCGTTGTGAACCTTGTAGGTCAACCCGCTGTTCTGTAGACATTTGTCAAGAACATCGGAGAGAGGCTCGTTCTTCACGTCCAGGCTCTCCACCTTGACTTTCTCAGCGTCGCTCGTGCTGTAGATGAAAGTGAAGTCGGTTTGTTTCTGGATCTCCCAAAGAACCTCATTCAGAGTCGCGTTCCTGAATCTTGCGGTGACAGTGGCCTGTCCGGTCACTGAGGCGCTCGCCAGCAGGGAAGGCAAGAAGCATAGGGCGAGCGTCGCGGCGATAAGGCATTTTCCAAATCCTCCCGTCCGGTTGGTATTATGTGGTTTTTTCATATAAATTGGATTAATGATTTATGAATATTCTGACGGTCTTTCCTTTCACGTCGACGGAGACCCTGCCGGTCTGTTCCAGCAACTCTACCAGCGGTGTTATGTTGTCGTAGCGGTTGACGTAGCAGCCGAAGCGCATATCTTTCGCAGCCTTGTCGGCGTAGATCACGTCCATGTCGTACCAGCGTCCAAGGGTTTTCATGATGTCTTCCAGCCTCTGGTCCCTGAAGTTGATCTTCCCGTTTATCCAAGAGGTGTAGAACGAAGTGTCAACGTTGCGAACCTCGATCCCGTCGCCGTGCCGGGTGACGGTGGCCTGCTCGGACGGCTTGAGGACTATGGCCTCACCTTTTTCCGTCCGTACCCTTACCGAGCCGCTGACAAGTGTGGTCCGGCAATCCTCGTCCTCGTAGGCGGAAATGTTGAATGAGGTTCCCAGCACTTCGACCGTCATGCCCTTTGTCTTGACCATGAACGGCTGCCCTGTCCTGCTCACCTCGAAGTAAGCCTCGCCCTCCAGTTCGACCATGCGGACATCTTTAGCGAACCGGGCCGGAAAACGGACGGAACTCAAGGAGTTAAGGTACACCTTGCTCCCGTCGGTCAGCGTCAAACGGTACTCTCCACCTTGCGGCACGCTTACCTTATTGTAGGCGAGTCTGCCTGACAGCCGGCCTTCGCCGCCGGCGTAGTGCAATGCGGCGGAATCAACTTGTATGACCGTGCCGTCCTTTTCCTTCAGTTCCGTTCCGCAGGATGATTTCAGGTCGAAGGTCTCCCCGTTGTCCAAGGTGAGGGTCGCTTTATTGCCGCCCGGTATGATCTGCTCCATCGAGCGGGCCTCCAGATAGCGCGTTTCGTTGACTTTGTTCTTATGTACCACGAATATGCTGATGGCCGCGGCTGCGGGAAGTATGATGGCGGCAGCGTACTTGCATACGTTCAGCATCCGGTGTCTGGCGCATTGCCGCCGGATTTTCCGCTGCACTCCGATCCAGCCGGCCTCCGTACTGAAGTCCTGTCTTTTCTGTATGTTCCGCGTCATGTTCCCTTCCTGGCAGATTTCCTGAAAGAGACGCTCGTTCCCGGCGGATTCATTTCTCCACCGCGTCAGTTCCGCCTCCTCTGTCTCGTCTGTCTTTCCGGACAAATGCCTGGCTATGAGCCTGGCGACATGGAAAAGATTGGTCATGATAGTCACCTGTGTTAAAAATTACAGTAATATAACAGGTGAACCCGTGAATAGGGTGTATCGTTTTAGGAAAAAATCACATAAAAAAGAAGAGCAGGAAATAGTAATCCTTCAGATAGTCGCGCAGCTTGCGGTAGGCGATCTTCTTTTGGGAGTGTACGGTTTCCTTCGAGACGCTCAGCTCTTCCGCTATCTCCGTGTTTGTCTTTCCCTCAAGGGTCAGCAGAATGATGCTTCTCATCCCGGGGGGTAACGAGTCGATGGCTTCCTGAAGGATGCGATAGGTCTCCTCGACGATGACCTTGTCGTGAAAGAAAGCGTCTTTGTGCGAGTCCATCACTTTCCTGGCATATTCACTCTTCACCTTGGAATGTTCCAGCTCATTCAGGGATCTGTTCCGCACGGAGGTGTAAAGGAATGATTTTATCTGATGAATATAGGTGAAGCCATCCCGCGACTGCCACAGCTTTACAAAGCAGTCCTGCACGATGTCTGCCGCCAGCAGGTCGTCACAGACATATTCATTGGCGAACATGCACAGGGTGACGTAATATCTGTCAAATAATTGACGAAAACTACTCTCGTCAGCCAGTTTGAAGATTATGCCGTCTGTCTTGTGGGTCACGTGTGGTCTTTTTGGATGACAAACTTACATAATAATCGGCGGATTTCCTAAAGCGAGTGTCTGTTCCTGGTCGCTTCATTGATGGTGTAATTATCGAAAATCGTAAATATTTTTTGGAATAACGAGAATTTTGATGTAAGTTTGCCTTGTTGAAAAAATAGAATGAGATGTCGATTATAGTGAATGTTGACGTGATGCTGGCCAAGCGGAAGATGTCTTCCGCCGCGCTTGCGGAAAAGATAGGCATAATGCCGGCCAACCTCTCCATCCTCAAGACGGGGAAGGCCAAGGCGGTCAGATTCTCCACGCTGGAGTCCATCTGCAAGGCTCTGGACTGCCAGCCGGGGGATGTCCTTGAATATTCAGAAGAACAACAATAATCTAATAAGGATTCAGTTATGAAAAGATTTTTGATTCTGGTCTCCGCTTTCCTTTTGGGCGCGTCGGCGTTCGTGGCAAGCGCTCAGATGCAGCAGTTGCCGAATGACCCTGCGGTCAAGGTCGGCAAGCTGGAGAACGGTCTGACCTATTACATCAGACACAATGACAAGCCGGCCGGCAGGGCTGAGTTCTATCTCGCCACCAATGTCGGAGCCATTCAGGAGACCCCTGACCAGGACGGTCTCGCGCACTTCCTTGAGCACATGTGCTTCAACGGCACGAAGAATTTCCCTGACAAGGGCATCCTGAACTGGCTTCAGAGCATTGGAGCCTCATTCGGCGGCAACGTGAACGCTGCCACAGGTATCGATCAGACCACCTATATGCTCAATAATATTCCTTTGGTAAGGGAATCGGTGGTGGACACCTGCCTTTTGATCCTGCACGATTATTCGCATTTCGTGACTAACGATCCTGCCGAGATCGACAAGGAGCGTCCGGTGATCATCGAGGAGAGACGTTCCCGCAGGAACGCAGGCTGGAGGACTTTCGAGAAGTCTCTTCCTTACCTCTATGGCGACACAAAGTACGCCACCTGTACCCTGATCGGAAGCAAGGAGAACCTTGAGACATTCAAGCCTGAGAGTCTTGTGAACTTCTATCAGACGTGGTACCGTCCTGACATGCAGGCTGTCATCGTTGTGGGTGATGTTGACGTGGATGCAGTCGAGGGAAAGATCAAGTCGATATTCGCTGACATTCCGGCCGCCGTCAACCCTAAGGCTAAGGAGAAGATTCAGTTCAAGGAGTTCACCGAGCCGCGTGTGGCTGTCATCACTGATCCTGAGACCACTTCATCGTCCGTTGAGATGGTTTGGGAAAGCGAGGCAAGGGACGAGGCTCTCAATTCCACTTCCGCTGGTCTTATGATGGATCTGATAGAAAGCGTTGTTCAGTCCGTAATGAGCGAGCGTTTTGATGACATCACCTCCAAGGCTGACGCGCCATACCTCTACGGTAGTTTCGGTTTCGGGAAACTTTGCGAGGTCATCGAAGGCGCTGATGCCAATGTCGCCCTGAAGGAAGACAACATTCTTGGCGGATTCAAGGCTTTCGTGACCGAACTTGAAAGAATGAAGAGATACGGCTTGACTGAAGCCGAGGTAGGCAGGGCCAAGGACAAGATCATCGCTGTTTATGAGAAGGCGGCCAACAGCGCCGAGACCAGAAAGAACAGCGAGTTCGTCAACCCTCTGATCAACAACTTCTTTGGTAACTATGCGTATATGGAGCCGGCCACCAAGCTTGAGTTGGTGAAGGCCATATTGGCTCAACTTAACGCACAGGTGATGAACCAGGTCCTTACACAGGCTTTCACCGGAGAGAACAGTCTCGTAATCATCTACAGCGGTCCTGAGAAGGAGGGCATCGCCACACCTACCGCAGAGCAGTTGCTTCAGGTGGTCGAGGATGTGAAGAAATCCGAGATCGAGGCACCGGCTGAGGAAAAGGCCAGTGAGCCGCTTATGGATCCTTCCTCATTGGTGGGCGCAAAGGTGAAGAAAACCAAAACGACACTCTATGGCGCGACAGAATGGACTCTTTCCAATGGCGTGAAGGTCGTTGTGCTGCCTACAGACTACAAGAAGGATCAGATCCTGTTCTCGCTCTACAAGAACGGTGGCGAAAGTCTTATCGCTACCGAGGATCTTCCTTCATTCGACGGCAGCATCTACAGTGTGTTCCAGAACGCTCAAGGTTTGTCAAAATTCAAGGGAACAGAACTTTCCAAGATGCTTTCCGGAAAGATGGTGAGTGTCAGTCCTTTCATAGATGATCTTTATAACGGAATCTCCGGAAACTCTTCCGTGAAGGATCTTGAGACAGCGTTCCAGCTTCTCTACCTTGAGTTTATGGAGCCTCGCTTCGATCAGGAGGAATTTGACAACGCCATCGCCCAGATCAAGGCCGTTCTTCCTAATCTCGTGAACACACCTAACTTCGCTTTCCAGAAGAGATTCAACAAGGTTCTCTACAACGACAACCCAAGAAATGAGGTGCTTTCTATGGAGAAACTTGAGAAGGTCAACCTCCAGACCATCGAGAAGAACTATCGCAAGCTCTTCGCCGATGCTGCCGGTGCCACAATGGTGATTGTCGGTGATGTCAGTCTTGACACCCTCAAACCTTTGGTAGAGAAATATATCGGATCTCTTCCAAAGGGCAAGAAAGCCGCCAAGTGGGCTGATGTGCAGCCGCAGCTTGTCAAGGGCAAGGTCGTGGATGTCTTCGACCAGAAGATGGAGACTCCGCTGACAACCGTCCTTCAGGTCTATAGCGACTACCGTCCGTTCACCGTCAAGGAGCAGACTCTTGCCAGCGCTGTCAGCTACATCCTCGATCAGATCTACACCGACACTCTCCGTGAGGACGAAGGCGGTACTTATGGTGCGTCCACCGTGGCTAATGCCCGCAAGGATCCTAACGGGAGGTATCTTCTTCAGGTTTACTTCAACTGCAAGCCAGCCCTTGCCGAGAAGCTCAGGGCTCTGGCTCAGGACGGTTTCAGGAAACTCGCCGAGGAAGGCCCGACCGATGAGCAATTTACAAGGACAGTCGAGCATTTCAAGAAGAATGTCCCTGAGAGCCGGATCAACAACTCCTACTGGCTGTCAGACCTGCTCCGCTACTTCCGCGGCGGCTACGACTACGACAAGGAGTGGGAGGCCGCCATAGGTGGCCTGACCAAGGAGTCCATCCGTGACACCGCCGCCAGACTCTACAACTCCGGCAACTTCGTCGAGGTTGTGATGATGCCAGGCGAGACCGCCGAGGCCGAGTAGTTTTACGAATATATTCCCGGACATCCCGTCCGGCGTAAAGAAAAGGAGCCGTCCCCGATTTCGAGGATGGCTCCTTATCATTTCCGCACAGTAGATCGGTCCTGGCTCATCTTACTTGCTGTATGGACAGACAGAATTCCCTAAAATGATTCTTGTTGTTAATTCTAATTGAGTGGTTTTTGCATTTGGATTACCGATGTGTTCGAAGAGTACTTTAGTGGCGAACTTGCCAAGTTCCTCAATAGGCTGCCTGACTCGCGTGATAGGAGGCTCCATATAGTCCAGGCACATATTATCATCAAATGTTATTATTGAAATGTCTTCTCCAATCTTGAGGCCATTCTCTCGTAAAGCCTTAATAACACCAAGTGAAATATTGTAACTTAAAGAAAAAATCGCACTTGGCCTGTATGAAGAATCACTAAGGAGAAGCCTTGTTTCTAGGTAACCGTTCTGGAAAGAAAAAGAATCGCCGACGACCATGGCGCAGTCTTGCAGGGAGGCATTTCTCATCGCCGTCATATAACCTTCCACCCTTTTCTTGTTAGGAATAGAGTTCGTGTCGCCTTGTATGCATGCAATGTGTCGGTGTCCGTTATTGATGAGCATGTTAGTGCCATCAACCGCCCCTTATAATTATTTGACGTTATATATGATATATTCGAGTCGGCAAAGAACCTGTCTACCAGTACAACGGGAATTATCTCCTTATTTATGTTCTCAAATAAGAATGATTCGTTACCGCACGGCGCAGCTATTATCCCTTCGACATTCTTGGACAAAATAGCGGAGAGGCAAGCTTCCTGCTCAGTAGGACTTTCCATTGTCACAGCCATAATAGCAGTATATCCATGACGTGCGGCTTCTTTGATGATAGTGTCAGATATCTCCGCAAAAAAAGGGTTCGCTATTGAAGGTACTATGACACCTATTGACCTTGTTTTACTTTTGCGCAAACTTTGCGCATTCATTTTCCCAATGTAGCCACTTTTCTTTGCTTCCTCCATAATGGAGTTGTAAGCTTCGTTTGAAATGCGATATTGTCCTGATTTGCCGTTTAATACACGAGATACGGTGGCTATGGAATATCCTGTTTTCTCTGCAATGTCTGTTAATGTAGTCTTCATTTTAGTTTTTTTGAATGATTGCAAAGGAAATAATTTTTTTGCGCACAATAAAACGATTTTGCGCAAAAAAAAATCATGAAAAAGTCGTTATTATTTAAGCGCTCTGAAATATTCTTGTATTCTTTAGCTATAATTGCAATAACCATTGCTGTGAGATCCGGATGCGGCATGGCAGTATTTAATAAACACTAAAAACATTTAGGTAATGTCAATCAATTGTAAAAGTGTAGTACTAATGATTCTTACTTGCTTTGTGTGCACGACAGTATTTGCGCAAAGCAAAGTAAGCGGTTCAGTCACATCTAAAGGAGGAGACCCACTTCCAGGTGTGATTGTCATGGAAGCAGGAACCCAAAACGCCGGCCAAACTGACAATTTGGGTAATTTCAGCATCAACAAGCCGAAAAACGGGGCTATGATTGTTTTCACATGCTTGGGATTCAAGAATATGGAGATATCGTACTCGGGACAGACCGTGCTTAATGTATCACTAGATGAGGAAAGTACTCAGCTTGATGATGTGGTAGTTATCGGATATGGCTCCACAACAAAAAAAGAAGTCACAGGATCGGTAGCAAGCTTGAAAGAAGACAACTTCACAGTAGGAAATAACTCAAGTCCATATGATCTCATAAATGGTAAAATAGCTGGACTTACGATCATTAAAGGTGACGGGGGTGATCCTAATGGAAGTATCGGTGTTCAACTTCGAGGAACAACGACCATGTCCGCAGGGGCCTCACCGCTTGTCATCATAGATAATGTGATAGGTGGAACAATTGACAGTATCAATCCTGAGGAGATCGAATCAATTGATGTGTTGAAGGATGGTTCCGCTGCGGCCATATATGGTACAAGAGGCACAAATGGTGTTATCCTAATCACAACTAAGAAAGGTAAGAAAGGCGACAATGTCAATGTGGATTTCTCAACATATATTAGTACTCAAAGCGTAAGCAGAAAAACAGAAATGCTGTCTGCCGATGAGTTCCGTCAAGTTATCGCTGACGGTCATACGGGATTTGACGGTGGAGCCTCTACCGACTGGCTTGACGCAGTGTCAAGGAAAAGTCCCATTACACAGTATTATAATCTAGGAATATCCGGAGGATCCCAAAACATCTCATATCGGGCAGCTGTATCCTACGTAAAAGACAAAGGGCTTATTCAAAAAAGCGACAGAGAAGACTTGCGAGGGAGGGTCAATATTGAACAGTCGTCGTTTGATAACCGGTTAAAAATCAACTATAACCTCAATTATTCCTCAAGAGTCGCTCACCCAACAGACCAATGGGCGATCCAGCAGGCTGTCAGAAGAAATCCTACAGAACCGATATACGACGAGAAAGACAATGCTCATGGAGGTTACTACACAAACAATGCTCCATTCCAGTACTATAATCCCGTTGCCATGATCAATGAATCTGATACGGAGAATAGATATAGAACCTTTATGGGTAGCGTAAGGGCTTCCTTCCAGATTATTGACTGCTTGAGTTTGTCTGCCACAGGTTCTTTTAATCAGTATTCAGGAAGTTCATCGTCATATAAATCAAAATATTACCCTCAGGATGCTGTGCGTAATGGCGAGGCGTCGGTTGATAATTACTGGAATGTTACCAAACTTCTTGACGTTGAGGCCAACTTTAATAAAAAGTTCGGCGACCATTCACTCCAGGCTCTTGCAGGATATTCCTACTCCGATAATGCCTATGAGACTTCTTACATGTGGAATAAGGATTATGACACGGATTATTTCAAGTGGCATAATATCGGTTCAGGCTCTGGCCTTCAGAATGGGCAGGCTTCAATGTCTTCCTCAAAGGAGACAAGTAAACTCATTGCTTTTTTCGGCAGGGTGCTTTATAACTATAAGGAAAAATACTTGTTGTCGATGTCGGCAAGATATGAGGGTTCCACCAGATTCGGAGCAAATAATAAATGGGGACTTTTCCCTGCTGTCAGCCTTGGCTGGCGAATAAGTGAAGAGAATTTCATGCAGGATATCCATTGGCTTGACGATCTCAAGATTCGAGTTGGATACGGTGTTACTGGTAATCAAGATATTGCTAATTATCAATCGCTTGCGAGGCTTACGACGAGTGGGAAATTCTATTATAATGGGCAATGGATAAATTCCTACGGTCCTGCCAGCAATAGAAATGATGATCTTAAATGGGAAAGGAAAGGCGAGTTCAATGTAGGTCTGGACTTTTCTGTCCTCGATGGCGGGATTACAGGAACAATCGATTACTACGACAGGACCACAAAGGATCTGCTCTACACATATTCAGTTCCTGTGCCACCAAACCTATACTCAAGGAAATTTACTAATGTAGGTGTAATTAGAAATAGAGGAATAGAGGTAACGCTCGCCGCAACTCCTGTCAAGACAAAAGATTTCAGCTGGACATCTACTCTGACAGCGGCCCATAATTCAAACCTTCTCAAGAGTTTCTCCAACGACGATTATGCGATGCAGTACATTGAGATGGGCTACATATCAACAGACTTCAAGCAGTATATTCAAAGAATCTATGAAGGTGAGCCGATAGGAAACTTCTATGGACCGGTGTTCACTGGAATGGATGAAAAAGGGAATGCGACTTACAAAGGAGTAGTTCCTGGCGAGGCTGTTTCGGAATCTGTCTACGAAGTAATAGGCAATGCCTATCCTGATATCACTTTTGGCTGGAGCAACAATCTGAAATACAAGGGATGGGATCTTTCATTCCTTTTTAGAGGCTCTGTCGGCAATGATGTGGCAAACATCCAAAGATTATTCTATGAGGGCTATTATTATTTCGGAGGAAAGAATATCCTTAAATCAACCCTTGACTCTAAAGATAATGCTGGGCAGACCACGTGGTCAAGCCATTTCGTTGAGGACGGATCATTCCTTAAACTATCCAATGTGACATTATCTTACACATGGAAACCGAAGTCGATTTGGATAAAATCTCTCAGAGCCTACATTACCGGCGAGAATTTAGTGACGCTCACTAAATACAAGGGAGTGGATCCTGAAGTAAGTCTAAACGGACTTGCACCTGGAATTGCATGGGATTCTTATTATCCATCAACAAGAACCTTTCTTATCGGTATAAATGTATCATTCTAAAATCAATGCTAAAGATGAAAAAGACATTTAAGAATATACTAGCGTCGGTGGCTCTGTCCATAGGTATGCTTTCTTGTACGAATCTTAATGAAACTGTTTATTCCGAGTTGCCTGCCGATGGATTTTTCACGGACGAGGAATCTCTATTGAAGAATGTCGGACGCGCATACGCTTGGCTTTCTTCCAGTTCATGGTCCAATGGTTATCTTCAACATATGGGTGTGTGGATGAATGACATTGTCACAACCGATGAATGCATCATCCCTTATCGTGAAGGTGGTCTTTGGTGGGACAACGGCGTTTGGATCCAGGATCACCAGCATTCTTGGGACGAGACACATGATGGTGTCTGGAGAACCTATAGTTTCGTCATGGACGGAGTCACCAGATGCAACCAGATTCTGTATCAAATGGACGAGGCTAATGTTAGCTTCAATGGAAAGGATAAACTTGCCGCAGAGGTCAAAATGGTCAGAACTTATCTGTATCTTAAAGGTTTGGACTGGTTTAGGAATTTGCCCCTTGTCACCAGATTTACCGATACTGATCTTCCGTCACAAGTATCGCCACAAGTAATGTTCGACTTTATCGAATCCGAAATACTAGATAATGTACAGTATCTCGAAGACGCTCCGACATCGGAAAACTACGGGCGTGTGACGAAAGCAGCAGCCTACACTATGCTGGCCAAACTGTACCTGAATTCGGAAGTCTGGACAGGAAAGCCAATGTGGCGTGAAGCATCAGAAGCATGTGATAAGGTTATGGCATTCAGTACTTTAAAGCTTGAGCCTGACTATTTTACAAATTTTGCGGTTCACAATGAGGTTTCGACTGAGACGATCTGGGCCATTCCGTTGGAAGGCAGCATAACAAGCACCTTCCCTCTCCACAACATCACACTTCATACATTGAGCCAACAGACTTTCAACATAAAGAGTTTCTGCTGGGATGGGGCATGCGCGCTTGAATGGCTCTGGAACTCATATGAAGAAAATGACAGACGTAGAAATTCTTGGTTGGAGGGACCTCAATACGCAAAGGACGGCAGTCCTCTTATGGTGGAGCCCGGACGTCAACTCACCTACACGCCACACGTTGGACCAATTTATGATCAAGCTAATCCTGCTCTTCTGGATGCCGGTGTGAGAATGTGCAAGTGGGAGTACGAAGACGGCCTGTTGGAGATGAGCAATGACTTTCCTATCTATCGTCTTGCCGACATCTACCTAATGAAGGCGGAAGCCATAATGAGACAGAATTCTGGGAAGGCCAATGCTGAGGCTGTTCGCTGGGTTAAGGAAGTACGTCAACGTGCCGGAGCGAGCATTTACGTTGAAAATGATCTTACTCTTGACGAGTTGCTCAAGGAAAGAGCACGGGAACTCTGTTGGGAAGGACACCGCAGACAGGATCAGGTGCGTTTCGGGACATTCAGCAAGACATGGGATAATAAGACAAACACAGATGATTATAGGGACATCTATCCTATTCCTAAACGTGCGATGACGACCAACTCCAAGCTGGTTCAAAACCCAGGTTATACTAAATAATTCATTTACAATGGGTGTTTTAATTATTGGTAGCTCGAATACAGACTTCTCACTTAAAGTGAGAAGTCTGCCTAAGCCGGGTGAGACAATTCTGGGGAATGCTTTCTCAGTTCAGGCTGGTGGTAAAGGAGCCAATCAAGCCGTCGCTGCCGCCAGATTAGGTAGTAATGTGAAATTCTGCTGCAAAGTCGGAAGCGATGGATATGGGGAAGCAGCTTTGATGTCATATAGAAACGAAGGCATTGACGATAAATATTTCTTGGTTGATGATACATTGCCTTCAGGAGTCGCTCTTATCCTAGTCGACAGAAACGGAGAGAATCAGATAGCTGTCGCTCCCGGGGCGAATGGACATATATCCTCGACAGACATTGAGGCTATCGAATCGTTTTCAAAATTTGATGTCGTTTTGACACAACTTGAGATTCCTCTTGATGCTGTAGAGTTAATCTGCCGTAGGGCGCATGAAGATAATGCACTTATGATTCTTAATCCCGCTCCTGCGCAAAGTTTGTCTACTGATGTCCTCAGTAATATTGACATAATCACCCCTAACGAGACAGAGGCTCAGATTTTGACAGGAGTTCGGGTCGAAACAGAAGATGATGCCTTTAGAGCTGGTAAAATTCTGTGCGATAAAGGTGTTAAGCAGGTTATCATCACATTGGGGGCCAAGGGAGCTTATATTTTTGACGGAAGTACGTCTCTGCTCGTTCCGGCATTTAAAGTGAACGCAGTTGATACTACAGCGGCAGGAGATGTCTTCAATGGCGCACTGTGTACAGCTTTGTCTGAAAGAATGGAAATTGAGTCAGCAGTTCGTTTTGCGTCCGCTGCTTCGGCATTGGCAGTAACCAGAAAAGGTGCCCAAGACTCGGCGCCAACACGTAAGGAAGTAGAGTTATTTTTGAAAAATCATTAACAGATGAACATAATGTATAAGTACATAACCAGATTGATGGCGGTGGCAGTAATGCTTTCATCATGCATTTCACAAACGTCAGATGAATATACGATAACTAAAGATCGTCTGAAGGACAAGATCAAGGGAGGTTGGGCTGGACAGACAATAGGTTGTACTTATGGTGGGCCGACGGAATTCCGCTACAATGGAACGATGATCAATGACAATATCCCTATAGAATGGCCAGACGGATACATAAAATACTATTATGACTCCTTTCCCGGACTATATGACGATGTGTATATGGATCTTACCTTTGTTGAGGTCTTTGACAGGGAAGGATTGGATGCACCTGTGTCCTCTTTTGAAAAGGCCTTCTCCACAGCAGGATATATGCTATGGCATGCAAACCAACAAGCTCGCTATAATATTCTCAACGGGATGTCATCTCCTGCTTCTGGCTATTGGGAAAACAACCCCCATGCTGATGACATTGATTTTCAGATTGAAGCCGATTACGCTGGACTAATGTCACCTGGAATGGTGAACGCGGCATCTCACTTTTGTGACGGAATTGGCCATATGATGAATTATGGTGACGGATGGTATGGCGGAGTCTACGTGGCTGCCATGTATGCCTTGGCCTTCGTGAGCGATAATATATACTACATCGTCAATGAAGCCTTGAAAGTCATTCCAGAACAAAGCAAATACTATAAGTGCATGTCTGATGTCATCAAATGGCACAAGATGTACCCTGACAATTGGGAGTTGACCTGGGCGCGGTGCCAGAAAGAATGGTCTTTCGATATCGGTTGTCCTGATGGGGTATATTCTGACTTCAACATTGATGCTACCATAAATAGTGCCTACATACTGATCGGCCTGCTTTACGGCAACGGTGATTTCGAAAAGACAATGGAGATAGCCACAAGATGCGGCCAGGATTCAGACTGCAATCCGGCATCAGCCGCCGGTATTCTCGGAACAATGATAGGTTATAGCAACATTCCGGATAAATGGATAAACAATCTTCATGAGGTGGAGAATATAAATTTCGCTCACACTGATATTTCTCTAAATAAGGTCTACGCAATGTCTTTTAACCATGCGATTCAGGTTATCAAAGCTAACGGAGGAACGGTTGAAAAAGATGACGTTACCATTAAGATTCAAACCCCTGAGGCTGTGAGACTCGAGCAGTCGTTTGAAGGTCATTGGCCAATAGGTGTCATAAAAATGAACAAGGAAATAAGAGAAGTCGAGAATATCAAATTCAACGGAAAAGGGATTGTGGTCAAATATACGTTTATGGAAGAACGGAATCATGAAACGCTTTCAGAGGATGATTATGTAGCGGAAATTCGGATTGTTCTTGACGGTGAAGCTGTAGAGACGGTAACGCTTCCTGCGAAAATGAATTCCAGGAAACAAGAACTCTTCTACAAGTACAAGTTAGAAGAAAAGGAACATGAACTCTCTTTCCAGTGGCTTAATCCGGAAAATGGACGCAACATCTACATCACATCCTACATTCCATATACATCAGAACCGCTGAAGAAGTAAATACCCACAAACTGTACTGCACATAGTTTATCGTCTGATAAACACACATCTGCACTGCCGCTATTGCACAATTATCTTGTAGCTTGCGGCGGTGTTTTTTTAGGCTTCTCCAATACTGGAACCAGACATGAGCTATTTCGAACTTGTTTAGATTTGTTTGAAATGTTCTTAGAGGTGGAAAGATATTCCTTTTCCCGCTTGTTTTGTAAGATAGCTCCGCTACTTTCTATGGAGAAAGCGGTCGAGCATGAAGTAATTCACACTCGGATTTTTAGACAAGCAACACAGAAGTACTTTTAAAAGGAAAAGTTTGCAAAATGCCTTCAGGTGAGTCGCGTGTGGAGGATAGCGAGGTTGGGAATAGCTTGAAAATCTTTGAGGTAGACTGATGATTTATTCAGCTCTATGTGATCTGTAGAGTGCTGAGACGGTGATTGTCCTGAATGTGTTTTGTAAATATTCATAAATGCCTTTGCGTAGTTTGTCTTCCTGATGAGTTTATAGGCATGCGGGAGGCAGAGAGAGTTAGCGCTGTCGCGGGGGGGGGGGCAATGAGGCAATGTGACAAAAACATCTCGTGCGTGAATGTCCTGCAATCACGCACGAGACTCAAAAAGATGCTACCGCGCATGGAACAGGGCTTTTCGCACACGAGAATAGGTCAGTTCTGGCGAGGCGTCGTGGACGAAGTGGGCTACAACTCCTTTAGGAAGCGGGCCATAGCGCTGAGGAAGTCGTTTCTATATTCCTGAATAGGGTCGTTGCAGTACTTGGCGTTGCGGAAGCCGTAGCCGTGGCCGCCGCCAGGGAAGGCGTGCATCTCGCAAGGGACACCGTTCTTCACGAGGGCGTTGAAATAGCGGACCTCGTTCTCCGGCGGAACACCATAGTCGTTGGAACTGAATATGATGAATGTCTTCGGCGTGTCCGCGCTGACCTGCTTGTCCAATGAATATCTTTCCTTGAGGGCCTCGAATTTCTTCTTGCCGGTATCCCAGCTTTCGAAATTCTTACCTTTCCTGTTGTACCAGCCTTTCTCCGTTCCTATGAGGTTGTTGAAACTGCCTTCGTGACCGACTCCAGGCTCGGAGGAGATCACCGGATAGACAAGGATTGAGAAGTCCGGCCTGGTCTCTGCATCGATATACTGCGTGGATGCAGTGGCCGCGAGATGTCCACCGGCTGAGAATCCCATCACACCGATCTGCTTCACGCCCCACTCCGGAGCGTAGTGGCGGCAATAACGGAACACGTTCTGCACATCGTTCAGCGGCACGTTCCAGTGGCCGTATGGCAGACGGTACTTGAGCACGGCTGCACTGATGCCCTGACTGTTAAGCCATTCCGCGGCGTATTGTCCCTCGTGCACGTAAGCTGTGAACCAATAGGCTCCGCCTGGGCAGATGATGACCATCTTGCCGTTCGGATTCTTTGCCAGATAAAGTTCGAACCTCGCGCTGTCACCGGTGAATTTCAGATTCATATCCTTGGTCAGTTCCTCCGACTTAGTGCAGCCGTTGGACTCTCCAGGGCCGAGTGTTATGCCCTCGATTCCCTTATCAACATTCTGTCCTTCCGGGTACAGATAGACAACCTTGTCCGGCTTGCGTGTGAACTGCTCTCTGGCGACTTTAGGCAACTCCTTCTTGCCGTTCACGCTTTCAAGCTGCTGGCCGAGCCATCTTTCCAGAGCCGCTGAGAACTCAGGCCTGCACGATCCCAGATTGTCCTTGCAGACCTTTGGGTCAAGGCCGATGCTCAGATCAGTGAATCCCCAGCCGTGACCTCCTTTCGGATAAATATGAAGCTCAGCAGGAACCTTGTTCCTGACGAGAGCCTGATAGAATTTCACGGAACTTACAACCGGTACGGTCTTGTCGTAGGTGCTGACGCCGATGAAAGTCGGGGGAGTGGTAGGGGTGACATCACGATAGGTGGTGTACATTCTCTTCAGCCCGTCATATTCATTCAAGCCATTGTACCATTGGCCGAAAGGTTTATCCTCCCTGTCGGTCCACGACGCTTTGCCGCCGAGAAGATTGTCAACCGATCCTTTGTGTGTGGCATTCTCGTCCATCAGGATAACAGGGTAGAGGAGTACCGCGAAGTCCGGCCTTGTCGTGGAGTCAACGTACATAGTCTCGGCAGTGCTGGCGAGATGTCCTCCAGCCGAGAATCCCATCACACCGATCTGCTTTATTCCCCAGTCCTCTGAATGATGCCTGCAATAACGGAATGCGTTCTGCACATCCTGAAGCGGAACCTCACGATGCCCGTTTGGCAGACGATACTTCAGAACAGCACAGGCGACATTTCTGTCATTCAGCCATTTTGCCACATAAGATCCTTCGTTCCAAGTGGAAATGCCGGCGTACCCACCGCCTGGACAAGCGATGACCATCTGTCCGTTCGGTTTTTCAGGCAAGAATATGTCAATACGCGCGCTGTCCGTCACGTTGGAGACGAATCCCCAGCCGCCGGCCACCTCCGCTCCTTCCAGACCGTTTGAGACAAGCGGCCCTTGGGTCACAGCCACACCGTTCTCGACTATCCCTTGGTCCACTCCCTGTCCCTTCGGATAGAGGTAAACGGTTTTTGTGGGAGCATATTCAATGCCCGGCGTGTTCTTGGCCTTCAGTTTTTCCTCGACAGGGGAAGTCCTTGCCAACGGATTGACATTCACCGCCGTCCCGTCAAGGACCAGCTGGCTTTTCTTCGCCTTTCTCTGCGCCGAAGCATCCGTCCCTGCGCAGACAACCGCCGCCACCATAGCGGCCAGAAGAAATGTTCTTTTCATATTATCTGTCTTTTGTGTCCTTTTTATGAATATGTCTGCAAACTTACATAAAAAATCTGCGATTTTTAAGCCCGTCACACAAGAAGCTGTTTTTTTAGAGGAAATATAACGAAAAGGAGCGGCTTTTTATGGCCGCTCCTTGAAAGATAACTATTTGATTAGTGGTGTTCACTCGGCGTTTTCCCTGAACTCAAGCAAATCTCCAGGCTGACATTCCAATGCCTTGCAGAGCGCGTCGAGTGTGCTGAATCGGACACCCTTGGCCTTTCCGGTCTTCAGAATCGACAGGTTGACCGCCGAAAGCCCGATCTTGTCAGCCAGTTCGGCGGAAGTCATCTTCCGCCGAGCCAGCATCACATCGACATTTACTACTATTGGCATAATGATTATTCTTCAGCGGTTTCTTCCTGAGGCTGCTCCTCCGGCTTGGTCTCCTTGCCTTTAAGATATTCGGGCAGATTCATTCCGGCCATATTGAACAAATCCTGAAGCGGAGGTACTGAGCCCATCAGACCGGAAATGAAATTCGCGGTCGATGTCTTGCCGTTCTTGCCGTCTCCGTTGCCGTCCCATACGGTCACCTTGTCGATCTTTATGCCCTTGACAGCCTCGACCTGAGTCTTGACGAGTTCAGGCAGTTTGTCCGCGATAAGCATAAGCACAGCCTTCTGAGGATCGCCGGCAGCGGCCTTGACCATCTCGTTGAAACCGTCGGCCTGCTTTGAGAGGATCTCAAGGGTACCACGGGCCTGAGCGTCCATCTTTGCGAATATCGCGTCAGCCTCTCCCTTGGCCAGCCTGCGGACCTTCTCGGCCTCGGCCTCAGCCTCGATGATGAGCTTCTCCTTGTCGATCTGGGCAGGAACGACGATGTTGGCCTGCTGGGTAGCCCTCTCCCTCTCGGCACGGGCAAGCTCGGCGTCACGCTCGCTCTGGTAGGCCTCCTGGAGGGCCTTCGCTGCCTGAACCTTCTCGGCTGCGACCGCTATACGCGCGGCCTCGGCCTCCTTCTCGCGGCGCTGGGCGTCAGAGTTTGCGATGTCGATCTTGGAAGTGTTCTCTCCCTGCACGGCGAGGGCGTTTGCCGCGGCAGTCTTGATACGGGTATCTCTCTGGGTCTCGGCGATTCTGATGTCCTTGTCCCTGTCGGCCTCGGCCTTACCGATCTCACCGTAGCGGTTCTGCTCGGCCACGCTCTTCTTGGCGTCGTTGATGGCCTTGGCGGCGGCTTCCTTACCGAGAGCCTCGATGTAGCCGGACTCGTCACGGATGTCGGTCACGTTCACGTTGATGAGCTTGAGGCCAATCTTTCGGAGCTCAGCCTCCACGTTCTGGCTGACGGCGACGAGGAATTTGTCACGGTCAGAGTTGATCTCCTCGATGTCCATCGTGGCGATCACCAGACGAAGCTGTCCGAAAAGGATGTCGGTCGCGATGTTCTGGATGTTGTCGATGGAGAGTCCGAGAAGCCTCTCGGCTGCGTTAGTCATACTGTCCGGCTCGGTGGAGATACCAACCGTGAACCGGCAAGGCACATCCACACGGATGTTCTGCTTGGAAAGCGCGTTGGTAAGGTTGCACTCGATCGAGATCGGCTTGAGGTCAAGGAACGCATAGTCCTGGAACACAGGCCAGACGAACGCCGCACCACCGTGGATGCATCGCGCGGATGAGATTGATCCGCTCTTGTTCTTGCCTGTCTTACCGTAGATGACCATAACCTTGTCGGAAGGGCAGCGGCGGTAGCGCTTGAGAATCGCCGAAAAAGTCACGAATATGACTGCGACGACGATGAGGATCAGTGATAGTTCCATATTCAAAATCTTTAATGGGTTTATAATATTCCTTTAATATATTCGGTCAGGTTAGAAATGGCTTCGGTTGGTTAGATGATGGTCGGAGTCAGCTCCTCAACCAGTAGGGTGTAGTCATTGATGACTTCGGTGACCTTGATGGCCTTGCCGGTCGGGATTGTCTCCCCGTCTGTGACTGCGTCATATTCCCTGACGGCGTTGTTGATGGTGATCTGGACCTTGCCTTCGCCCTTGCGCTCGCCCGGAATCGTGAGGTAAACCTTCCCCTCGCAACCGACAGCGGACTTATGCACATCGATATTCCCCGTCTGCTGCATTCCGCTGAGCCATTTGAATATCCACATAACAACCGTGACCAGAAGTATGCCGACAATTACGGAGACGATGATCAGCAACGCGTTGGACTGAATCTTCTCGTGCATCAGCACCGCCGTCCATCCGAATCCCATGCAGAAGTTGACCAGGTTGCGGAACGTCAGCAAATTCATCGAAGGATCCGCGTCGAACGATCCGTCCGAAGTGTCGAGATCGAAATCAGCGTCGTGGTCTCCCAGTCCGAGGAATGTCATAACAGTCTGAATGACGAAAATCAGCGATGCCGAGAGCGTGATGGCCCAAAGGACCTGCATTGCCGTACTAAGTGATGTCCACCAGGTAATCATATCTATTAGTTTTTAGTTAGGCGGCCGGATTCCTTTCCGCACCGCTTCTTTTGCAAATATATTAATAAATATATGAAAAACAATAATCTTTTCAAAAAATACATAAATATTTTATGAATATGCCCGCTCGCCGTCACCGCACCTCGCCGCATAAGGGAACCAGCTGCGGAGGGAAAGGGGGAATGCTGGCGGACGGGCCACGATTTTGTACGAAAATCAATGAATATTGTATGAAATGAAGGTCTCTCTTATTTCGTACATCATTCCCGTTGTTTCATAAAACTGATTTTGAAACCGGCATTATATTCCGGAACTTTGCATCGTTGAAAATATCGGATATGTTATGAAAACAAAAAAGATACACCATTATATGAACAAAACTATTCACGTGTCGGCCATCGTGCTGGCGATTCTCATCCTGACCGTGGGCTGCCAAGGGAAGAAGGGCGGCTCACGGGCTGAGGATGAAGGTTCAAACACAGTCCTTGCTGACAGCACCATTCAAAAGTATTCCGGAAAGGCCACAGTTACCGGAAGTGAATATTTGGACAAACTCAGTGAAATCTGCCGTTATTCTGTTGATTCGCTCGATGGCGGTGGATGCAGCCTTGATTTAGACATTCTGGAGAGCAGGTTCGCCGATGAGATATTCCTTGATTTGGATGAGGATGTCCGGAAGGATGATTTTGCCCTTTCGGTCAAGGATTGGTTCGACAGGACGGCGTTCCTCTATTACTGCTCTTCGCTTTATGAGCTTCGCGTGCGATATGACCGTAATAACTATTCCTTTGACACCACGGCTGTGGAAACGCCGGGCTCGACAATGTTGACTGGAGAGATGAGACCGTCAATGAGCGTGTTGCAGAAGGTGTTCCCTGACAAACGTGTCAGAGATGCGGCTTCAGCGCTTTTGAATATGCTGTACAAGACCCCTGATTTCAATGATGTGAGCAAGCATTTAGGTGAATTGGTGGATGCTTATGAATCAGCCGCTTTCGCTTCCGGGATGCCAATAGATACGGCCAAGATCGGCAAAGCTTTCGCGAATGAGGATGCTTACTATGACAAGTCGGCGTTTGTTCCGGACATAAAGCGTTTCCGTGACGCAAGGGCCTATTTTGACAGTGCAGCCGTTCAGATCAAAGATCCTGTCGGAGAGATAGAGACGCGGATGAAAGCCCCGATGGATTTCGACACCAAGTGTGTCTATGCGATAGAACTTTCGCACGTACAGCCGGTAGATTGCGTGGACACCCTCGGGGCTCTCATAGAGTCAAGAATATATTCCCGCTACCTCCTTGAGGTCTGGGAGAATTGGCGTGCAGAAGCCCAGTTCGGGTGGTTCGGCTGCTCGAATGATTCCGAAATTCCCAACGCCTATTATTTGAAAATCAGGAATATCTGTGCAAATACGATGATCCGTCATATTCAGAAACATCCGGAAGACAACGATGCGTATCTGCGCCTCTTCCGTTTGCTTTATTGCGAACCGATCCATCGTGGCGGCGGCCTCTTTGGCAACGAAGTAGTTGCTATATTGTGTCATCTCCGTAGCGCGGAATATTAAGTACTTTTACAAAACCCGTTCAGCCACACAATGTGTCTGTGCCCAAAGAAGCCATATCTGGCTGAAAAACTCGAAGCCCAAGGTACAAGTTTTTCACGGTAATATGCCATCCAGATGCTTCTGTCCGGCTTTGGGATGAAAGCATATTGTAATAATGTTTATATTCCTGCCTCCTGATTTTCAGAAGCAGGAAATTCCTCATCTGCTCTTCCGTGACATCATAGATAGGATGGAGTTTAGGGTTGACACGGCTTCAATAATATTGTTGATGGAAGGTGTGAGCCCTTTTGCTACCGAAAGGCTTGATATGTATTGTCCCATTCTCATATTTGTCAACAAGTATGTTAACGAATATGTTAACAAACCTTGAGATTTCCAAATAAACTTAAATACCTGATATGAATAGTGGAATGTCCTAAGTTAAACGAACTAATGATGCTCCTCAACAGGCGTTAATTTACGTAAATCACGCTTTTAGAGGGACAATAATCTATTCACGAGCGTATTTCTGTCATATTCCCGCTTTTAGGGAACGTGGGTTAAATTGGTGAACATACCTGTTCAACTATCTGCCTTTCTTCATTCTTTTGTGTGTCGTAATCAAATCTGGTCTGAAGGTTCACCCACTCTATTGATGGTATGCCAGGAATTACTTCTAACTTGTCGGCCACTGGCTTAGTGATTGACCTCTTCCCCTTGATAATTTCGCTAAGATGTGACGCATTGTTCACAAATTGCCTTCTACGAATTCGGGAAAAAGGAGTATCCTGTCAGCGGAATGTGTGTTGAACAGCAGGTGCTCGAAATCACGCTTTTTCACATTCAGGTCAATTGTGGCTAACTTGTCCGTGATGGCTTTTTTCAAATCATCAGTGTTTGATATTCCGGCTCTTTCCTTCAGAAACTCATACGAAGGCTTGGTCTGTTGCATCAAAAACATACAATCATAGAAGTCACGGCCTTTTGCCCTTGCGAGCAAGGCTGAGAACTTCATACCGAGCAATACGGAATCCGGTGGAACCGGTAGTGAGAAGAAAAATCCACATCGCTGTACATGCCGCATCTCAATCGGGTATGCGACACCTTGGTTCTGCGCCTCAATCTTCAATAGGAAACGCTCCTCTCTATGACCTGTCAATCCAAGTTCAAAGAGAAATTCAGGAAAGAATATGTTCCTTCTGAAAGCGGTCAACTTGGAATTTGCCTTGTCACGAGTCTCAACATTCAGACCACTGTGTCTCAAAAAAGTGATCACGCCGTCAGTCATTTCAACAAATTTCTGCTCCGTGAGGTCCTTGCAGTCGAAGTCGAGATTTTCCGAGAACCTGTCTATTCCTTTGATGAGGCGTAGGTTTGTGCCACCAATGAATGCCAGTTTGCTGATGTATGGCGTTGTGGCAAGATGGTCAAGCACCATCAGTTGAATATATTCCTTGAGAATATGCTTCTGAAAGGCGGCGTTTGATGCTATCTGAGACGGAAAATAACTGTTAATGTAATTCAAGTCAATCATAAATCGTATATTCTTAATAGTTTCTTGATTCTGCTGTCCAGTGCCTTGCTGCTGATTCTATATTGATATTCTTTGAGTCTTTCAATATCCAATTCTTCAGTCATATATGCTTCATCCAGGCGGAGCTGTTCCAACTCAGTGTTGTTGTCGTAAAACGGATAGAGATAGAGCAGGTCCAGCAAAGCTTTTTCGGGTTGCGCCAACAGCCAGGTCAGTTTCGGGGCATTAATCAAGGCCGTGTTGATTGGAAGCTCCACAGGCTTATAGCCGAAGAATAGTTCAGGCTTGACATTTTGATAGGAATATTGCCCGAACTTGTTTTCAAACCGTGCCGTTTTCAATGTCGAGATTGACGTGATGCTCGTGACCGCCTCCGGAATCATCCCGTACATGCTCAACGCCGTGTGCAGGCTGATGTATGACGGACGATAGATGCGGCAGGCCACATAGCGTGAGAAATCAGGACGCTGCAACAGCTCTGGAAATGCGTACCATCCCTGCCGTAATTTTATCAACATCCCCTTCCGTGCCCATCTGGTCAGATTATTCCTGTCGAATGAAGGGAAAAACGCCCTTGCCTGATGAACGGAAAAACATCCTTCAGGCAACAACTTTTCCCTAAACTCTAAATAACTCACCACGGCAATATATTTCTAAAACAATGCAAATATAATGCTTTTTGGAAATAAAATGTCATTTTCGAATGCATTATTATTCGTTCTTTTAGTAAACCATTGTTGTAATTCCTAAATGGAATCTATTGTGAGGAAGTGCCGAATAAATTCATTACTTTATTTGTTTCCATTTGTCCGGCAGCAATTCCCGGTACTTACTTAATGGTGTTCTTGGTGGTAGCACTGCTGCTTTGTTGATGACATCGGATATATATTCAAAGAAGTTGATACCTTGCAGTCAGCATGAGCATGCCAGCGAATAGAACATGGCTGCCCGTTTGGCACCGGCATGCGACCCGAAGAAAAGTGAGTTTCGTCCAGCCGTCTTCTCCGATCTTATGCTTGTGGTTCTTGTGGTAAAGGAAGTTGATAAGGCGTACGATAACCTTGGCATCGAAATCGTCCCCACATGGTATATCTTCTTGATGAAGCGCATGGGGATGAGTTCGTAGCGTGATACAATGTGAAACCATCCGTATCCCAACGCAGGAGCTTTACCTGCTGCCGGTTCTTACTGAAAAAGATGAACACAGCCCCGCTTAGTGGCGGCAGATCCATCTCCTGCGACACTAACTTATAGAGGCCGTTTATCCCCAGGTTCATTCCATTGGTAGGAACAGAATATCCGCAACTTCGGGTATAGGTGGTATTGGGTTTTCTGTCACATATTGATTACACCCACGTATACGCTTCTTGGCTTCTTTTACAGATAGTCCGTTGTTACTCATCCAGCGTCGCATTCCTTTGCGGTTAGTATGCCATTTATTTTGAACAGAGGATAAAGTGACAGTTGGATTACGTGGCAACTCTTTCAAAAAGCATTCCATTCGCTTTCATATCGTTTTGCTGCTATCATATTAGATTTTTTATTCACGCAGCAAAGGTAAAGAGATAAAAAAATATGGACAAGGCTGCATCGCGGATACGCTTACGAAATAACTGTAACAAAACAAGAAATCCACTAAAATCTGTCCCTTATGGCAATTTTCTTGCCGATTCTTTCTTTATTTTGGATTTTTCTTATTACATTTATTGTCGGATTATAAGCACTCTGACTGTCGTTATAGGAGACGTGCTCTTCTAAGACCACAAGAGAAACGCCTACGCCGAGCTGAATGTAAGTAACATGCAGCGGGCTATGGGTGGGAAAATAGTCCAATACATATAAAGGCGTTTACTAACGCTCTATTTGAGACAGTCTGATTTTTTTTCAAGAACCTCAGACTGTGGAATGGACAACAGGACGATTCCACGCTTTTTTATGTGCTATAACGAAGTTCTGTCTAGAATAAAGTTAGCACCGATATGAATATCGATGACCCTGCATATAAATATGCAAACACCCAAGGAGGGGGTATAATTCCTCCCTGCACCGGGCTTACCCCCGATGCCCTCCCCGAAGTTCAAAAGCCAGTCTTGGCAGAGAACTCACACACAGGGGTGTCCCCCAGAAATGCGCAGTCGGCAAACAAGACTACAGTAATCAAAAAGGCTAAACAAACGCCACATTGGTACGCTCTTCGTGCCACTTATGGCAGAGAGAAAAAAGCCTACGATTACATTGTTGAAAATTGCGTAACCGCCTTCTATCCCACACGGACTACTGTAAAAATCATCGATGGCAAACGTAAAACTATCGAAGAATCTTACATCCCCAACATTCTCTTTGCTTACGGAACAAAAGAAGAACTTAAGAAATTCGCCCGTAATAAAGAAAACGAAAAATGTCTTAGATGTAATAGACTTCCAGTATGTATGGGGTTATTTCCTCGTGATTACATGTCAGGTTTCAGTCATTGCAAATATGAAGTTATGGACGAAAATTTTGAGGTTAGTTTATTAGACTATTTGCAACATCAACTCGGATAAAAAAAATATGAAAAAGGTTCTAGCAATAATTAGTCTCTTGTTTCTTGTTTTGAATGGTAATGCTCAAGAATCATTAGATACTATCAAATCTTTTAGACTAAGTGAAGCTGTGGTTAAAGCAGAAAGGATTATTCATAAGGGTGATCACGATGTACTATATTTATCAAACGACAATAAAAAGTTTGGTACAAATGCTTTAGATGCAGTTTCTTCCTTAGAATTGTTCCAAACAGCAATAAATGAAACAAAATTGGTTTCTTGGGACAGACAAAATGTATTTATCCTTATAAATGGCGTTCCATCAACGGCATATGACTTACGTGGATATAAGGGTGAGGACATAAAGAAAGTAGAGTTTTATTCTATTGCTCCTCCTCAATACATGAGTCTGACTGCAGGGCCTGTAGTCAACATTGTTGTGAAGAAGAGGCACGATAGATCTTATGCCGGTTATTTCAACACTTCTAATGCTGTAAACACAGAATTTGGAACAAACCAGATTGACTTGACATATGCGGATTCTCTGAACCAAGTAAAACTGGATTATCTGATTGATTACAGAAACATAGGCAATATTGATAATCTTGCTGAATACACTTATAGTCCGCAACTACATTCTCAATATAGGGGTACTCAAGTTTCGCAAGTGATTTAGGCCGCCGCCCCGGCGAGGTCTAGCCGGTCGA
>OIEI01000035.1_pt1 | contig 51920 bp, 49 predicted proteins | sample 1581781 | NCBI WGS metagenome assembly OIEI01 (sample SAMN01760935, study PRJEB22395) | human gut metagenome | reverse complement strand
ATAATCTCAGCCTTTCGTACATCAGTCAACTAGCTGGTATGATACACCTTAATGCTTCGATATGTCAATCTCCCGTGTACATGCGATTTAATAATTTCGTAACATTTATAATTCAGATATTGACAGTTTGTATCTGTTGTGGTAGTCTACAGCATATACATCACATAGTTTTCAATACTACGTTATGCATTTCAGTGAATTATTTGTCGTAGTATGTCACATACTATTTATATGAAAGGAGATTATTATGAAGATTACTATCCGTGAACCGGGCAGCGCCATTACGCACCTTATAGGGATGATTCTGGCTGCCGCTGCCACTACACCGCTTTTAATAAAATCAGCACTTGCCGGAGGCAGCACACTTATGGCACTGAGCATTTTCTGTCTCAGCATGGTACTTCTATACGGCGCAAGCACAGTCTATCATTCGGTGAATCTTAAAGGAAGTGCTTTGAAAATTTTCAAAAAAATAGATCATATGATGATTTTTGTCCTTATCGCAGGCTCATACACGCCGATATGTCTTATTGTTCTCGGCGGTAGGGCCGGATATACCCTTCTCACAGTTGTGTGGGGAATTGCCCTTATAGGTATGTTGCTCAAGGCTTGCTGGGTAACCTGTCCGAAGTGGTTCTCATCTATTATATACATCTCAATGGGCTGGGTGTGCGCCGCTGTATTTGGGAAATTGTGGGATACGCTTACACCCGCAGCCTTCGGCTGGCTTCTGGCCGGCGGCATAATCTATACCGTGGGCGGAATAATTTATGCCATAAAGCCCAGATTTTTTGATGAGAAGCATCCGTCATTCGGACTGCACGAAATCTTCCATCTTTTTGTTATGGGCGGCAGCATATGCCATTTCATATTTATGTTTCTCTATGTAGCATAATACAAGGCTGCTATGAACTGTTATCAGTCCATGGCAGCCTTTTTTAATACTTATCCTATTCTCTTATACCCTTTAGGTGCGGGTTTCTTAAATATCCTGTGTCTGAATTTAATTAACAGCACCACAGCTGCCGCGGCAATTATCACAATTCCCGCTATCACCCAGTTACGCGCACTTATCATGCTGAGGTTAAAGCATCTTATATTAATCCACATCTGGTTAATGTTTACATTAGCCTCATCATCAAAATACTGCATTACCGCACTTCGCTCTATGACATCTTCGGACGGATATTGTGCCGATAGCTGTCTCTTAAGCTGCTCCCTCGGAACACTTAAGATGTAGTTCTCGTCTGAATTATCCCCGCTGAAAAAATATCCTACAGGATAATCCACAACATCCTCTTCATCATCCTCTGCGCCGTAGTTCCAGTCAAGGTAATTAAATACCGTAGAGTCGTCACCACCGGCTATCACTGATGTATATCCTATATAATACATATTTCTCACGGCATTGTCGGGTCTTGACACGAAATTAATAAATGCCTCGGCCGCCTGCTTTCTGTCAGCGTTACCGTTAATTCCGGATTTGAGCATTACCCATCCGTCAAACCACAGGTTCGTACATTCTTCAGGAACCGCCCAGTCAAGATACACACCGTCTTCTTCAGCCTGATCCATTGTATATACACCATCACCCGACCATTGGAGATTCGCTACAACCTTACCGCTGACCATGTCCGCCTTACCGCTGTCGGTCTCAAATGAATATACGTTCTCACGGATTTCCTTAAGCTTGGCTTCCGATTTATCAATGGTATCCTTATCGGTATCATTCATTATGCGTGCAAGTTCTTCTCCGTAATCCGCAGATGCCCTGAATTCCGGATCAATAAGCTTATCCCTGTTAAGGATGGCAAGTGTAGGGAAATAAGCATCTCTTACATTATCTTTTATGGTTACCTGTCTGAAATATTTTTCATTGGCAAGAATCTGCCATGTCGATGCATCCGCTTCATCCACATATTCCGGATTATATATCATTCCGGTTATTCCCCACATATATCCGGCAGCATATCGTGACCATTTTTCGCCATCGATTTCATTACTGTCGAATACTTCTTTAATATATGGAGAAACACCCTTGCTATAGTAGTTATTTGTGTCCGAATTGTCATAGAAACTGTCCGAAAGAGGCTCAAGTGCCTTTTCTTTCATAAGCTTCATGATCATATAATCCGAAGGGCACACCAGATCAAATGCATCTCCGAGAGTAAGCTGGCTGTAAAGTTCCTCATTAGTGCCGAAAGTTGAATATTCTACCTTTACGCGGACACCGTAATTCTCATAGTACCAGTCCTCGAAATCACTGACCATATGATTTTCACCAAAGATGTCGCCGTTATCAAGGTCGATCAGTTCATCATCGTCCCAGCCGCCTTCATCGATATATTCTTCCCAGTTACAGATTCTGAGTGTAATTGTCTTATCTGCCGCATTGACTACATCAGCTGACGACATGGCCGCCGCTGCCATAAGCACCGCCGAAAACACAGCTGCTGCTTTAAAGATTATTTTTCTCATTCTTAGCACCTGCCTTTCTGCCTGATAACACATTGCCGCCTATTACAACCACCAGAATTACCACAAAAATCACCGTCGACAATGCCCACAGCGCAGTCTTGGTCTCCGTGTGCGAACCCTTCGTGGCATTGACAACATAAGTACTTATTGTGTCAAATGTAGCCGGTTTCGTATATGTTGTTATAAAATAATCATCCAGGGAAAGCGTTACCGCGAGCAAAAATCCCGATATGATTCCCGGTATAAGCTGTGGTATGACCACCTTAAAAAGTGCCTGTCTGGCATTGGCGCCCAGATCAAGCGCTGCTTCATATATGCTGTTATCCATCTGTTTAAGCTTTGGCACAACCGACAAATACACAAACGGCGATGCGAGCGCAACATGTCCGATAACAAGCGGTGCAAAAGTATCTTTATTAATACCAAGAACAACGATTAACAATACACAAATCGAAAATCCGGTCACAACATCCGCATTAACTACCGGCACCTGATTGGCAAGTCCTATAAGCCTTGACGGCGTCTTACGCGAATAAAATGCACCGATTGCGCCGATTGTTCCGAGCACCGTTGCTATAAAAGCCGAACCGAATGCAAGTGCAAAAGTACCGCCTATCATCCTCAGAAGTTCCGGAGATGTAAACAGATTGACATAATTCATCGTCGAAAAACTGCCGCTTGTACCAATTGTCGCCGTATCGGAGAAGCTGTACACTGCCAGTATCAGAATCGGCAGATACATAAACAGGAGCACTATTCCAAGCCATGCAGAGCGTAATATTTTTTTCATCATAATATTGCCCCCCTGTTCGTATCTTCTTCACCCAGACCGTTGGTTGCCAGTGTAATGATAAAAATTATTATAAGCAGGACAATGGAAATCATTGAACCGCTATGCCAGTCGTAGGCATTGAAATAGCTTCCGATAAGGCTGCCCATAATGTATGTGCTGTTATACAGCATATCAAGTATTACATAGTTCGTCATTGCCGGCAGGAATACCATCGTAACGCCACTTATTATTCCCGGCACCGACAGTGGAACTGTTACCTTGAAAAACGCTGCACCGTGCGATGCGCCAAGATCCGCTGCTGCCTCGATAAGCGAGTTATCCATCTTGCTGAGTGTCGTATATAACGGCAGGATCATAAACGGAAGAAAATCGTATGTCATACCGATTACCGTATTAAGGAACGGATGATATGCGAGATTGCCCTCAAGTACCGTCAGCACTTCCTTCAGTGCCACAATACGCAATGTGAAGTTAATCCACATCGGTACAAGAAAAAGCACAAGTAATACTGTTTTTCTCTTCATATGGCTTCTCGCAAGCACATAGGCCACCGGATATGCTACAAGCAGGCATACTATCGTGACAGTTATTGCAACAACCATACTGTAGCAGAGTGTTCCGATAGTATTCGGGCTTGTAAAAAAGTTCGTAAAATTAGTAAGTGTAAATCTGCCTTCACCATTGGTAAAAGCATAGTATATTACAACCAAGAGCGGCGCTATGACAAAACAAATCAGAAACGCTGCATATGGTATGCAAAGCTGTTTTCGTGAAAAACGAAATTTCATGCGCGTCACTCCTTTCAATTATCTTCCCTGAATGAAAGTTCAATACTGTCTTTAGGGATAATAATGCTGACATAATCGCCCTCGTTCCAAAGGTATTCATCATGAAGATGGATATCTTCTTCATTCTCGGTACGGACAATATAATGATAATGGTCGCCCTTGTAAATAAGTGAAATAATATGTCCACAGGTTCCACCCGCAGTGGTATCGTCACTCATTGTAACTGATGCAACAGGCACCTCCACGGTTACCTTCACACCGGCTGTATATATCTCATTGCCGTCAGCATCCACAAGTGTCTCATTCTCATCAATACGTGATCCCGGATAAAGTCTGGTAACATCACATTCGTACTCACCGTCAGCAAAAAGCACGGTATAATTCTTCGTAAGTTCGCCTTCGTAAATATTATGGTTCGTCTCAGCAAGAATTACATGGATTCCGTCCGGTTCAAGGCACATTCCTATCTCGTCTCCGACTTTGGCACTTCTTGTGCTCTGGATAACAATTTCGTTATCACCGGATTCTACTATAATCTCATAGTGCATGCCTTTAAATATAACCGATGTCACCACACCGGTAACAGTTCCTTCTTCTTTGGATGTCATTATTACATCCTCAGGTCTTACGACAACGTCGACTTTGGCACCGACTGCCATATCGTCGAGGCAGTCAAAATCAGCTCCGCAGAAGCGAACCTTGCATTTGCCCGTCATACGACCGTCAAAAATATTGCTTTCGCCTATAAAGTCGGCAACAAATACCGTATTAGGCTCATTATATATCTCTTCCGGAGTTCCTATCTGCTGAATCATACCGTCGGACATTACGACAACCTTATCGGACATCGTAAGAGCTTCTTCCTGGTCATGCGTTACATATATAAAAGTAATTCCAAGTTCCTTATGCATTGCTTTGAGTTCAAGCTGCATCTCCTTACGCATCTTTAAATCCAATGCTCCAAGCGGTTCATCAAGAAGCAGTATCTCAGGTTCGTTGACAATCGCTCTCGCAATCGCAATTCTCTGCTGCTGTCCTCCCGAAAGTGTGGAAATACGTCTTTTTTCAAATCCCTCAAGGTCTACGACCTCAAGCGCATGCTTAACTTTTTCCTTAATCTCTTCCTTCGTGAACTTCTCATATCTGGTGACCGTTTCACCGGCCTCATTCTGATATTTTACTTCCTTGGTCTTAAGTTTAAGGCCAAATGCAATATTGTCATAAATATTCAGATGTGGGAAAAGTGCGTATCTCTGGAATACTGTGTTAATTGGTCTCTTGTTAGGCGGAAGTTTACTTATATCCTTCCCATTAAGTAAAATCTGTCCTTCTGTCGGAATATCAAATCCGGCAATCATACGAAGTGTTGTCGTCTTTCCGCATCCTGACGGACCCAGAAATGTTACAAACTCTCCCTTTTTAACCGAAAGATTAAAATCTTCGACTGCAGTAAAGCCGTCTTCAAAACATTTTCTGATACCTTTAAGTTCAATAATGTTTTCTGAAAAATTCTTGTCCATGGCAACACCCGCCGCCTTATATACAGCGGCTCCTAACTCCTTTCTTGTGTGTAAAATAAGATAATTGCACAAAAAATAAGACAGACCCGATCAAGATGCTTTTCGTTTCCTGACCAGTCTGCCTTTCGTTCCTATGCTTTATCGTTTAAAACGATAATATATTATCGCACACTCAGTGTCAATATTAAATTTAAATTTTCCGGAGATTTTACTCGTTAACCGCATAGATTTCAAACTGCCTGATATCCTTCTCACACTCGGCCTTGATAATCTGTGCCCCGAGGCCTCTCATCTTGACATCAAAATCCTCATATCCTCTTTCGATATACTTAATATCGTCTATATATGTGGTTCCTTCAGCTACAAGTCCTGCAATCACAAGCGCAGCTCCGGCGCGTAAATCCGGTGCCACAAGTTCGGTTCCCATAAATTTGTCAACTCCGGTAATTATGGCGGTATTGCCTTCAACGGTTATATCGCATCCCATCCGTGACAGTTCGCCTACATACTTAAACCTGTTCTCCCAGATACTCTCGGTAACGATACTTGTGCCCTCGCATCTGGCAAGCAATACTGTGGCCTGCGGCTGCATATCTGTCGGAAATCCGGGATAAGGAAGTGTCTTGATATTGGTGTGAACGAGCTTCTCCTTACCTATTACACGCACTGCTTCATCATATTCTTCAATCCTGCATCCAACCTCTATAAGCTTGGCACTTATAGCTTCAAGGTGTTTCGGGATAACATTCTTGATAAGCACATCACCGGCTGTAGCCGCTGCTGCAATCATAAAGGTTCCTGCTTCTATCTGATCCGGAATAATCGAATATGTGGTTCCGTGCAGTTTCTCGACGCCCTTAATTCTGATAACATCTGTACCGGCGCCCTTGATATTGGCACCCATACAGTTAAGGAAATTGGCAACGTCAACTACATGCGGCTCCTTAGCTGCATTCTCAATAGTCGTTCTTCCCTCTGCCAGGCATGCTGCAAGCATAATGTTAATAGTGGCTCCAACCGTTACAACATCCATATATATGTGCCCGCCGACAAGCTTCTCTGCCTCTGCACATATCATGCCATGCTCTATTTCAACCGTAGCACCCATTATTCTTAAGCCCTTCATATGCTGGTCTATCGGTCTGCTTCCTATATTACAGCCTCCCGGGAGCGCAACCTGCGCATTCCCTCTCTTGCCAAGCAGTGCTCCAAGTAAATAATATGATGCTCTTATCTTCTTAATATATTCGTAATTGACGGTTGTAGAAAATATAGTACTTCCGTTAATTTTGAAAGTATGCTTATCTACCTTCTCAACAATCGCTCCAATGTCTCTAATCGCTTCAAGTACAACTCTGGTGTCCCTTACATCAGGCACATTCTCTATAGTAACTGTCTCATCTGACATAACCGCTGCTGCCAGTATAGCGAGTGCTGCATTCTTGGCTCCGCTTATCTCGACCTCGCCATGCAGACGGTTCCCGCCTTTAATAACGTACTTTTCCATATTCGTACCTCGAAAAATAATCTGTCTTAAATGACGCACAAAATATTATATCATAAAAAAACCATTTGTAAAGCAGAATATATTTTCCAATTATCCGCTTCTTGTAATAGCAAAACAGCCTGCCTTGCCTTCTCAGCAAAACAGGCTGTGAAATTCGATATTAGTTACCGGTATAATCAACCGGGTTAACGGAACATCCGTTAATATAAAGCTCAAAATGAAGGTGCGGACCCGTTACAACTCCGGTAGCTCCGGAATATGCAATTACCTGTCCCTGTGAAACCGTCTGCCCATATGCTACGGCGATTGAACTCAAATGCGCATATCTTGTCATCGTTCCGTTAGGATGCTTAATATCCACGCAATATCCATATGCACCGTTCCAGCCGGCTGTAATAACCGTTCCGGAAGATGAAGCCTTAACAGCCGTTCCGCTTGGCACATACCAGTCAACACCTGAGTGAAGTGTATGTGTTCCGTTAACAGGATGTATTCTGTAGCCATATGGCGATGTGATATTCGTACTGTTAACAGGCTTAATATATGTCGGAGGAGTAAGTGTTCCTCTTTCAACCTTCTTGGCAACCGCTTTCTTGGTAACGGTCTGTTTAATAATCTCTCTCTTGGATTCAACACCGTTGACATATGTCACAAGAGCAACTACTGAACGTTCTCCCTTGGAACCTGCTCTGAGAACATTCTCTGTTCCCTTATAAAGAGTATCATTATCAACATATTCAACATCTGCCGAATAGGATTCGTCATAGGACTTCTCTTCAACTACCACAACCGAAATCTCTGATGCCGGAACCGTAACTGTTATAATGTCGCCGTCATAAATCGGGGTATTGATATCAATTCCGTAATTGAGTGCAAACAACTCATCCAATGTAAGTCCGTGGCTCTCTGCTATTCCGTAAAGTGAATCGCCGGCAGCTACGGTATAAGTTCCCTTCTCTGCATGTTCTTTCGTTATAAGCTCATAAGCTTCATCAATCGAAACAACATTGGCATCACTTGCCTTAGTCGGTATAACCTCTATATTCTCTGCGAAGTCAACTGAAAGTACTCCGTCCGTATATACAACATCATTCTGGGCCGCCTCATCAGCCTTACCGGCACCGTCTGCTGAAGCAAGCACCTTGGCCGCCTCATTAACCTTAACATCTGCCGATACAAAATTGGTCTTAAGCGATGAATATAAGCCATTACTGTCTTCTACGAGTTCAACTGTGAATTCATTGGACTCGCTGTATTTGTCCTTAACTTTCTCAAGAAGTGCAGCCACATCATCCTTAGAAGCAAGTGTAACAGTAAAATCATCAATTCTTACCGTGTAAGCTTCTTTCTCTGACTCGGTCGTAACAACATCAGCTGAGAGTGCTGTATACATACTGTCTGCAAGCTCATCCTGTGATAAAACAGCTCCGCCCGCTTTATCTGTATATACTTCAACATCGGCTTCCACAAGTGAAAGTCCGCTGCTCTCAACGTTCATACGGCTTCTCGCTTCTACAAGTGCTGTATCGGCGATATCTTCATCACTGACATATCCTAACTTCTCTCCGTTAAGTACTACCATATAACGCTCGTCCGGTGTGTAAGTAAGCGCCCCGGTCGTCATCTTCCTGGTAAACGGGATTGCAACTGCAAGAAAAAGCGCTGCAATCACTGCTGTCTTGGCATATGAAACATATTTAGTTCTGCGTCTTCCTATAAGATGCATATCCACTCCTTAATTCTCTTGTTACATTATGTAACAATTTCGTAACAATTTGTATTCTAGCAAATAAAAAAGGGTTTGTAAACCCTTTTCTCCGTTTTTTATAAGAACCTAACAAAAATGACACATTTTTTTGTCTATTTTTTCATGATAATATCATTAACTGTCTGTTCTATTGTCCTGTCATCAATCACAACCGTAACGTCGGCATACTTCTCATAAAGTTTCACACGCTCATCATACAGATCATGCAATGTCTGGCCCTTCTCTATGGCTACGCCACGTCCGGCAAGATTGCCGAGCCGTGAATTTATCGTATCGTAGGATGCCTTTAAGTAAACAACCGTTCCTATCGATTTAAGATGTTCCATGGCTTCAGGGCCGTAAACAACGCTGCCTCCCGTCGCAATAACCGCGTGTGACGCTTCTATTCCGGCATTGATCCTGTTTTCGACCTCGAGGAAGCCCTTGTTACCTCTCTCTGCTATTATGTCCTTTAAAAGCTCTCCCGTCGCCTTCTGGATGACAAGGTCTGAATCAATGAATTCATATCCCAGAACTTTGGCAAGCACCACCCCGGCACTGCTTTTGCCGACTCCCGGCATTCCTATAAGAATTATATTATCTTTCATAAGCTGTCACTTTCTTTTTCTTTGGACTGAATATCCGAATTTTCCTATCTTTCGCCCGAGCACAAAATATTCTCCGTGTGAATATGTCACCAGATTGGTGCTGTTAAGCATGAATTTACCCTTGCTGTCCATATAGGACTCATCCACGCTTACATTGACCACCTCGGCGATAAACATATCATGGCTTCCAAGACGCTTGATTTCCCGGACTTTACATTCGATACATACCGGACTTTCTTTAATTCCGGGTGCCGCCACCACTGACGACGGAAGCTCCGTCAGATGCATCTGTGCGAATTTGTCAATATCCCGTCCCGAACGGACACCGCAGAAATCCGTTGCATATGCAAGTTTCTCCGTCACAAGATTGATAACAAATTCGCCCGTTTCTTCTATTATATTATGTGAGTATCTGTCAGGCCTTACGGATATGCTTACCATTGCCGGATCGGAACATATTGTACCCGCCCATGCAACCGTTATGATGTTAGCCTTCTCTCCGGGTCTTTTACAGCTTACCATTACCGCCGGAACCGGATACAGCATATTGCCCGGTTTCCAATTCTGTCTTCCCATTATATTCTCCTGTTATCTACTGTGTTATTTCCATCATTATCTGCGGAACGATCTGTTTCTTACGCGATACAACTCCCGGAAGCATTACCGAACCGTCAACAGCCGGTGCTCCGAGTGCATTCTCGGCAAGTGTTCCTGCGCCATCCCCGTAATAGAGAAGCTCCGTCTTAGGCTGCATCATATCCGTTAGCATAAAAAAGAGCATATCCACGCCAAGCGATTTGTACTGATCCTTCATATATGAATAAATCTTATTTCTTACCTGTGCCAGTTCATCGCTGTCCATGCTTGATACCTGTCCGATTCCGAATGTCACATCGCCGAGCGAAAATTTCTTGTAATCACTGGTAAACAGTTCCTTGGCTGTCTTCTCGCTTAAGTTACTGCCCGCAAAAAACATCTCATGAGCGTATGCCTTCAGGTCAAGTCCTGCAATCTGCGACAGTTCGTGTCCCGCAATTCTGTCCTCATCCGTGCATGTCGGCGAGCGAAAAAGCAATGTGTCAGATATTATAGCTGAACACATAAGCTTTGCCATTACAGGTGTTACTTCAACGCCGGCATCCCTGTAAAGGCTGTATATTATGGTCGCCGTACAGCCGACAGGCTGGTTTCTGAACAGGACCGGTGAAATGGTCTCTATGCAGCCGAGTCTGTGGTGGTCAATAATCTCGACAACCTCCGCCGCCTCGATTCCGGCAACTGCCTGTTTGGCCTCATTATGGTCAACCATTATGACTTTTTTCTTGGGTGCACCGAGGAGATTACGTCTGGAAATCATTCCGACATAATGTCCATGTTTGTCAAGTATCGGGAAATCACGATGTCTTTTCTCCGTCATGACCTTACGGATATCATCTATATAATCATCAAGTCTGAATGTTATAAGTCCTTCGCGGCGCATCATATGACCTACCGGCACGCTCTGGAAAATAAGACGGGACACCATAAACGCATCGTGCGGTGTACTTATGATGGTGCAGCCGTTATCCTGCGCGTGTTTGGTAATCGTAATCGATACCGGTGCCTTATCACATATTACAAGGCATCCCGCGCCCATCTCTATAGCACATAACTGAGCCTCATATCTGTTACCGACTATAACTATATCTCCGGGTGCAATGCTTTCTTCCATTACCTCAGGGGTCGCAACAGCAGTACAGACTTTACCGCTTACGGTAGGTCTCTTGTCACTTCCGCATACAATCCTTCCGTCGAGTGTCTCCGCAATCTGTTTATATGTAGTCTCCGATAATTCAAGCAGGTCATTATCATATATATCCATGTATGATGTGGCTATATCGGTAATTGTAATGATACCTTCGAGTTTACGGTTCTTTACAACCGGAAGTGTTACCACTCCGATTTCCTTCATCATCTTCCAGACTTTCTTCATGGAAACAGAGGACTTAATGCTTTCTGTCTTACGAATCTGTAAATCACTTACCTGCGCCCTCAGATCCTGCAAAAGCGGTGGTGCCTTAACTCCGCAGCTTTCAAGCACGAACTGTGTCTCTTCATTGAGCTGTCCCGCCCTGTACGGAACGTAATCTTCCGTATTCGTTGTTATATTTTTGAAATTGGCATATGCAATCGCCGAACAGATTGAATCCGTATCGGGATTTCTATGTCCTACCACATAAACTTCACTCATCGATGTGAATCCTTCCTTAAATTACAGATTATATAATACCAAAGCCACGCAGTGCCAGTACAATTACTGCCGCAAGCAATATTCCGTTCATGACCAGGCATGCCGTTATGCCTTTCTTAAGTCCGGCATTCTTCTTTATCGCCTTATTTTCCGCTTCTTCAAGTGCCTGTCGCAGATTCTTGTATGTAATAAGATTGTCCTTATGCATATCCGCGCCAAGGCTCTCATAACCGTTCTCTATCCGCTTAACAGACTCGTCTATATCGATTTCTTTCGTATTCTTTACGGATGCAAGTCCGGCATCAAGCGCATCCCGCAGTTCCACAAGCATAGTCTCGGTACGCTCGCTGCTTGCCGCAATACTGTCAAAATAATTCATCATCTGACTGCGTGTCGACGCCGCATTGACCTCGCGGCTTACAATATCCTTTATCTGCTCCGGCGTAATCCTGTTATTGTCAGGTTCATGATTAACCGGTATGCTTTTATTCTTTTTATTAATATGCCTGTCAAGGCCGGAAAAAACATTAAATCTGTGTGCCATAATAGTCCTTCCTGTTCATATATCTGTACAACCATTTTACGTCAAAGAGATACGCAAGTCAAACAAAAAGAGGATGCAAAAGCTCTGCGCTTCCTGCATCCTTATTTTCTATTAGTTTTCCATCTGTTTTCCCAGAAATCCCGCCGCCGACAGTGTGAGTTTCTGCTCTGTCTCTCCGAAATGCTTTTTGGGTTCCTTGGTGGTTATGATAACGGAACCGATGGCATCGCCCTCACATATTATCGGGCTTATCGCCTGCGCCTGAAATTCCTCCTCGCCCTGCGTGATAGGGACAAAACGTCTTTCCTCGCGTGTAGCGGTAATATTTTCACGTTCTTCTATGAGGTTCTCAAGCTGTGTGCTGATCGGTTTCATGAGCATATCTTTTCTGGAGCCGCCCGACACCGCTATTATCTGGTCTCTGTCCGTAATACAAATAACATTGCCCGTTGTCTGTGCAAGTGACTCGGCGTACTGCCTTGCAAATTCACCGAGTTCCCCCACCGGCGAATATTTCTTAAGAATTATCTGTCCTTCCCTGTCAGTATATATCTCTAACGGGTCGCCTTCCCTTATTCTTAGGGTCCGTCTGATTTCTTTGGGAACAACAACTCTCCCAAGGTCATCTATTCTCCGCACAATTCCTGTAGCTTTCAAGCTTTTTTCCTCCAATTTCATATTTTAACAAGAGTGTTTCATCACTCTGTTCATATAATTTTGAAGTTATTATGTGGAAATCTTAAGAAATTATTCCTTATGTTTTGCTTTCAGCGCTTTCAGTATGTCGTCTATATTTGATTCTTTTGCGACCTTAGGATATTCTTTTTCAAAACCAACCAGAATATCCTTTGAAACGGTTTCATCTCTTTTGACCAATGTATAAACAGACTCCAAATCTGCCGTATTAAGTGCACTCTCAATAAACGGTTTTGAATCTTCAGGAAAATCATTCCATCCTCCGTAAAGACGGTCTACCGCTTCATTAATCTTATCAAATGTTATAGGTGTACCTTGCTTTTGATGCTCTGCCAAAATACCTATTACATCAGAAAGGTCATTTTTATACTTTCTCCCCGAACGAAGCTTCATGGCTATGAGATATTCTGCCGATATAGTCCTGACTGACAATACGCCATAAAATGTTTTGTAGTAGACCGAGTATTCATCCAATTTCGGAGAATACGAGCCGGTGCGCATAAAATCAGCATTCAACCAACCATTCGGCAGGTTGAATTTATCCGCGACATGGCTGATTGCATCCTTCATGGACGATGCGGCATGTATGACTGCATCAATATCGGTAGTCATATCACGAAAACCGTAATTTGTTAAAATAGCAGCACCTCCAACCAAAACAATTTCTGCCGGCATTGCTTTACCGCTTATCCGCCTGAACTCTTTTGCAAGTGCTTTGAGATAAGTGTCCAGGTTTTCCTTTGTAAAATTTTCAGATGACATTCCGCACCTCGCTTTCTACGATATTAAATCGTATAAACTCCGGAATCGCCTCTTTTATGGATTGCTCTTTAATCTGCGGATTATTTGTAACCTCCGACATTGCCAAAACACTCGCAGGATAAACTGTATCCCGCAATTTGAGTCGACGCAGGTCATCATACTGTGTACAAATCGGCACCTGATTCTCACGGCTTACATAGTCAAGCATGGCAAGGAGATACAGGCTTTCGCGGTACCAGCCTTTCTGATAATCTTTGCGAATTTCATCCTTTTCAAGCAATTCGATGATAAACGGAATATCGCCGAGTTCTTTCAGCATATGGCAGGTATTACTTTTGAATAGTTCAAAATCACTGCGTTTATCAAAGCAGGATTCTATTAAACTTTCCATCGTGACACCAAGTGCTTTGGAAATACGGTAAACCGTTTCAGCGGAGCATTTTTCAAGCTGTGCTTTGCCACTGCATATATCATTCACTGTAGTGTACGGAACTCCGCTGTCCTTAGATAGGCGGTATTTCGTTATTTTTTTCTGATTAATCAATTCATTCACTGTCACCGCGCATCACCTCCCGATACTATTATTATATCGGTTGGCCGTTATAGTGTCAATATTGTCTTTGCTGCGTATTTTTCTCCCCTGTGCTTTTTCTGTCGATTGCCTCTCGCAGCTGTTTCATCGGAAATTCAAATATTTTCGTGGACAATACTACCGTAAGCATCACTGATGTTGCCATGAAAATCATTTTTCGGATATCAGTATTACACAAGTTTCCAAATTTAAGCAATGTGTCCGCTCCCATAATAAGCGGCCAGTGCCAGAAATACACATTGATCGTATTACGTCCCATATATGATATCCCCGGAATTCTGCCTGTCGGAATGACCATAATCGCCGCGAATCCGGTGCAGATTGATATTATATAGCACACCATTCTCGCAACAAATCCGTAATCATATATATCCTTATAAAAAGCATTTCTTCCGGTAAAAAGATGCCTCAATATGTAGAAATGTTCCCTCTGTCCAAAACACAGATATCCCCAGACCGCAAGTATAATCATTCCGAGCGGAATAAGCCATCCGGCATTCCTGCGTCTGAAACCGGCAATCTTGTCCGGCTTTATGACTGTACCAAGCAGGAAAAACGGCAGAAATACTAATGTCCTTGAAATACACAGAAAATCTCCGATATTTTTATCATATCCTGTAAACGCCGCAAGCACCATTGTTATAACAATAACCGGCCTTTTATCCGAGTTGCGCAATATATACGCAATTCCTATATAAAATGCCATACAGAACATAAACCACGGCGCGCCCATTTCGGACAGAAGTGTAAACTCAGGTTTTCCACCCGCCGCATATTGTGCTATATATGTCACTATTTTAAGAAGAAATCCGGATGTTATGTAAAACATCATCTTCCTGCCGATTCTCTCCGGTTTATAAAACATTCCGCTTATAAAGAGGAAAACCGGCATATGAAAAGCATATATGAACAGATAAAAACTCTTCATAAGCCCCGAATGTGCCACCAGTGTGTCAGCAAAATGTCCTGCAACAACCAGAACAATCATGACAAACTTGATATTGTCCCACCAGCATATTCTTTTGGTATTGTTCACTGCATCCATTTTATCTCCGCTAAACACTCAATAATGAATATTCTTCCAAATTCCAGACCTTATCAACCACATCATTGTAGAAATCAGGTTCATGACACACTAAAAGTATCGCACCCTTATACGCCTTCAATGCTCTTTTCAGTTCATCCTTGGCATCGATATCCAGGTGGTTTGTAGGTTCATCCAATAATAATACATTTGTCTCAATATTGATAAGTTTACACAGGCGCACTTTGGCCTGTTCGCCTCCGCTGAGCACCCTTACCTTACTTTCGATATGTTCGGTTGTCAGTCCGCACTTAGCCAGTGCCGAGCGCACCTCATATTGTGACATCGAAGGAAATTCATCCCAGATTTCTTCAATACATGTATTGTCACCCGGTTTGATTTCCTGTTCAAAATATCCCTTATAAAGATAATCACCAAGTTCCGCCTTACCGGAAACAGGCTTGATAAGTCCGAGTACACTCTTTAAGAAAGTTGTCTTGCCTATTCCGTTGGTTCCGACAATTGCTATCTTCTCTCCACGCTCCATTCTCAGATTAATCGGTTTGGAAAGTGGTGCGTTCTTATCATATCCGAGCACAAGGTCATCCGTTTCAAAAATAACTTTGCCCGCTGCCCTTGCTTCCTTGAAATTAAATTCCGGCTTCGGCTTCTCTTTTGCAAGCTCAATTATATCCATTTTATCAAGCTTCTTCTGTCTGGACATCGCCATATTACGTGTGGCGACACGCGCCTTATTGCGCGCAACGAAATCCTTAAGCTCGCCTATTTCCTGCTGCTGGCGCCTGTACGCCGCTTCAAGCTGTGCTTTCTTAACTTCATACACCTCAAGGAACTTATTGTAATCTCCTACATATCTATTGAGTTCCTGATTTTCCATATGATATATTATATTAACAACGCTGTTCAAAAACTCCATATCATGCGATATAAGTATAAAAGCATTCTCATATTCCTGAAGATATCTTCTAAGCCACTCTATATGATTCTCATCAAGATAATTCGTCGGCTCATCAAGAAGCAATATGTCCGGCTTCTCAAGAAGAAGTTTTGCCAATAAAACTTTCGTTCTCTGTCCGCCGGAAAGTTCGGTCACATCACGATCCAGTCCTATCTCTGCAAGCCCGAATGCTCTCGCAATCTCATCAACTTTCGCATCTATAACATAAAAATCATGATTGGTCAGAAGATCCTGTATCGTTCCGGATTCTTCCATCATGGCTTCCATCTGTTCTGCATCGGCATCAGCCATTGCCTCAAATATCGCTGTCATTCTCTCTTCCATCTCATACAGATATGAAAAAGCAGAACGAAGTACATCGCCGATAGTCATCCCAGGTTCCAGTACCGTGTGCTGGTCAAGATATCCCACCCTGATATTCTTCGCCCATTCCACTTTGCCCTCATCCGGCATAAGCTTTCCGGTAACAATATTCATAAACGTGGACTTACCTTCGCCGTTAGCTCCGATAAGTCCGATATGTTCTCCCTTAAGGAGTCTGAAAGAAACATTATTAAAAATGGCTCTGTCGCCAAAGCCGTGGCTTAGATTCTCAACATTAAGTATCATTGTAAAGTCCTCTATTCCAGAACACGTGTACATGCAATAACTGATTTCTGTTCCGGATTATCACTGTTTTTTATGAAAGTTGTCTCGCACGAACACACTTCACCTCCGGTAAGATGTCCTTTAAATTGGAATGTAAAAACTTTATTGTTGCTCTTAAAGAACTTGTCCATATTCTCAGCCGATGTCACGCGTGTAAATTCAGCACGGCTGTCCTCCTCAAGCACATTCTCAACATAAGCATCAAACATCTTGCGCATCGGTTCTTTTTTATAGGAACTGGAAATTTTGTTATCATCCTTATATAATGTGGTAAGTGTCCCATCCACATAATTAAGTTCGATTATTTCGTGGTATATATGACAAAGCAGCGGATAAAAATCCGCAAGAATTTTCTTGTTATATCTTTTCTGTTCTTTTGTGACATCATTGATACTGAATATAAATCTTGATTTGCCTTCGCAGTCTCCTATGTATCTTATCGTAATTCCAAGCCACATCCAGTCCGTATGTTCCGTCCGGCGGCTTATGATAACATATTGCTGTTTCTTATTAAGTCTGGCATTAATCACTGCCTCTATCAGCCGCTGGGTTGTCATAGCCTCATGGCTGTCCATATGTTCATTATCACTCATATACAGTTCAAGCGGCGATGTCTTATAAATCCTTGTATATTCAGAATTAACCTTAAGGAGCTTAAGGTTGACTTCATCATACTCATATAATGCCATCGGACCGATAATTTCTTCCATAAATGCACGCAGCTGCGGCGATTTGACATTAAGAAGATTATCAATGTCCACATCCTCATAATCAATGCGTGCATCGCCATCATCTATCTTATGTCTGCATTTCTCCTTGAATTCATCAACCGAAACAGGTCTTGAATAATAGTATCCCTGAATATAATCGCTTCCGATAGTCTTAAGTAACGATGCCTGTTCGCCTGTTTCTACACCTTCTGCGACAACGGTCATTCCAAGCCATTTGGCCATTCGTATAACGCTGCTGACCACATTGCCCGCCCTGTCCGATTCAACTATCTCATCTATTAATTTCTTGTCTATTTTAAGTATATCAAAAGATAAATCCTTAAGAAGGTTCAATGACGAATATCCCGTTCCGAAATCATCCATAAGAACCATATAACCGGACTTTTTGAGCATATTAACCGTGTTGATAAGGCGTTTCGGATTATCAACATATGCGCTCTCAGTGATCTCTACGCGCAAAAACTCCTTCGGAATATTGTATTTGTCAACCAGTCCGTCAAGTATTTCCAATAAATCATCATGATACAGATTCGCTCTTGAAACATTAATGGAAAGCGGAACAAGAGTCTCTCCGTTATCCATAGCTTCTCTTATTACTCTGCATGCTTCTTCCCACACATAGTGGTCAAGCTTATTGATCATATAATTTTTCTCAAATACCGGTACAAAACGTCCCGGCATAAGAAGTCCGTATTTCGGATGTTTCCATCTTACAAGCACTTCCCCGGCCGCAATAACGTCCTTCTGGATGTCATAAATTGGCTGTATCACAATGAAGAATTCCCTGTCCGTAATTCCTCTATCCATATCTGATACCAGCTGCTGCCCTGTAAGGAGTTCTTCTCTCTTGGTCTCTGTGTATACTTCTATCTTATCTGTATGTATTCCTTTAATGCTGTTAAGAGCCATAAGTGCCCTGTCACACATCTTGATAACCGGAATGGTTCTGTCTTCCACGTAATAAAGTCCGGCCTGTATAAAAAGCCTGTATTTCTCATTCGCAGTTTCAATACTGTATTTCATTCTGTCGGAAAGTAATGCTGTATCTATATTATCTCTGTTGCAAAAACATATGAACTTATCGCCACCGATTCTGCCGATAATTCCGTCTGAAAATATCTGTCTGCTGAAAGTATTAACGATATCCTTAAGGACCTTATCTCCCATTGCCATGCCAAAAATATCGTTAACTACCTTAAATCTCTCTATATCCCACGCGAGTATCATATATTGCTTTTCTGAGTTCTCATCGAGGATTCTCTGCGCTTCTTCCATAAAGCTCTTAAAACTCAGCACTCCAGTAAGAGAGTCATATACCAATCCATTATTCTTATTATCCATATTCATCATAGCATCACCTGCATAAACTTTCCAATACTATAACGGCAGTGCGGCTTTCCGGCACCGCACTGCCGGCATTAAACATCTGTTAAATCAGACTTCTGTAAAGCGCTGCAATTTCCTCAACGCTTGTTTCTCTCGGATTACCCGGTCTGCATGCATCATCATAAGCTGACTGTGCAAGGAACGGAATATCCTCTTCCTTAACTATTTCCTTAAGATCTGCCGGAATTCCTACATCATGTGAAAGCTGTCTTACCGCATCCACTGCTGCTTTTCTGTATTCCTCCTGTGACATGTCATCAACGCCTTTAACGCCCATTGCCCTGGCAATCTCTCTGTACTTCTCTCCTGTTGCAGGTGCATTATATTCCATTACCGTAGGAAGTATGATTGCATTGGCAACTCCGTGTGGTGTATCATAAAGTGCGCCAAGAGGATGAGCCATTGAATGAACAATACCGAGACCTACATTGGAAAATCCCATTCCTGCAACATACTGTCCGAGTGCCATTCCTTCTCTGCCTTCCGGTGTATTGTTAACGGCATCTCTTAAACTTCTTGCAATGATCTCAATAGCCTTGATATGGAACATATCCGAAAGTTCCCATGCTCCTGCCGTGATATATCCCTCAATAGCATGTGTAAGAGCATCCATACCTGTAGCAGCCGTAAGTCCCTTAGGCATTGTTGACATCATCTCAGGATCTACAAATGCAACAACCGGAATATCCTTAGGATCTACACATACCATCTTACGATGCTTGGCATCATCCGTGATAACGTAATTAATGGTAACCTCTGCGGCAGTACCTGCTGTTGTCGGAACAGCAAATGTTGTAACTGCTTTATGTTTCGTAGGTGCCACCCCTTCAAGGCTCACTACATCCGCAAATTCAGGGTTATTGATAATAATGCCTATTCCCTTGGCTGTGTCCATTGATGAGCCGCCGCCGATTGCAATTATATAATCCGCACCTGATTTCTTAAATGCTTCTACACCTGTCTGCACATTCTCAATGGTAGGGTTCGGCTTAATATTGGAATATACCTCATATGCAAGTCCTGCACCATCCAGTACATCAAGCACCTTCTTGGTAACCCCGAATTTGATAAGGTCAGGATCCGAGCATACAAATGCTTTCGTAAGTCCGCGTCCTATAGCCTCGCCTGCTATCTCTTTAACTGCCCCGGCTCCATGATATGAAGTCTCATTAAGTATAAATCTGTTTGCCATAATAACCTTCTCCTTTACATTATGGGTCAATACCCTCTGATAGTCACATTTTACCATAAAAGCATATATCATACAACCAAAAAAGCGGTATTGACGCATATTGACGTATCATGAAAAAAACACAAAAACGGCCGCCCGTATGAAACGGGCAGCCGTTATAATCATCGTCATATCAGCCTAACATCATTCTGTCATTATCAAGCTCTTTACCGCTTGCAATAGCGAATTTTTCAAGAAGATCCTCTACTGTGAGTTTCTTTTTTTCTTCTCCTGATATATCGAATATTATATTACCACTATTCATCATGATAAGTCTGTTGCCATGCGCAATGGCATCTTTCATATTATGCGTTATCATGAGCGTTGTAAGATTGTCCTTCTGTACAATTTTCTCGGTAGTGTCAAGCACCTTGGCGGCAGTCTTAGGATCAAGTGCGGCAGTGTGCTCATCAAGAAGCAGAAGCTTAGGTTTCTTAAGTGATGCCATAAGGAGCGTAATAGCCTGACGCTGTCCGCCCGAAAGCAATCCGACCTTGGAAGTGATTCTGTTTTCAAGACCAAGATCAAGTTCTGCAAGAAGTTCCTTGTACTGTGCCTTCTCTTTAGCCGTAATTCCCGGCATAAGGCTTCTGAATTTGCCTCTTCTTGCTGCAAGCGCAAGATTTTCATCAATGCCCATCGTCGCAGCTGTTCCCATCATTGGGTCCTGGAAAACCCTTCCGAGATATTTGGCACGTCTGTGCTCAGGTATTCTGGTAACATCAATATTGTCAATATATATCTTGCCGCTGTCGACCAGCCATGTTCCCGCAAGTGCATTGAGAAGTGTTGACTTTCCGGCACCGTTACCGCCGATTACCGTAACAAAATCGCCTTCGTTAAGTTCAAGGCAGAGACCGTTGAGTGCTGTTTTCTCATTAACCGTATTAGGGTTGAATGTCTTATAAATGTTCTCTACTTTTAACATTATTTGGCAGCCCCCTTTCTGACCGGCTTGGCAAAGATTTTCTTTCTCCAATACGGGATTGCAAGGAATACGGCTACAAGAAGTGCCTGTGACAGCTTAAGAAGTGTCGTGTCAACACCGAGCCACATTATCACTCTCATAACCACATAGTATATGATGCCTCCAAGCAATACTCCTACAAGCTTGAGTGCGAAATTCTTAAATATTTTATCAAAAAGTGCAGAACCGATTACAACGGCTGCAAGTCCAATTACGATTGCTCCACGGCCCTGGTTGATATCGACGCTCGCCGTATACTGTGAAAGCAGGGCACTTGCAAACGCAACTATACCGTTGGAAATCATAAGTCCTATTACTTTATTGACATTGATGTTAATGCCCTGTGCGCGTGACATGTTAGGGTTACATCCGGTAGCTCTTAACGACGCACCGCGCTCTGTTCCGAAGAACCAGTAAAGTATTCCAATAATTACTATGGCGCATACCACAACCACAAAAATAGTGTTCTGGTAGAACGGTATAGGGTTGGCTTCCGTCGATTTAACCGATCCCATATGTGATATAAGGTGGTACTTCTGTGCGTTAATTGCCAGATTCGCCTTATTATCAAGTATTTTAAGGTTAATCGACCAGAGTCCGAACTGCGTTATGATTCCCGCGAGTATTGCCGGGATTCCCATAACGGTATGAAAAAGTCCTGTTGCAAGTCCCGCAAGCATTCCACTTATAACTGCCACAAGGAGTGCAAGCCACATCGGCTGTCCTTTGAGCAACATCGTGATGCAGACCGCGCCTCCGAGAACCATCGTTCCGTCCACAGACAAATCCGCTATATCCAGTATTTTGTAAGTGATGTAAACGCCAATGCCCATTATTCCCCAGATAAGGCCCTGGGCAACACCGTTAGGCAGTGCATTTAAAAGTGCTGTTATGTCCACACCAATTCCTCCAAATTATAATTAATTATTTAGCAATTGCTTCATATCCGTCCGGAACTTTAATTCCGAGATCATCGCAAATCTCTTTATTGTATTCTTTAGTTACGTTAGGAGCGAATTTGATATCCATTGTTGTGATATCAGCTCCGTTTACAAGAATATCATAAGCCATTTCACCGGTTGTGTATCCAAGGTCATAGTAACTGATTGAAAGTGTTGCGACACCGCATCCCTTGCAGATACCTTCCTCGCCTGCTATTACAGGAACCTTAGCCGGACGGCATACATTATCGATTACCGACGTGCTGGATGCTGCTGTGTTGTCTGTAGGAATGTAGATTACATCTGAAGCATTAGCTGCTTTTTCACATACTGACTGGATATCGTTTGAGTCAGTGAATGCGAAATATTCGCATGTATATCCAAGCTTGGTAAGCTCTTCATTGATAACATCTACCTGATATTTGGAGTTAGGCTCTGCTGAACAGTAGAAAAGACCTACTTTCTTGGCATCAGGGAAAATCTCATGAAGCATGGCTGCCTGTTCGCTAAGAGGCGCAAGGTCCGATGTTCCTGAAATATTACGTCCTGTTTTACCACTCCAGTCACTCATATCAAGTGCTGTTGCATAATCTGTAATAGATGTTCCGAGTACCGGAATTGTAGTTGTTGCCGATGCTGCTGCCTGAAGAGGTGATGTAGCGTTGGCAAGAATGAGATCTACATTTGAAGATACAAAACCATCAATAATAGTAGCACATGTAGGTGTATCTCCTGCTGCATTCTGCTCGGTAAATTTAACCTTATCTCCGAGTTTCTCTGTAAGAGCGTCCTTGAATCCCTTGGTAGCCGCATCAAGAGCTTCATGCTCTACAAGCTGGCAGATGCCCACATTATAAGTCTTATCTTTGTCTGACGAACCGCCTGATGTGCTCTTGTCCGACTTAGAACATGCTGTTGCTGCAAAAACCATTGACAGGCAAAGGCCTGCTGCGATAATTCTTTTAATCTTTTTCATAATGATTCTCCTTTACATATATTCAGGTAACGTGTGCATCACACATGCATCCGTTATCATTCGGTTTAGTGCTTTTACGCTTTTATGCTTTTATGTATCAAAGCACCAGTCTATTATAAATTATCATTAACATGCCGTCAATGCCAATTTTCAAAATCCTATCACATTGGAAACTTTAAACGGACACATTGTTTTTTTATTATCTTTTTACAATAGTTTTATAAAAAAAATAAACCAAGGAGGTTATTATCATGCGTATAAATTTCAAGAGATTTTTTCCCTGCATTCTTGCGGCAGCACTTATCTTGGTGTCCGCTGCCGGATGCGCAAAATCAAACAGTTCCGTACAGGAAAACACGACAGAAGCCGTCATTCCAGACAGCCTGATAACCATCAAGGACAGCGACACCGACACTGATGTGTCCGATGCTGTAGAAATCACATTAAACGGCAATTCCGTTTCATGCAGCAGTTCATCCGTAGCAATTAACGGAAGCGAGATTACCATAAGTTCCGGGGGCAGCTATATAATTAACGGCACCCTGGATGACGGAAGGATTATAGTTGACGCGGATAATGCCAAGGTACATCTTATCCTCAACGGAGTCTCCATTCATTCGGAGACAAATGCCGCCATATATGTCAAATCAGCCGACAAAACAACCATCACTCTCGCGGACGGCACCGATAATACATTAAGTGACAGCAGTAATTACACTTATGATGACACAGACAAAGAAGAACCGGATGCAGTACTTTTTTCAAAGGACGACTTAAGTATTAACGGTAACGGTTCACTCAACATAGAGGCTTCGTTCAATAACGGGATTACCTGTAAAAACGACTTGAAAATAATAAGTGGAACCATTAATGTTACCGCTAAGAACAATGCCATTAAAGGCAAAGACTCTCTCTCAATTACCGGCGGCACCATAACTGCATCAGCCGAGGGCAAGGGCCTTCTCTCCAACAACAACGAGGAAGAAGATAAAGGCTATATTCACATTACCGGAGGCACGATAACACTTACCTGCACCGACGATACCATACATTCCAACAATGCCATTTATATCGAAGGCGGCGATATGACACTTTCAAGCAGTGACGACGGAATCCATGCTGATAATACTCTTGTTATATCAGACGGTACCATAGACATTACCAAATGTTACGAGGGTCTTGAAGCGGCTGCCATATCCATTGACGGTGGCGCAATATCCATCACTGCATCCGATGACGGAATCAACGCAGCCGACAGTTCTTCTTCTTCCGAAGGCGGTCCGGGCATGAGAGGCGGTCCGGATATGGGCGAAAATTCCGGCAGTAATTGTTCCCTCACAATAAACGGCGGCACAGTATATGTAAATGCCGGAGGTGACGGAATTGATTCCAATAGTTACATTGTCATGACCGGTGGTGCTTTAGTCGTGGACGGTCCTACCGGCAACGGCAACGGTGGTCTTGATTATAACAACTATTTCACAGTGACAGGTGGTTATCTGGTCGTAGCCGGCTCATCAGGAATGGCGCAGAATATTTCGGACAGTTCGACACAGTGCGGTGCCCTTATGGCAGTATCTGGAGGCACTGCCGGCACGCCTGTTACTGTGGCAGATGCATACGGCAATGTGATAATTTCATTCACCCCTGCCAAGTCTTACAATGCGCTTAACATATCCACTCCCGACATGAAAACCGGCACGACTTACACCATATATCAGAACGGCACCTTGACCGGTTCAACACAGATCGTTAAGGATTGTTATACAGGAGGCACTATAGAAGGCGGAACGGAATTAACCACATTTAAACAAAGCTCCACCGTAACCAATTCCGGTATTTCCGGCAACGGCGGCATGGGCGGACAAAGGCCGGGCGGCGGCAATTTTGGCGGTGGTCAGAAACCGGATGACAGCAACTTTGGCGGCGGCCAGAAACCTGATGACAGCAGCTTTGACGGCGGCCAGAAACCGGATGACAGCAACTTTGGCGGCGGTCAGCGGCCGGATGATACCAACAATATTTCGGGTGGCAGCAGCTTATAGGATTTTAAAGGATTCACACTTTTTTGCACTTTTCGAAGCATTTGGTGTCAATTTGACAGGCTCAGCGTTATAATATAAGAAATATTGTATATATTCTAATACACTTGTTTTCATATATTATTATGTTGTAGTATCGCATATAGCAAATAATTGACACCAAACTGCTGATTTTGGTCAAAAAAGTGTGAAAATATCGTATTGTATACTGTAGTATTATTCTTCCGGCGGCGCGATAATATTGTTTTGCTGACGGAATTACACCTATGATACTTAACGGTCAGGGCTGCTATATTGATAAAAACGGAAACGTCGTAATCGGCATAGTTGAATAAATTACATAGCAAAACGACTCCGATTTTCAATAGAAAAAAGGAGCTGTTTTTAATTGACAATATTTAGTTATAAAAACCGCTATGGTATAATCCCATAGCGGTTATCATTTAAGATATTATCTGTTACATTTAGATGAACGGTACTCCCGGAAGAGTGAAGAATGTTGTACTCTTGTAAAGGAACAGACCGATAAGGTATTCAACTGTTACAAGTCCCGCAACGAGAATTGCAAGTGAGATAACGAGCTGTTTTCTGTCCTTAATCTCTTTGCTAAGAATCGTAAATCCCTGAATTGCCGTAAGTACTGACATAAATACGATAAATATCGGGAAGAAGAAACCTCTGAGTGCGCCCACGCGAATGAAGTTGTAAAGTATTTTTACAGCCATTGCTCCGATAAGCGGAACTGAAACTGCGCCGCAAAGTGAAGCGATCTTATTAACATCTGTTTTCTTCTTAAGAACAACTGCATCTATAAGATAGAATAATCCGAATACTGTCGCGCCCATAAGAACTATGTATATGATTGGGAAAAAGATTGACTGGAAAATAGTTCCTACGTTAATGGAATAATCATTAAGGATATCCCATCTCGTATAGCCAATAGAATCCAGGTATTCTCCATATGACATGCCCAATAATCTGTAAAGACCCTTAGCCTGCTTTTTAAATGAACTAAGTGCATAAAAAATCTTAGAAATAAGGTTAAGCACGGTTGCAAATACATAAGCTATTGTAAGAATGCCAATAAGCACTGCCGATGACGGAATAGTTCCGTTCTCATAATATTCTTCTGCTGCCGTGATAGGTTTCTTAACAGTATTCTTAATATGGTCAATAGCTTTCTTAAAAGCGCCTCCCATATCAACTGAACTCTTCGGTGCCTCCTGCTGTGATGCTCCGTATGCTGCCGTGTAAGGTGAGCCCTGCTGTGGCGCTCCCGTGTAAGGCATTCCCTGTGGGATGCTTCCCTGTGGTACTGACTGGGCATTATTCTGCTGACATGTACAAACTTCTCCGTCAGCCAACTGTTTACCGCAAATTGTACAAAAAGCCATTGATTCATTCCTCCTAAAATAAATCCCTTTTACTTAAAAAGGGCCTTGATACACTTGAATATACCACACGGCAGAGGAATAGTCAATAAATCATTCCGCGCAAATTGTCTGTTTTTCGACGTTATAATCAGTCGTTCTCTGCAGCCATTATAATCAAATCTGCTGCGCGCTCTATACCAACCCTGGAGCTGTCGATGCAGAGATGGTAATTCTCCCTCTCTCCCCATTCCCGTCCGGTAAAATAGCGGTAATTTAACTTACGTTTCTTATCCTTTTCTTCGAGACGTTTTAAAGGCTTGACCGGTGACTCGCCGTACTGTTCCACTATCCTGTGTGCCCTGAAATCGTCCGGTGCCCATACAAATACGTTAAAACAGTCTGGTTCATCTTTCAGTATGTAATCCGCACATCGGCCAACTATCACGCAGTTTTCCCTGGATACAATATCGGTAATTACTTTACGCTGCGCAATCCATATTCTGTCCGCATTGGCAAGGCCATCCGTTCCTCTTCCGAGAAAAGAATATGCAAAAAATCCGGTTCCGGGAGCATATTCTGCCTCCTGTTCGATATACTCATTGGCGTACCCTGTCTCCTCAGCCGTCTTCTCTATCAATTCCTTGTCGTAACATCTTACTCCGAGTTTCTCCGCTACCAGTTTACCGATTGTCCTTCCACCGCTTCCAAACTGCCTGCTGATTGTTATTATCCTGCTCATAAACACGACCTCCTTGCTGAACATATCAGTTATTTTGTACCGTAATTATAGCAGAAAAATATAATTGATGTAAGATTAATTTATAATCCGTCCGTCACCGATTTCAATGATTCTCGGTTTTGATTTCCGTAGCCACCTTCCCCCCTGAATCTGGTGTCATGCTCCACCAGTATCATTGCAGGCTTAAGTCGTCTGCAATCTGCTCCGGTGTAAGATGGTTTTCCTTAAGGACTTCATTAACATCATATCTGTCCAGAAATTCTTTTTTCAATCCATAATTAAACACCTTAACATCGCTGTTTCCGTAAAAACGTGCTATTTTCTCACCGAAACCGCCGTCCAGCATTCCGTCTTCAAGTGTGATAACCACATCATGGTCCGCCTTAAGGCTTTCAAGCAGCTTACCATCAATTCCCGTAATATAATACGGATTAATGAGTGTTGCCTTTACTCCTGTACGGCTTTCAATTTCTTTGGCTGTCTTGCATGCAAGACCATAGAATGAACCGAGACCGATTATGGCAATTTTGCTTCCTTTTTCGGTAATCTCGTATCGATTGAGCTCACTGAAATCTTTACTAACTTTCTTGCCATCGGAAATCATTTCTCCACCCGGTACTCTGATCGCAACCGGATGTTCATTCTGCTCAATACTCCATTCTAGCATCGCAAGATACTCTTCCTTCGTGGTCGGCGCAAGATATACGAGATTCGGTATATTGGAAATCATAGGTATATCATATATACCAAGATGTGTAACATCATTCATGCCATACACCGATGCTGCATATACTATGATCGTTGCCGGGTTATTGTTGATGCACAGATCCTGTGATAACTGGTCATAGGTTCTCTGGATAAAAGAACTGTATACCCCGTAAACCGGCTTGCCGCCGCCCGCTGCAATACCTGATGCAAGTGCCACCGCTGTTTCCTCCGCGATTCCCACATCTACGAACTGGCTTCCGGCTTCATGTCTTTTATCAGCCGTAAATCCCATAACCGTAGGTGTTGCGGACGTGATTGCGACAACACTTTTATCTTTTTTCATCTTATCAAGCAGGTATTCGGCAGTCACGGAAGAATAATCCTCTCCGTCAAAATCCATCGGCGGCTTGCCCGTCTTGATGTCAAAAGGCATGTGCCAGTGCCATGTCTCCTTGTCCTCCTCGGCCGGCTTATATCCTTTGCCTTTGAGTGTCACGATGTGGACTACAACAGGCTTACCGGCATCTTTAACAGATTTGAATGCATCGATAAGCGCACCGATATCATTACCGTTGCCTACATATACATAATCAAGTCCCATCGCTTTAAAAAAATTACATTCAGCCTTACCGTCGGTTTCCCTCAACAGCTTAAGGTTCCCGTATAATCCGCCGTGGTTCTCCGCGATTGACATATCATTATCATTAACCACGATTATAAGGTTGCTCTTAAGCTCTGATGCAAAATCAAGGCCTTCAAGCGCCTCGCCTCCGCTCAATGAACCGTCACCGATAACCGCGATGACATTGCCCTTCTCGCCCTTAAGGTCTCTCGCCTTGGCAAGTCCGCATGCAAGGCTTACGGATGTGGACGTATGTCCTACATTAAAAAAGTCATGTTCGCTTTCATGCGGATTGGAATATCCCGAAACGTCATCATAATGTTCCTCATAAAGATAAGCATCTTTTCTTCCTGTGAGCATCTTGTGCGGGTATGTCTGGTGTGACACATCATATACCATCTTATCCTCAGGGGATTCAAAAACATAGTGAAGCGCGATTGTAGCTTCAACCATACCGAAATTCGGTCCGAAATGTCCGCCGTGTATGCTTGCTCTTTTAAGCAGTGCATCCCTCATCTCGGCGGCAAGTTTATTCATCTCTTCGATCGTAAGTTTCTTTACATCCGAAGGTCCGTTAATATTCTCTAAATACATAATACTTCCTCCTGAAATTCTTTATTGACAGGATGATTATAATACTTAAAGCCAAGTTTAAGTCAAGTATTTTTATAATATAGTTTCCATCTGGGTTTCCTTGACAAACATTCCCATTTTTTCATAAAATGCCCTGGCATTGTCATTGCCTTCCCAGACATTCAGCGTAACATCATAGCAGCCCTGTTCCCTGGCGTAATTAAGAACATACTCATACAGCTTTCTTCCCACATGCTGTCCTCTGCTGTTCTCATCCACGCACAGATCATCTATATAAAGTGTGGTAAAATCCTTCATATTGGTTGAAAAAGGCTGTCTTTGCATAACACAGAAGGCATACCCGAGAATATCTCCGTTCTCATCCTCTGCGACAAAAACGGGGCGTCCGTCATCTTCAAATATTGTGCCAAGTTCTTTGGCCGTGTATTTGGTACTTCCCGAAATAAATATATCCGGGCGCAGCGCGGCATGCAGTTCCAGAACTTCACTAAGCAGTTTCATAACTGCTTCGGTATCATTAATTCCGGCTCTTCTTATTGAAATCGACATGTTTTTCTCCTATAATTTATGCCTATTTCGTAAGCTCAGCAACTACCTGATTGATAATCTTGCCATCCGCTTTGCCCTTAAGTTCGCCCATAACAGCTTTCATAATCTGACCCTTGTTCTTCGTGGCAAGAACATCTGCAAACTTGTCCTGAAGTATTGCCTTGACTTCATCGGCACTTAACATCTTCGGAGCAAACTCGCTCATAATATCATATCTTTTCTTATACTCTTCGAGCAGTTCTGTCCTGTCAGCTGGGCATGTATCAATCTGCTCTTTGACTGACTTGATTTCCTTCAGAATAGCTTCATTGGCCATATCGTCCGGTATATCCTCACGGCATCCGGCATCAATACCTTTTTTCTTGACTGCGGAAACAAGGCTCGCGATGGCATCCTTTCTGAATTTATCCTTAGCCTTCATAGCTGCTATCATTGCATCCTGTAATTCTTTTAACTTCATGTTCTCACCTTTCCGGGAAATTGTCCCTTTTCAAATAGTCTGTCTATATCTTATTCCTGCGTAAAGCGTATGTCAACCGTCCAGTGCCGGTATAACAGACAAGTCTGCAGTGGCTGTTTATCACGCGCATTCACGCGCATATCGCATCGTTTATACGAATAAAATTACTCGATAACTGTAGCAACTCTTCCTGATCCTACTGTTCTACCACCTTCACGGTCTGTTTTGGTCGTATTCAGAAACTTATTTGTTACGGTTTTTGCCGTTTTGTGACTCATTTTATGGGTATTTTACCTATTATTTTTGCTTTTTCCGGAGGAAATGTTGCAGATCCATATCACGAAAATCACCATTTTCCGTCCACCTATGTACTAATATAACATGGTCGAAAAAAGAGGTAAATTGGAAATTATGCCAATATTTCATTCTGTGATACGAATTTCGTGGTTTGTGATACTATTTTGATACTAGAACTTCTTTTTCAAGTAAATATACACACAATCCAAACCTATATGTGTATTTGCTAAAAAGTAAAAAAAGGAAACCGGACGCATCCAACTCCCTTAGGCATAGTCCGCAGACGTCCGCCGCAATCATGTAAAATATTATGCCATAATGAAAACTTTTTTGAAATAGAGAACTTTTGATTTTTCCACAAATATTTTTGAATTCTCTACACTCTCGTAAAAGTACACGCAAAGCACTTTCGTGTGTATCTTTACTCAAATCATTCGCATCTCCTCATACATGCTTACACTTGCACGTCAACTTGCATATACACGTGCAAAACCACATACAAGTTGTTGGTATAATCCATGCTTTTGATTTCTTTCCTGTTTTTATCGCCCGCACAACGCACTATTCCGAAATAATAGTATACTTAAATTTAGGTGATGCAATTATGTCTATTATATCCAAACAATCTTCATAACCAGCCTTCATCATCCATCTACGAAGCTTTTCAATACATTCATCTCGCTGAATTTTATCTGTTTCAAAGGATGAACTACAACTCGCAACAATAATTTTTAGTCTATTAACCACTGGTAATCTTTGTATATTTCCTTCAATATATTCACGCAAATAATTCATATATATTCTTGCAACATATAATGACCATTCAGCATTTCCAGAATCTGCATCACATACAGCAACACTATACGCTAATTCATTTTGTCCTATAACAATTATATGATAATCATAATATTTTTCTGATGTGCCATATCTTTTAGTATTTTCTACCTTTTTCCACGTAATTTCTTTTATGTCATTAACATTAATATATCCTGTTCTTTCTTCCACAACAGCTAACGTGTCTAATGAAATAATACTCAAATATTCAATCATCATACTGCATCGCTCCTTCTACTTTTACTTTCAGTTCATATTCATCTGTTTCCATCCTATTTTCTAGTTAATTATATCGACATAATCGCCACTTTTCGCTCACTATTCAATCATAATTCACTCATTACACAATTTTTCATTCATCCAAACAAAATCTTTGAGTCTCCTAATTGCGTATTATGTCTTCCAACATAGGCTCAACACCTGCATTCATCAAATCTTCTACCATATGCTGAGCACTGAAACGATTAACATCCCAAGCGACATATCTTAAAATATTAGCTGCTATTTCCTTGACCACAAAAGAAAACTTCTCCTTTAAAACATCATATGCAAAAGAAGAATATACATCATATGCTTCATATGAACGCCCGCATACAGTCTGATATGCTTTATCTATGCTTTGAATCACATACTCCGCATGTGACTCATCTATTTTCATAAAATGCATCAAAGCCAACGAAAACCCATTTCTATATGATTGCATTTTTCTCGCTATTTCTTCTCCTGTTAGGTTATAAATATATCCTTCTATTTCATCATCAAATTGTTTACTACGGATTTTTTCTTCTATTCTTTCTTTATTATCCAAATTATTTTTATATTCAACAGCTTTATTAAAGAAATTTAACAGTTGTCCTGCGTCTGCATAACGATAAGCCGAATCACTGTTTGTTGACTTTTCTGCAACATTTCTAAAAGCATGTTGTGCATTTCGTGGATCACCAGTCATAATAAAATTGATAACACGTCCTAATGAGTATACATCACTCCGCTTGTCACCATCCTTTAGCATCATAAATTGTTCGGGTGCACAATAATAATACTGCCCCATCGAATTTGTATGTATTGTTTGATGCGAAGTAAAAATATTTAGATCCTTTCCCAATCCAAAATCCGCAATTTTCAACATACCGGAAATAATAAATATATTATTTGCACTAATATCTCTATGAATAATATCTGCCTCATGTACCGCTTTCATTACATGTAAGATTTGTCGTATACAATTAATTTTAGTTTCTTCAGTCAAATCATTATCTATAATATATTTTTCTAATGTTGTTTCTGCACGTTCCATGGTATATGAACAATTTCCACTATCAAATGTATATACCTTAATTATTCCTGGTGTACTCTGTAATGATTTAGTAATTTCAAATTCCCTTTTAAATCTACTGCGTATTCCTCTATCCGTCAGAAAATCATCTCTAAGTTTCTTAACAATTAATTTTGTGGACTTCTGAAAATATACGTTTGCAAATCCTCCACTCCCAATAAACTCCAGATCATCATTTTCCTTAACCAACTTATATTGGCCATTATTCCTCGTAATTTTATATTGATCCATTTGGACAATTCGATTTAGTTCACTCCAGATTTGTTCTGCCTTCTCGGCCGCTTGCACTTGCGAAAGAGATTGTTCTCTCATCAAATACTCTCTACTCAATATAACATTCAAAAAATTATCAAAACTATTTGTATTTAAAAATCCAACTAGCTTGTCATATACATAAGCCCATCTAGATGGAAAACCCTGTCTATATACGTCTCCAACGCGATAATATGTGTTAAAAAAATCAACAAGTTTTCCTCCCGTCTTATATACATAGTATCCTTCTGTATCTCCGCAAAAAATATATGAAATTTGTTTTAATGAAGTTTCACTTAACATATTTTTCCTCTAAAGACAAAATCAAAAACCATTACCTAACCTTCTAACATTATCCACAAGTCGATCATATGTCATAATTTTCAAAGCCGACATTTCATATTGGCTCTGCCCTCTCATTTGGTTTGAAATATCATCCATACGACTCCTCCGGCCAACAACCAAGCAATAATTAATTCCCCAAGTGGGTATGTTTCTACTTATATTACTCAATCCGCAGCTATTCATAAAATACTCACGATTACTGTCAATCCAACGTTTCCAATCTTTTATTTGCGTAATCCCCTTTCTCACAGAATCACTCTCAATATTCGCACTTTTGATTTTGTAATCCACATTTACATCTTCAAATTCTATTAAGACAATTTGATGTCCGATAGAATTTCTCCCTAGTAGCATATAATCTACTCGATATTCAGCTCCTAAAGCTTGCTCTGGAGCAATAAATGCCTCATGATGCCCAAAATCATATGACTCAAAAATCGCTGCCGGAATAAACCATTTTTTATTTTCTTTAATATATCGTTGAATATCATTCTCCTTTTTTGACACATCAAGAACCTTAGCTAATTGATTGGCCTCATATTCAAAATCATATTTTCTATACCATCCCAACTCAAATTCAATAAAATTATCCGGTAATGTATAATCCATATTTCCATCTCCTACTATTACGTAATTAGCATTACTAATTCGCTCATTATTCAATCATAATTCGCTCACAAATTAATTAGAATTGAGTGAATTATTATTCCTAATATAAGCATTTCCTTTAGTTGCTTTTGTGCTCTTAAGAACACCTGCATTACATAACCCTTTTAAATATCTTCGTACCTGTGCCTCTGATTTACCTGTTATTTCTACACCTTTAGCTGTTGTAATTTCCACATTTTGTTCCAAATATTCCATTATTTTTACAATAGGTTCAGTCTTTATTTCACTCAGCTTTTTATTCAAGAAATTAGATTCTGCTTTTTGATTTTTCACAAAAGAAAGCGAAAGCACCGTTCTATCCGGATCAAACCTTTCTTCAATTACTGGTTCTTCCCAGCCTTCATCTGCCCAAACATTAAAGATATTCGGCACACCGCTTCCGGCACGTTCTCCAATATTAATAAGATTAAACATCTTCATAAGAGCCTTGTTTCGCGGATCGGATTCACCACCAAGACGCATCTGCTTTTTACCCGTTCTGATATAACCGGGATTTGCCAAAACCAGCTTGTCAGGCTCTTTTCGGATAACAACGCCTCGCAAACCGTGATAGTCTGCATTAATCAGACAATTTGCCAATGCTTCACGAATTGCCTTGTGTACCGGTGTATCGTCAACACGCTCGCCACCGGACATTTTGAATGGTACCTTAACATCTTTAATAATTTTGTTATAAACCCTAAAATAGAAGTCGCACACATTTCCGGACCATTCACCGGAACTGGACTGCAATCTGTCACTCCAACGCGTGGTAGGGTCTAACTCTTCCCTATAATCCAAGAAATACTCAGGGAAATGACGCACAATGTTATACTCATCCCCAAACATCAGCATGCCTGCTGCCGTAGGATGTAACTGTCCATCTTCCTCAGAAATTGCAGCAGCACCAATACTTCGCAAATATTCATGATCGCTCAGACGTTCAAACGGATGTCCCTCTTTTAAAGAACGATGGCTGTTACGATATCCATGGATGGTATCATAATTCAAATCTTCCATCGGGACCTTGTCCAGCACTTCCATATCCATGGTACGCTCAGTCTGGTCACGAAGCATCGTCTTTACCTGCAACCGGGTACAATGATAATCGCCCTCATAATTTCTGCGGAATGTACCATTAAAAATATCATTATTAATGTATACCGGCTTCTGCTCACGCTTTGCCATCGGCACATAAATAACCATAATGACATCCTTGTTATCACCAACTTCATAGGTCTGAACATCATCTTCAGACAGTAGATTAATACTTACCTTCTTGGGATTGTTCATATTATCCCAAAATTCCTTGCGTAGCTTAGATGCATTCTGGAGTCCGGTAGTTCTCCAACTACCATCTTTATTTTCTTTGACACCAAGAATAATAACTCCACCATAACAGTTCGCAAAGGAAGAATAGGTGTCCCACAAAGAAACAGGCAAGCCACCATCTGCTTTTTTCACTTCTCTTCTGTTATCTTCTCTGTATTCATCAAATTGTGAAAGATCAAAATCTTTTTCCAAATCAAGCAACTCACTTTCTATTAAATAAATATTTTTACAATTTCCTCTTCCGCGTCATCCTTGACTTCTTGACTCTTGATAAATAATTCTGCTATCATTTTACATAACTGCTGCACATTCTTCAGTAAACTGACATCCATAGGCGAACTATTTGGCTGACCATATAGTATCCCTCTTCTAAACATAATTTATATCTACTATTACCATTATAAAATTTCTAAATCTTTGCTTACAAAAAGTCATTTATCCTGGCATAGATAAATAGCAATATGATTGTGGGGCACAAGATACACCTATATCCTCCAAAGACAACGGTTCATCATATAAAACCACATTTTTTAGCCGATAAGCAACGGCTTTTTTCTTTCCCCTATAATACTTTCTAAAAAAGGAATATGTAATGCCAGAATGTTGTTTAGTCTGACGCCATACATTTAAAACATCATCTTCGATGATATATTCAATTTCAGCCTCTGCCACAACTTGTTTCTGAGGTGCAGTTGCGTATATAATGATTTTGTCAACATCTTCTCTGCATCTAAATTTACGATATTCAAAAAGTTTTGTTCCATTCAATATACTCTCTACAAATTCAGGATTAATCGATAATAACATTTGACACATTGACGTTTCCCTCCACTAATATCTTTCTAAATTGTTTTTCAGTCAAGTGGACATCTGTTGGATATTGTCCTTCGGCCACCCAACATCCATTGTTATCTAACCAATTCATATTTACATTATTGCCTGCACCAAAATATCCATAATATAGCATTTCAGTAATTGTTAAATTTCTAAAGGTACTATATTGCCTCAACAACTCAGCTTCATCAAATACCGATTTGTTGCCAATTCTCTTTTTTAGTTCCTCAAAAGTCATCAAGCATCGATTATTTATTTTTGCCTGTATAATATCAGTAACAAGGCAATAAGAAGTGATACACGACCTAAATCTTTTACCAGTTCCTTGCGTATATCTACGATAGATTAAAACAGGTTCTCCAACCCTATGTTTTATTTGTGCTTGTCCTACATAAATTTTACTAAGTCCATTACTTACACTACTACTGATTTTTCTTTGTAATGAAGCTGTATTAGCCAGTTCAGAATAGGCAAACATTGTGTCATGGTAATTGTCATCAACAATAACATATCCTGCATAATCAAAGTCTGATTTTATAAAAGGAAATGCCTTATATGCATCACTAAAATCAATACATGTACGACTTTTTACAAGAACATTTTCTCCATTCGCATTTTTACCTACATTTTGAAATCCAAATCGTTCAAATTGCGAAATAAGCGTATCATGTTTATCAAATACCGTGACATAAATTTCTTCACAATTTGATTGCTGCCATTTCCACAGAACTAATCCTATTGCACCTTCTCCAATTCTTTGTCTTCTGAATCTTTCTGCAATTCTAAATGTACTTATTTTTATCCTGTTAATACTCGGCAAAATATCTTTCTGTAATCGAATTTCTTCACATTCATTTTTTAATACTACAAATGCTCCGACACCTACCTCATCTTCAAATACAAGTGCAGTAGATCCCTCATTTGCTTTTTTGCCAAACCACTCTACAAATCCTGTACTGTTCTCATTGCCTGGATAATCAGATTTTAAGGAATCAAAAAAGGAATCACCTAAATCTATTTCTGAAAATTTCTTTAAATAAAATTTACCAGCCACTTTACAGCCCTCCTTGCCTTATTTTTTGTATAACATTTCCCAAGTCAGAACTACCTGTTGAAACTATTAACGGTACACCCAATTTTTTTGCTATTTCTTCCGCATAAATATTTTCTTCTCTTTGAAAAGATTCAATGTCTGCTTCTTTTACAATAACTCCGTCTCTTTGCAATCGCCGTGTAACAATAACTGATGATTGCTCCATTAGTAAAACTATACTATCGGGTTTTAAGGATGTATATGTATTCATGGGAACCCTCGAAATACAACCTTTTCCATCTAACAAACAAAAATGCCCATCTAATATAAATTCATCTCCCTTTTCACGTAATTCATCTATTGCCTTTAATAGAAATAATTGATTTTCATCAATATCTTCTACGATTTTATCAGCAGAAAAATTTCTACTTCTTTTTTCAGCAATCAGCTTACTTGCAGAATATGTATCAATACCAAGTTGTTCTTTCACCTGATTACAAAAAAATGTTTTTCCTACACCATGAATCCCACTAACAAAAATCATAGTAAAATCATCTCCTATATTCTAAATCAAACAATTGCTCAAAATAATTATTAAAATTCCTCCTCAATCGCTACCCAATGTTCATCTGCCATACTTTCCGTAAATTCGGTATTATTAATATACAACTGTTCATCTTCATCCCTTACAAATCCCCATTTGAGGCCATACTGTTCTGCATAACGCTTAAATGCTAAGAATTTATTACCCATTTGCATATCAATATTTTTACTGTGTCCGGAAGCCTCGCCACCTTTTGTTTCAATAAGCCATGTTTCTCCATTTTCTTTTTGCACAATGTAATCTGGATAAAACAGCCACTGTTTCTGCAATGCATCTGTGTATACGATTGACAAATACTGCTGCCCGGCATCTCCGTTCTTGTAAAACCACTTCACCTCACGATTATTTTCGCAATAATGCTCAAATAATCTCTCAGGTAAAGATCGTGTTCTATCAGTACAAAATGCTGTTGTGTATTTCCAATATGCATATAAACGGAATTCTTGTTCTTTCTTAACTTCACTAAACTTATACATCTCTTGTTCCGGAATTGTGAACTTATCTGTCTTAGGTTCCCAAACAAAAGATTGCTGAACATTCATCTGACTGGTAACATGTTTAAAATCCATTTTTAACTTCTGCGTATTGTTAATAATAAATGCATAAAAAGCATTCGTATCTAATGCAAGGAATTTATATTTATTATTTCTCCCTTTACGAAACATTCTTTCCAGAATCGCTTTCACCTTTTGTGATTGCATACCGGTTACCTTTTTTATTTCATCTATCGCATGTAGCAAATATATACCATGCGTATGAGTGCTCACCTGCGTTTTCATCACTATCTGTCGTTGTGCATCCTGCTTTGTCAATTCCTCGGTTGTACGAAAAATTCCTCGCAAAATGTGACTATCAATTTCTTCATCAAAATTGTAGCCTGCTCCTGCCAAATTAACTTTGTTATTTTCTTTATTCCCGGTTAATGAATAAGTAGTTTTAAAGTATTCATGTACTTTTAGCAAGGTTTCACGTTCGCCCAATCCATCGTAATCCAAATTACGCAATTCTTTGGTAAGCGAAAATCCTTTTACTTCATCTTTTAAGAATAAGCGTCGCAACTGATATGCCTTATCCAAGGAGGATAATAACCCTTCCTTATACCTTGTATCTAACGTGTACAAATAGCAAAAGTCCAATACATTTATACCATAATGCTTTCGTTCCGGCATTCGCCTTATTCGCCCAATTGTCTGAATCTGAAATTCCTCACTCCCACCTTCTCGCAACTTAACAAGTATCTTTGCCCGAGGACAATCCCATCCGGTAGATATAGCTTGCTTCATAAGCAAAAATGCAGGTGTACCATCTAAAGCTGTTAAATCGTCTGACAGCATCTTGTCGTCACTCATCCAAATATTAACCATTCCATTGTCATATGTATACCCCATGGACTCCAGTTTTTCCTCAACAGCTTTAATTGTTTCAGGTTGTCCGGCAGGAAACTGAATCAAAACAAGCGGACGTATATTAGCTCCTACCAACTTATAATTTTCTGCAATTTCTTTACGCTTCTCATCTGCCAAATCAAGCAGATAGTCATAATCATTTACTATCTGTTTATCCTCATCTACACCTTCATTCACATAAATTGCACGTGTAATCAGTCCGGCATTTATAACCTCATCTTCCGGTATTTCATAATACTCCTGATGACTGACTTTATTTGCTGTCGCAGACACACGTATAATATTCTTTGCTGCAAAAGCATTTATAATATCATTCGCCTTGCTGGTATTATTAGTATGTTCCTCATCAATGATAACTACAAAGTTTGTTCCCTCTTTGTGGGCATCTGCAATTCTATCAAACAGATTTTGTCTCTCACCATCCTTAAGTGCATTATTTCCACGCTTAGTTACAAGTTCCCAATTGATAAAAGTGATGCTTCCCGGCGTGAAACCAGTTAGTAAGGAATACAATAAATTTCTCGTACCTCTCTGTGGTGTAATGCGTTCCATTTGTTCCTTACTTTGTTCTTCCAAGTCTCCTTTACCCGGACATAGCCAAACAAATGCTGTATTATTATCTGTATTGTTCAAATATTCATCAATATATTTAATCAGAATAATTGTCTTTCCAGCGCCGGTGGGAGCCTTGACAGTAATCACTTTCTTGCTGTCTCGTTCTACCGTCTTTTGAATCAGAAAATTAACACAATCATTCTGAAATTCAAAGTCTTTTATCCCTTTTACCATAATTCCCCTGCCTCTCTTAATTCAAAGTTAAAATAATAATCAGGTATGATGTAGGTATCAACACTTCCAAATAGTGCCTCTTGCGATGCTGTCAACAACACATCCTGAGAAACATAAATTGCTTTTATATCAGTGTATTCATTCCATTTTCTCTCCAATTCGTCAGCCTCATCATCACTCATAATTATAATATAGGAATCATCATCAATTCTGACTCCATGTTCCAATTGAATCATTTCAGTTACATGATTCAACAAGGAATCTGCTAAATACTCCTCACTTTTAGGCACAAAATCAGTATGATAATACTTTACGTTTGCAGGAATTCCTTCTGAGTATTCGCTTCCATCTTGTCTTTTCCCTGTTATAACCGTTTTAACTCTTTGATAGGTTATTTCTTCACAAATATTATTTTCATTATTAGTACAGAGAATAAACTTACGTTGTCCTCCATCTTCCTTATTCAATTCCAAAACGGCTTGTGCTGTAGTTCCCGAACCCGCAAAAAAATCTAAAATTATGGCATCCTTCGCACATGCAATTTTAATAATATTACACAATAATTCGACTGGTTTTGGATGAGTAAACACCTTTGCTACACCAAAAATATCTTTTAATTCTTTTGTTGCATCTGAATTCATGCCCTGCTTATCCCACCATGACTCAGCTTTTCTTTTTGAAATGTCTCTATCTTTTGCAAACACACGCTGTACCGGTCTTGCATTACCGCTTTTTCCAAAAATAATTCGCCCATCTTCTATACGCTTATTCACTTCATTCTCATTAAAAACCCAATATCTTCCTTCAGGAGGATAAAATGATTCTCCAGTTTTAGGATTTGTAATCATAAAATAAGGACCGACATGATTAGCTGACAAATCTGTTGTTGTCCATGGGCCTCGTGGATCATTATCAGGATTGCTATATTTAGACATGATATCTTGCTCCGATAAATCATATCCCATGTCAAAAATGCTTTCAACTGATTTAGAATAGCACAAAATATAGTCATGTACTGGCGGCAGCCATCCCATATTATTTCCATTAGTCTTCTTTTTCCACAGAATCATTCCAACGAAGTTATTTATCCCCATAATCTCATCACACAATAGTTTCAATTGTGCCATTTCATTATCATCAATAGAAATAAAAATTACACCTGAATCTTTTAACAAGTCCCTAGCTAATTTTAATCTTTCATACATGAACGACAACCACTTACTATGTCTAAATCCATCCTTCTCATCAATAAAAGTATCATCATATTTAAAATCTTTTCCTCCTGTATTGTATGGCGGATCAATATAAATAACATCCACTTTTCCTCTATGTGTTTTCTCAAGTAAATGTAAACTATGCAAATTGTCCCCTTCTAACAAGAAATTATAGTCTTCACCCGGCACCATACATATTTCGCGTTCTTTTACTTCAGTAAAAACTGGAATATTATCACGCATCATTACATCAACGGCTTCCTCATGCTCTTCCCACACAAGTCCATAGCGTTTTGATACCAGTTCTTTTTCAATCTGATTAATTGCAATCAAAGACTCATCATCGCTATGCTGCTCTTTTAAAGTTTCCAAAAACTCTATCATTTTATCCCGACGGATTTTAGATAAATTGCTCATACGTTTCTCCTGTTCTATACTTCATATTCCTGTTTTTCCTTTTTACTCAAACACAAGTAGTTCAAGTAACACTTCTGACATTTTTCCTTGCTACATTTTCGTGGCAAATCATTGTTTCTAATATTTGAAGCAGCATCTCTGATATCACGACTTACATTCTCAAGCAATCCTTCTGTTACTCTCTGACGTTCACTTTCAGTATTGTCCAAATTATAGATTTCCAAATAATCCGCAGTTTCCCCAGTTAGTTTCTGATAACCCAATGCATATATTTTTAACTGCTCTGCATTAATACACTCTGTAACTTCTCGGCTGGCCGTTTTGAAATCCACGATATAAGTTTTTTCTTCACCGGATATTTCTCGACGTTTTACCAAGTCAATTCGTCCATTTACTTTTATTCCATCTCCCATATCCAGTTCAATATCAGCTTCCGCCATTGTTATATTTGCAAAATCATCCTGATTTTTAGTTACATATCCAACTATGGATTTTTTTGCACCTTCTAACATGTTATCTTGCAGTTTAGGATTTGCATAAGGTAAGTAAAAGCTGTCATTCACAATCTGTTCAATATCCTCAGATGACAGTATTTCTCCACTTAAGACTCTTCGATGTATGTTCATTACAATCTCATGCATTGCCTTACCATACCCTAACGCCGGAACAATAGGTTGTACAAATCCGTAAAACATGGATAACTTAAAACGGTATGCACAGTCAAAGTAATCCTGTAATATAGAAAAATTAAGATTGAGTGGAGCTGCATCCTCACTCATAGGCGGAATGTGGTCACCTGTATATACCATTTTTTCATCAAACCCAAGCATATATGGAGATTCTTTCGCTTCTACCATAAACTCTGATACTTTCTTTTCTCTTGCATTTCCAGGAGATCTGGTTAGGAATAAAAACTTCTTTGCGCGTGTAATCGCAACATAAAATAATTTACGTTCCTCTTCTACACCTCCTGCAAATCGATCTGCATTGGGAATCCAATCCTTTTCTATCACATGCCAAATACCCTTTCCTCCCATCTTGGCTGACGGAAAGTTATTATGATTCATCTGTGGAATAAAGACCGCAGTATACTCCAGTCCTTTGGATTGATGCACTGTCATAATATTCACCGCATCTGGTCTAATATATGTATTCGCAATATGTCCTTCTGGATAATATCCATCTGCGGTGTATTTTAAGAAATTACAAAAGCTACTAAGCTTATTAGCCGGTATTGTGGTGTAATAAATCGTTTCAAAATCATTAATTACCTGACTAAACTTTCCTAAATTATATAAAATAATCTCTGATGAATTGCTCTCATCTACAATTGATATTCTGCGTAAAAAATCATGATATAATTTTTGTAATACAAATTCTCCGTAGAATTTTTTGGATTTTACATCAATTACATTTAGCGTAGCAATTGCGTCTGCTATTTCCTTTTCATCTAAATCATAATCTATATTTTTCCAAAGCTGAAATAATTCCATCATTCCGATTGTACCGGCAAGATAATCAAATATTCCCTTTGCTGCCTGACATTCAGCAGTGCTAAACAATTCATTTACGCCTTCAATAATGTATGGTATCTCATACTCGTCAAACATTTTGGCAATATCCGGTCCATGCTTACGTTTTCTAAGCAGGACAGCCATCTCAGAGTATTTAACACCCGAATCATGTAATGCCTTTATACGCTTCGCAATGAATTCATATTCTTCATTGCACCCATCAAACTCCCTATAAACCGTATCGCCTTCTTCATATTTTACGAGTTTTCCTGATTCCATTACTTTCGGTAATCGCTTTTCATTATTTACAATAACACGCTTTCCAATATCGACAATTGCTTCTGAACTCCTATAATCTGTTCCCAAAACAATATACTTATTGATTCCATATCTTTCTCTAAAAGTAAGTATATTCTCCGGATCACTTCCTCTAAACTGATAAATCGTCTGATCATCATCACCAACTATGCACAAATTACATCCACCTTGTTTGATAAAATGAATCAACCTTTCCTGTATTGGATTTGTGTCCTGATACTCATCTACTGTCAGATACTTTATCTTACTTAAGATGTTATCTGCGAAATCCTTATTGTTCTCCAACTGATTAAGCATCTCCTGCATAATCAAAGAATAGTCAAAATAACTCTTTCTATAGAATGTGTCTTTGTATTTATCAACTGCAGTTCTTGTTTTTTTATCCCACTTGTCTCTTTCAAACCAATTTTCATTTAATGTACTCATTACACTCAAAAATAAATTGGTCTCTGTATATATTTTCAATCCCAAATCTGGCATACCACAGAAGTTATAATTTTTCTCAATATATAGCTTCGTTTTAATTTCATCTAAAACTGTAAATTTCTGAAACTGAACAATATGTTCCTGTAACATCTTCAAGCAAAAACCATGTATTGTACCAATATACATATTGGCAAAGCCCTTCGTATTTCCCAACACTGCTTCACCATATTTATAAACCCTGCTCTTTAATTCTTCTGCTGCTTTCTCCGTAAATGTAAATGCGACAATATTCTCAGGCAAAATATCTGGATTTGATTTTAAAATATTAATAATTCTGCGGGTAACAACACCGGTTTTACCGGCACCTGCACACGCAATAATTTCTAAGTCCTCATCAATAGTTTTTACTGCTTCAATCTGATTATCAGACAGATTTTCAAACAAATCCATTGGTTTTCCTCCTTGCCAAGTCTAAAAATATTAAAGACTATTTATTCAATACATTATCATACAGAAAATAGTGTCCAAAAATCCGGACTCAATCCTTTACATACTCCATAATATCCCCATAGTCCACATCAAGCGTCTTGCAAATCCTGCCAAGCACACCCAATGTCACCTCTTCGTCTCTCCTAAGCTTAGTCATTGTATTAGGTGCTATTACCGCTTGCATCCTCAAACCCGCTTTGCTCATTTTTCTATCCACTAATAACTTCCATAATCGGTTGTATGGTACAGCCATAATGCGCCCTCAATCATGCATCAAAAAGTACCAAAAATCTATTAAACATTATAACATAAGCATTTTTTATCTTCAAGAATCTTTCGCTTTGTTCAACTGAGCGAAGAACTTGAAACGGGTTTTTTCTATGTCCGACCATCTTCCGTTGTGAAATGTAGCCTCGCCTGACGGCTCGGTCGTGGCATTCGCCACGCAAAAAACCGCAACCCCTCATAAAATGAGGAATTGCGGCTTGTATTTAAGTTTCTATGATACTAATCAAAGATTACTCGATAACTGTTGCAACTCTTCCTGATCCTACTGTTCTACCGCCTTCACGATACTTTAATCCCGTTTTACCTCATATTTTTTATGGTTTTCTATCCAAAATACAGTGAAAAACGGCTGATTTGCACCATCTATTTTTATTTGCCTGATTTCTTGGCACCGTTTTGGCACCGGAATCCCTGGTCGAAAAGATTCTTTTCTACAGTTGCCCTACTCTCATCTGTCAACTTCATATTGCGCCGACAGTTTCAGGCGGTTATAATCAGAATATGGGTGCCACCATAACGGTAGGCGGTTAGTCCTTCAACAGAGGGTTGCAGAGTGCCACTGGCACTCGTTTTGCAACGACCGAAGTGAAACGGAGACCTGTGACCCTCTGATTACATAGAAACCCAAAAGGGAATCCACTGGAAAGAAGAACTAAGCCAATGAGTATTGTTGACTTCATAGCAGTAGTGAGCTTCGGCCTAACCTGCTTTTGTATCGGATATACATTAGGCAAGGATAATCATAAACCACAAAAATAACCGCCCAGTCTGCAAACTAAGCGGTTATTTTTGATAGATATTCTAAATAGTAAAACGGACTAACCGTCTATCGGTAGCACTCTTTTTTCTATAAGCATATTATCACGCATCTGTAAGAATGTCAAAAAGTTCTTTTTCATAGTATGTAATACGAATTTGAAAATACTTATAAGCCGAAAAAATACACCAGTACCAGCTTGATCACAGCAGCTCCACCAAAGGCAACAACTGCAGTTACAACTAATTGCATAGGTTTTGGGAAATTTTCGAACACAAAAACTTTCCTACTCTTGCTCCGCACCTTGCTTAAAGATCCTGTCGTAAATGCTGCTATCATTATGACTGACACAGATACCAAGGTCTCACAATAGCCGGCAAGCTTTCCTAACACATCATTACGGATATATTGTAGCGGAGCATAAGCTCAAAGAAAATCTGTAAACTTGGGTGCTGCCCCTTGTTCTCAATGTTCGCAAGGTAGCGCGGCGAGATAAACATTTCGTCGCTCACTTTCTTGCGGCTCTCCTTGCGCCCTGTCCGCGCCGCCTTTATCGCTGCCCCAAAAGCCTTGAAATCGTATTTCGGTACTGGTCTTTTTGCCATAGTTATTCACCCTGTTACATTTTACTGTTCCCCTTTCTTCTTGGATATGTCTACACAATTCAATCAGTTAGCCAAAATAATTCATATGTATATGTTGACAATTAGCCGCTTTTTTTGTATAGTATTATTAAAAGGGGGAAATGTTTATGTTACATAGCATGCGTATTCGATAAGCATTGAAATCAAAAAAGATTTTTCCCATTTTCAATATGGGCTTTTTTGTCATGCTTATTTTGCGTATGCTATACAACAAAACTAACGATGTATAGACATAGTATAAAAACTATGCCTTAATTTTGTTGTAGTGTTATATGTATAAATGCAGGTCAATGCTCATGTTGAGAATTGACCTGTATTTTTTTGCACAAAAGGAGAAATATTATGCTTGAAAAATATTGGATAAAATGTCCAATTTGTAACGGAAAGACGAGGGTTCAAGTATTTTATAATACGGTATTAAGAAATTTTCCTCTTTTCTGCCCTAAATGTAAATTAACACATATCATTGATGTTGAAAAATTAGAAATCATAATCAAAAACTCTGAAAAACAAAAGGAAGGATATTAAATGAAACACTTACCTAAAAGTACACTTACGGAAATATTGAATGACCCATACGGATTTACTTACAAAGAAATGTCGGAAGTAATTGGAGAGGATAAAGCAAGAGCCTTATATGCGGAATTGTATAAACAGCCATTTCACAAAAAAAATCTATCAATATCAACAAAAAAAGTCTATAAAAGTAGCGATACTGAAAAGTATGTTTATGAATTGAAAGACAACAGGTATATCGAAACGGTTTTTATTAAACGGCGAGATGGTGGGACTGTTTGCGTAAGTACGCAAGTTGGTTGTTCTGTTGGCTGTATTTTTTGTGAGTCCGGACGCAATGGTTTCGTTCGTAATCTAACACCATCTGAAATTGTGCAACAGGTCATATTGATACGTCAAAAAGTAAATCGTATCGTTTTTATGGGAATGGGAGAACCTTTATTCAATTACGACAACTTGATTGCAGCAATCCATATTCTTCGAGATAGAAATGGACTTAACTTTCCAACCGACGGCATTACCGTATCAACAGTTGGTCCAGTTAATCAATTAAAAAAATTGCGCGAAGAACATCTAAAAATTCAGTTGACAATATCTTTACATGCAGCAACACAGGCTGCGAGAAACTGCATCATTCCTCATATGCACATGTACGCTATTGAAGATGTTGTTAAGCAAGCATTGTCCTATTCACAAAGGCATAATCGAAAAGTGGTATTTGCGTATTTGCTTTTACCAGGTATAAATGACCGTTCCTCAGATATAAGGCAACTTGCAAAATGGTTTAAGGGCAAAAATGTTATGATTAACGTGCTGCAATACAACCCGACGAGTAATTCAAAAATTAGAGCACCACAAAAACAAGAAATGGTTGCGTTCAAACATCAATTAGAGCAAACAGGACTTGAAGTTACCATGAGAGTTTCTCATGGTAGAGAGATTAAAGCAGCTTGTGGACAGTTAGCTAATACATATAATAAAGCCAAAAAACAACAAAAATAATTTAATTAAAAGAGCCAGACGCACAGACGCAGAGCCGATAATATGCAGTTTGAAATACTGCTGTTATCGGCTCTTTTTTGATTTAATTTGTGCCCCCAATAACCATATTGGAGCAAAATCAGAACTGTTGCTTGTCGTTCTTTGATTTCCGCAGCAGCTTTGAAAAACCAAAGCCGCCGTTTCTTTTTATCTTCTAATGAAATGACGCGGTATCACTGTTAAAAGCGGCGGCTAAAAGGAGGTAGCCGCCATGAAGCACATACCATATCGACAAAATCCGACGGTCATTGACACATCAAAAAAAGCCCGACCACCACCGGGGGAAATTACGCTTGTATATATGAACTGTCTAATCATCTAAATACTACTCACAATACCAATGCGCCTGTCCGGGCTTTTCGGACAGGCGCATTTTGCTGCTCAAAAAATTTTTTGAAGAAATTTCAAAAAATCTTCGGCGTTTTTGAAAACCGCCGTATTGCCCCGCGAAAAGGGGGAAGCACCACCAACTTTCCAACGAGAAAGGAGGTGAGAATGTGGAACCTAACAGCAGGGAGTTTTACAAACAGTGTGCTTTTCAGAAGTTTTGTAATACGGTACTTCACAATGAAGCGTGCGACACTCATAGAGAGCTTCGCAGACACAGGGCAAAGGAAGTGACCTTTTCCGACATGACCTTAGACGAAGCGCGACAGCTTCATACGTTTGATGAATATTTCAAACGGGAAACTGTTGAAACCGTCTTTGAGAAAGCCGGGAAGAAAATCACGCCAAAGCTGCTTCTTGAAGCAATCCGTACTTTGCCGGAAGAAAAGCGCAAAGCCATACTGCTGTATTACTTCGAGGGAATGAACGATACCGAGATTGCGGAACTGTTCAATACGTCGAGAAGCACGATACAGTACAGGCGGACAAGCTCTTTTGAGAGATTAAGAAAATATCTGGAGGAAAATGCTGATGAATGGGACGAATGGTAACGAACCCGGCTACCCGGAAAATGCCCTTGTTCCCTATCCTGTCATTGTGGTAGCGACAAAGGGCGACCCGGACGCTATGAAGATTGTCTTGCAGCATTTCAGCGGCTACATAGCCCGCCTCTCCATGCGGAAGCTGTACGACGAGCGCGGGAATGTCTATTTCGGCGTAGACCACGACATTCGGGAACGGCTGCAAGCAAAACTGATGATGGCTGTCCTCACCTTTAAGGCAGAGGAATAAACCGCAGCGGCGGCGGGACGCTTTCTCTCTCCCCCTTTTCCGTTCCGCTGCTGACGCGGCAGCAAAGCCATTCTGAACCTTGACAAAGAAAGCGGCGCAAGATAACGGCGGCGCAGCATAGGGCAAATCGGATACGTTCCTTTTGCGCCGAGCCATACGGCGGGTGCGCCATGACGCTATCCGGGTGAGGTTATCCCCGCCCGGACAGCCGAGCGACCAACACCGCGCCGGAAAGCAAGTGTAGCGGCTTGCGGGCGACGACACGCAGAATATACAATGATACTTCCTTACAGCCACAGTCCGAGCGTTAAGAGCGTCGCAGGCAATGGGTAGGGCTGCATGAGAACCATGCCGGGGTGAAATTCCCATGAGGTTATGCTAATAACCGTCCGATTAAAGCCTTTGTTTTATTGAATAGTGGACTTGCTGCTATTCATAGACTGTATTATATGTTTGCGAAAGAAAGGGGGATTTTCTTTGACGCAAAACCAAACGCCCGTTACCACAACGGAGCATAAAATAGGAAAAGTTACTTACCTTGTATGTTCGTCCGCAAGTGAACGCGCAACGGACACACTGGATAAAAAGATAAAAAAACTCATTCGCAAAGACATGGAACTGAACCCCGCAAACGCCCGGAAATAGGGCGTTTCTTCACATTTTATACATGACACAGGCAGCGGTATGTGGTATAATATAGACAGTACAAATGCCATGCTTGTCTGTCGTCGGAAAGGAGGACAAAATGTTACAGACAGACAAGATTACCGCTTTATATTGCAGATTGAGCCAGGAAGATATGCAGGCCGGGGAAAGCGAGAGCATACAGAACCAAAAGATGATTTTACAAAAGTATGCTGACGAACACCACTTTTTCAACACGCGCTTTTTCGTAGACGACGGATTTTCCGGCGTGAGCTTTGAGCGTGAGGGGCTTCAAGCCATGCTGCATGAGGTTGAAGCCGGGAACGTGGCGACCGTCATAACAAAAGACCTCTCCCGTCTGGGACGTAATTATCTGAAAACCGGGGAGCTGATAGAGATTGTTTTTCCCGAATATGAAGTGCGCTACATTGCCATTAACGACGGTGTAGACACAGCAAGGGAAGATAACGAGTTTACCCCTCTGCGGAACTGGTTCAACGAGTTTTACGCCCGCGACACTTCAAAGAAAATCCGGGCTGTCAAACAGGCAAAGGCGCAGAAAGGCGAGCGCGTCAACGGCGAAGCTCCTTACGGCTACCTTATCGACCCGGATAACCGCAATCATCTGATACCCGACCCGGAAACGGCACACGTCGTAAAACAGATTTTTGCAATGTATGTACGGGGCGACCGTATGTGTGAAATCCAGAACTGGCTGCGGGACAATGAGATATTGACCGTCGGGGAACTGCGCTACCGCAGGACAGGGAGCAAACGCCACCCCCGCCCACAGCTCAACGCATGGTACAACTGGCCGGATAAGACACTGTACGACATTCTGACAAGGAAAGAGTATTTAGGGCATACCATAACCGGGAAAACCTACAAGGTATCTTATAAGTCGAAAAAGACGAAAAAGAACCCGGAGGAAAAAAGGTATTTCTTCCCCAACACTCACGAACCTTTGATTGATGAAGAAACCTTTGAACTTGCACAGAAGCGGATTGCCACCCGGCAACGCCCGACAAAGGTTGATGAAATTGACCTGTTTTCCGGGCTGCTCTTTTGTGGGGACTGCGGCTACAAAATGTATGCAGTACGCGGAGCCGGGACGCTTGAACGGAAACACGCCTACACTTGCGGCAACTACCGCAACCGGGCAAGAAATGATATGCTCTGCACTACGCATTATATCCGCAAAAGCGTATTGAAAGAACTTGTCCTTGCAGACTTGCAGCGAGTAACGTCTTATGTGAAAGAGCATGAACAGGAGTTTATCGAAACCGCCAACGAGTGCAGCGCAAAGGCAGTACAAAAGACGCTGACACAGCAGCGGAAAGAACTTGACAAGGCGCAGAACCGTATTAACGAGCTGAACATCTTATTCCGCAAGCTCTACGAGGACAACGCTTTAGGGAAACTTTCAGATGAACAATTTGCTTTTCTGACTTCCGGCTATGACGAAGAAAAAAAGACGCTGACCCGGAGGATTGCGGAACTGTCACAGGAAATTGACAACGCCACCGAGCGCAGCGCGGACGTGAAAAGGTTTGTCGCACTGGTACGCAAATACACCGCCATTACCGAACTGACCTACGAAAACGTCCATGAATTTATTGACCGCATTCTTATTCACGAACTGGATAAGGAAACGAACACCCGCAAAATCGAAATCTTTTATAGCTTTGTCGGCAGAGTTGATACAGGCGACAAGCCTACTGAAAGTATCTCCTATTTCAGACAGATTGGAGCCGACGTAAAGAGTTATGCTATCTAACATACATCAAAAAGAGGTAAGATAACACCCTCTGCAAAAAAGGTTACGTTATCTTACCTCAACAAAGTTCGCCCCAGAATAACCGTCATCTGTGTACCATTGCAGATTGGAAAAGCCGTTCTGCTTCGCATAGGTTTCAAGAATACGCTTCTGGTTTGAAATAGAATTGCTCTCACCTTGCAGCTCGTCCTCGTGGGATAATCTCGGATAAAGGGCGGTAATAAGGTTTCGGGTGGTCTGTCTTAACATAGTGTCCTCCATTTCCGACAGCCAGCCCCACTATTCCGTATGACTATCATACCACACGCCGGGGCTGGCTGTACAGTCCTTTCTGCTTCTTTACGTCCCGTCAAATTGCCGATTTTTGTGTAGCAGCTTCCGCTTCCAGCACTTTCAGCATTTTATCGGCGGCGGTGGCGGTGGTGTCCTGCTTGAAATAGCCGGAAACGACAAGGACAGAATTACCTATGCGGATTTCCGTCACGCAATCCGGGCGGCGGGTGCTGCGGTCATTCTTTGGGGTGTTGGTCATAGGCGGCTCTCCTTTCTGTTCATCAGCTTTTTCAGTTGTCCCATTTTCTCCTGCGCCGTGGCTTTTCGGAAGTTGCTCCCGGTAAAGCGGACAGGAGAACACATTTCAATCAGACGGTCATAAATGCGGGCGTGGGCGGTGTCCTCCGGGTGCTGCAAGTCCTCCAGCGTGAGATTAGTCGTGACGATCAGCGGCCTGCCGCTGCGGTAACGGCTGTC
>OIEI01000032.1_pt1 | contig 54029 bp, 47 predicted proteins | sample 1581781 | NCBI WGS metagenome assembly OIEI01 (sample SAMN01760935, study PRJEB22395) | human gut metagenome | reverse complement strand
AGGGTGACGCCCTCCAGGTAGTCCTCGGTCTCGTAGGCGTTGAGAATGGTGTCCGGGTCGTCGGCCGTTACGAGGTTCTTGGCGGTCCGCAGCGCCGCGTCGCCGTACGCTCTGCCGGAGAGCAGTAACGTGTTCAGATCATCCTGAGACGCCAGGGGGATCACGTCGATCCGGGCGGGGAAGTCCTCCCGGCGCAGGCCGGAAGGACCGCCGCCCAGCAGCAGATGGGTGATGTCGGCGTCGATGAGGCAGCGGGTCGACTCGGCCTGCTGATAGCTGTTGCACAGCGGGACAAGCACTGCGCCGATCTTCCACACCGCATAGTAGGCGCACAGGGTGACGGCATTGTCGTTGGCGTATACGCCCACGTGCGTGCCTTTTTTGATGCCGCGGCTGAGCAGCGCCTTGGCCGCCTGATCCGTCAGCGCCTCCCACTGGGCGTAGGTGAAGCGGTGGGCGGCATCTGTCACGGCTTCGCAGTTGGGATGCCGCACAGCCTGCTGGGCCAGTATTTGGCCGATGGTCTTGTATACCAGTGCATTGCCCACGATCATTCTCTCCTATCTCTCGAATTGTATTTACTTGGAAGCCTTGGCGGCCTTGATGGACTCGATCAGCTCGGGAACGACCTTGAACAGATCGCCGACGATACCGTAGTCAGCCACCTCGAAGATGGGAGCGGTGTCGTTCTTGTTCACGGCGATGATGCACTCGGAGTCCTGCATACCGGCCTTGTGCTGGATAGCGCCGGAGATGCCCAGAGCAACATAGACCTTGGGATGGACGGTCTTGCCGGTCTGGCCGACCTGATGGTCAGCGGAGATCCAGCCGGAGTCCACGCAGGCGCGGGAGGAACCCACGACGCCGCCCAGAACCTCAGCCAGCTCCTCGGCCAGCTTGATGCCGCCCTCCACGTCCTTGGAGATACCACGGCCAACGGACACGATGAAGTCGGCGCCGATCAGGTCAACCAGCTTCTTGGCAGCCTTCACGACCTCCACTACCTCGGTCTTGATGTCGGCCTCGGTGAGGTTGAAGGCGGGATGCAGGATCTCCACATCCTTCTTGCACTCGCGCTTCTTCATAACGCCGGGACGCACAGTGGCCATGGCGGGACGGAAGCGGGGGCAGAAGATGGAAGCCATCAGGTGGCCGCCGAAGGCGGGACGGGTCATCTTGATGTCGCGGGACACATCGTGGTCAGCACCGTTGATCTTCACGGTGCCCAGCTTCTCGATGCGCTCGGCGGGCAGAGTGGAAGCTTCCTTCAGGAAGCTCTTGTAGATGGGCATATCAATGTCCAGGTGGGTGCAGTCAGCGCACAGGCCCGTGTGCAGGCGAGCTGCGCACCGGGGAGCCAGGTCACGGCCGATGTTGGAGGCGCCGAAGAGCAGGATCTCGGGCTTAATGTCCTCCACTGCCTCGGAGATGACCTTGGTATATGCATCAGTAGTGTAGTCCTTCAGCAGGGGGCTGTTATACACATACACCTTGTCCGCGCCATAGTTGCCCAACTCGGGGGCGATGGCGTCCACATTGTCGCCCAGCAGGATGCCGCAGAGCTCTACGCCCAGCTCGTCAGCCAGCTTCCGCCCCTCGGAGATCAGTTCAAAAGTAGTGGGCATCATCTTGCCCTGGCGCTGCTCACAGAAAACCCATACGTTTTTGAAGGCGCCGATGTCAGCACTATTAAAAGCCATTTTCTTATCTCCTTCCTTAGATGATGTGCTTGGCGGCCAGGATGCCTGCCAGCTTGTCGGTGGTAGCCTTGTCAGCGCCCTCGAGCATCATGCCCGCGCCCTTCTGAGGAGGCGTGAAGGAGGTCAGAATGTTGGTGGGAGAACCCGCCAGGCCGATGGTGCTCTTGTCGATCAGGGGGTGATCCTTCAGCGTCTCATAGGTCATGGTGACCAGAGGCTTGCTGTACGCCTCGAACGCGCCGCCAACGGACAGGTAACGAGGCTGGTTCAGCTCCTTGATGCAGGTGATCATGCAGGGGGTCTTGACCTTGATGGTCATGTAGCCGTCTTCAATGTCGACGTGAATGTCTTCCTTCTTGAATCCGGGCAGCTCTGCCTCGAGCACATATTCCTTGCCGTTGTCCTTTATATCAGTCTTGAAGTCTGTTGCGGCCATGTCGCCCCAGAAGTTCTTCTCGAAGTTTTCCATATCTCTGAAAGGATTAAAGAGTGCACGCTGATGTCTGCGTTCATAAGGTGTAAGTTCAAACATAATTGATTCCTCCGTTTGATGTTTATTGTTATTCATATTGAAGTGGTTGTTTTATTTGTCTGACTGCTCTCCGATTTCCATCGGACTCACTCTCTTTCTTCTCCGGGGGCTCTCGCTCCCTTCGTTTGATTATATAGTACCCCTGCTTTATTTTTACATATAATCAAATTTTCTTTATATGGTAAAGTTTTTAGCTTTTCGCACTCTTGAAGTACAAAAACAGTATTATTTATCGTCAAAATCTGCATATCGGCATGAGCTTGTTCAGGTTGCGGAAATGCTTTGACAGTGTCCGAATATATAACATTATGCCCCATTTTTGAAAGCTCATCGGCAAAACATGGGTATTTGTTTGATATTACAAAACTGCTCATTGTCCTACCGCTTCAAATGCCTGACGAATGTTTTTTACTCCGATCAATTCAGCGTCATCACATGAAACACCTTTTAGATTATGATACGGCAGAATGATTTTTGTAAAGCCGAGTCTTACTGCCTCGTTAATTCTCATCTGAGCGTTTGATACAGCACGAATTTCTCCTGCAAGACCGATTTCACCGAATACAACAGCGTTTTCGTCAATCGGAGTATCTTTCAGACTGCTTATAAGAGCCATGGCAATTGAAAGGTCAATCGCAGGTTCGTCAACTCGCAATCCGCCTACGATATTTATGTAGGTGTCGCAGTTTGAAAAATAGTATCCTGCTCTTTTTTCAAGAACGGCAAGTACCATTGACAGTCTGTTATAATCATATCCTGTAACCATTCTGCGAGCGTTGCCGTATCCGCTTTGTGTGGCAAGTCCCTGTGTTTCGGCAAGAATTGGTCTTGATCCTTCAATTGTACAGGTGACGCAAGTTCCAGAAACATTTTTCGGACGCCCTGAAAGCAACATAACAGACGGATTTGCAACTTCGTTAAGCCCTTTATCAGTCATTTCAAAAACGCCGATTTCATTTGTTGAGCCGTACCTGTTTTTTACGGCACGAAGAATACGGCAGCTCATCTGTTTGTCACCTTCAAAATGCAGTACGGTGTCAACGATATGTTCAAGTACCTTTGGTCCTGCAATTGAACCCTCTTTATTGACATGACCTACGATAAACATAGGAATATCAAGTCCTTTTGCGGTTCTCATCAGCATATTGGCAGATTCTCGTACCTGTGTAATGCTGCCGGGAGACGAGCTTAATTCTGAAAGATTCATCGTCTGAATCGAGTCAATCATAACAAGGTCGGGCTTGAGATTTTTTATCTGTTCGCAAATAACCTCAACATCGGTTTCAGTCATTACATACAGATTCGGCGAAGTTACACCCAGCCTTATTGCTCGTAGCTTGAGCTGTCTTTTTGACTCCTCTCCCGATATGTAGAGAATTTTCAGAGTATCGCCGAGGTACTGACAAATCTGCATAAGAACGGTCGATTTGCCTATGCCCGGATCACCGCCCAGAAGTATAAGACTGCCCTTTACAATTCCTCCGCCAAGTACACGGTTGAGTTCTCCGCAGCCTGTGTCATATCTGTGCTCATCCTCGGTTGAAATATCCGATATGGCGTATGGTTTTGAGTAGGTTGCAAAAGAGCGTGTTTTTGCAGTTGCTGACTGTTTTGATGTATCTTTAATTTCTTCGTTCATTGTGTTCCATTCGCCGCATGACGGGCATTTTCCGTACCATTTGGGCGATTCGTATCCACATTCTGAACATATGTAAACACTTTTGATTTTTGAAGCCATTTATTTCACTTCCTGTATTTATTGATGAGTATAATCTAAAAATCCTGTTATGATTGCAGTTGCCATTTCTTTTTGATATTCGTCACTTTGCAGCTTAGCAAGTTCATCCGGATTTGAAATAAATCCGCATTCCACAATAACGGACGGGTTTTCAGCCTTTTTTAAAAGATAGATTGAGCCGTCTGCCTTTTTGCATTGCCGTTCGTTATTAGGCTGTAAGCATTTTTTTACGGAATTTCTAATGCATTCCGCAAGATTTTGACTTTGACTGTTATTCGGGGAATAAAAAATTTGAGTTCCGTAATATTTGCTTTGAGAAAATTTGTTTTGATGAATACTGATTACAACATTGTTTTTGTCTGAATTGAAAATTTCGAGCCGTTTTTTTAAATCGGCAACTTTCCTTGAATGAACCGAATCTTCTCCGTTATCAAGAGATACATCATCTGTTCTTGTTTGAACAACCTTATATCCGAAAATTTTTAATAAATCAGCTGAATTATTTGCTATAGAAAGATTGATGTCCTTTTCAAGCACACCGCTTTCGCTTACTGCTCCCCCGTCTTCGCCGCCGTGACCTGCATCAATTACAATTATCGGTTCTGTTTTGTTTTCGGTCATAACAGATTTTGTCGGATTAAGTCTGAAAAAAACAGATACCATAATAATGCAGAATATTGCAAACAGTATAAAGCAGAGAGCATAAAATGTCGGGATTTTTTTATTCATACAAACACCTCTGCATAAAAATATGCCGAGTGTGAGATTATATATTACTTATTCAGTATATACTACAAAACTTTTTCTGACAAGATTTTTCTTTTGGATTTTTGCATACGACAAAGATGTTGTAATAAAATTTGTTTGGTGGTATAATTATCAAGGATTATGAATTGGAAAAATGAAAGGAAGTTAGTAAAATGGAAAAACCTGGCAGAAATGATCCTTGCTGGTGTGGCAGCGGAAAAAAGTATAAAAAATGTCATATAGATTTTGATGAAAAAATTGAGGAATTTGAGGGTGCGGGTCACATTGTTCCCTCCCATGAAATCTTGAAAAATGCTGAGCAGATTGAAAAAATCAAGGAGAGTGCAAAGATTAATATTGCAGTTCTCGATTATGTTGCAGAGCATATTAAGGCAGGTATCAGCACGGCTGAAATTGATAAGTGGGTGTATGATATCACAACCAAAATGGGCGGTGTTCCGGCTCCCCTTAATTTTGAGGGATTTCCCAAGAGCGTATGTACTTCAATAAACAACGAAGTTTGTCACGGTATTCCGTCGGAAGATGTAATAATCAAAGACGGCGATATAATCAATGTTGATGTTTCAACTAATTTGAACGGATATTTCTCCGATTCTTCAAGAATGTTTTGCATCGGTAATGTAAGCGAGGAAAACAGAAAGCTTGTTGAAGAAACAAAAAATGCAGTTTATGAAGGACTCAAGCAGGTTAAGCCTTGGGGCTTTCTCGGAGATATGGGTCAGGCTGTAAATGATTATGTAAAGAGTAAAGGTTACTCTGTTGTTCGTGAAGTAGGAGGTCATGGAATCGGTCTTGAATTCCACGAAGATCCATGGGTAAGTTACATTTCTAAAAAAGGCACGGAAATGCTTATGGTACCCGGTATGATTTTTACCATTGAACCTATGGTGAACGCAGGAAAACCTGATATTTTCGTTGATGAGGATAACGGCTGGACTATCTATACAGAAGATAACTCAATGTCTGCTCAGTGGGAAATTCAGGTTCTTGTAACTGAGGACGGCTACGAAATTATTGCATACTAAGTAAAAACAAAAGGCATTTGCTTTGAGATTTCTCATTGCAAATGCCTTATTTTTATAAATAAAATTTAATTATTCCTTACCGTCCCAACAATAAGTACAGAGTTTGCATTTGTCAATTCCGCAGGAATCAAGCATATCGTCAAGCCTGTTAAAACGCAAGGATGTGAACTTGAGTTCTTTACAGATTTCATCAACCATCTGCTCGTATTTTTCAGAATCGGGATTTGTGTATTCCTGAAGAATTTCGTCTGTAACATTGCCGTTCTCAAGTCTTTCAATAACTCGTCTTGTGATGAGATCCATTTCAGAAGATGATCTTGAGAAGTTAAGATACTTACAGCCGTATACAAGCGGAGGACACGCAGGTCTGATATGAACCTCTTTTGCACCGCTTTCAAAAAGATATTCCGTTGTTTCACGAAGCTGTGTGCCTCTTACAATTGAGTCATCAATAAGAAGAAGGCTCTTTCCTCTGATTAAATCCTCAACTGCGAGAAGCTTCATTTTTGCAATAAGATTACGCTGACTCTGAATTGTTGGCATAAATGATCTCGGCCAAGTAGGTGTATATTTAATAAACGGTCTTGAGAACGGAATTCCCGAGGCATTTGCATAGCCTACTGCGTGAGCAATGCCTGAATCGGGTACACCTGCAACGATATCGGGCTTTACTGAATCTCTTTCAGCCATTTTTGCACCGCAGTTGTAACGCATTTGCTCAACACTTGTACCCTCATATGAGCTTGCAGGATAGCCGTAGTAAACCCACAGAAAAGTACAGATTTTCATTTTATCACCGGGCTTTTTGAGTGTAATGCAGTTTTGGTCTGTAATTACCGTAATCTCACCCGGCCCGAGTTCTTTATAATCATTGTAGCCGAGGTTTTTGTATGAGAAACATTCAAACGCCACACAAAATGCATCTTCTTTTTTGCCGATAACAACAGGAGTTCTGCCGTACTTATCTCTTGCGCAATAGATGCCGTTTTTATTCATCAACAGGAGCGAAACAGAGCCGTCAACTTTTTCAAGAGCATAGCTTATGCCGTCAACAAGGTTTTCTTTTTGATTGATTAGAGTTGCAATAAGCTCGGTTGCGTTGATTTCACCGCCGCTCATTTCAAGAAAATGTGAACCGCCTTTTTCAAAAATTTCTTCAACAAGTTCATCTGTATTATTGATTTTGCTTACGGTGGTAATTGCATATGTACCGTGATGTGAACGAACCATAAGAGGCTGCGGTTCGTAGTCGGAAATACAGCCGATACCGAATTTGCCTTTCATACTCTGCATATCTTTATCAAATTTAGTTCTGAAAGGTGCATTTTCAATATTGTGGATTGATCTGTCAAATCCTTTTTCTTTGTCATAAACAACCATACCGCCTCTTCTTGTACCAAGGTGTGAATGATAGTCAATTCCAAAGTATAAGTCGAATACGCAGTCCTGTTTTGCTGCAACACCCATAAATCCGCCCATGTTTTTTCTCCTTTAACCTTTTTAATTCTGAATTAAAAGTATTTACAGTTTGCCGTTTTAGATTGTAAATACTGTTTGATTAAAATCAGACACACCAAAATTATAATATTATTTTCGGATTATGTCTATACTTTTGCCGAAAATTTTTGAATTACAGCACAAAAAAACAGCAGAAATTTTATCTGCTGTTTAGGTTTATTCGATAAGTCCGTACTTAACTTTAATTCTGTCAAGCTTTTCAAGCATAGGTTCTGCTCCGAAAAACAGGAATATAACAGTCGAAACTGCGTGAACAATATCCATCGGAAAGCCCTGAACATAAAAAGTTATGAGCATATTTAGATTAAATGCGGAATGTGATGTGAGTGCCGAATAAAGGTTCATAAGTCCGCCGTAAATGACCATTGTGGCAATGAAACCGTATATACAGAGAGAAGTTCTTGTTCTGCCCAAAAGACCTTTCTTAAAGAGAATACCGCCAATGAAGCCTATTATTCCTGCCGCAAACATTTGCCACGGCGTCCAAGGACCTTGACCGAACATAAGATTTGAAACAAGCATACTTACAGCACCGACAAGAAATCCCGATTCACCGCCGAATGCTACTCCCGAAATTATCACAATTGCCACAACGGGCTTGAACTGAGGCAACATTGTAAATGCAAGTCGTCCTGCAACTGCTATTGCACATAGAACGGAAATTATGACAAGCTCTCTTGCTTTTGGGTGCCTGCCTTCAAAAACGAGAAAAAACGGAATCATACACTCAATCATAACAAGGAGTGAAATAAAAAGATATTTCTGATCCTGAAGATATGTCATTCCAACAAAAATTGTAACAGGAATTGCAAGCAAAACCATAATTGCCATACTGACGGTTCTTTTACTCAGTTTTGAACTTTTTCTCGGCAGGTCAATCGGTCGTCTTGATTTTGTTCCGAAAGCAATCATAAGCAACGCAAGAGATACTCCGATAATTCCCCAGTTGAACCAGGTAGGCAAAGTTTTGGCTGAAAAATTCGGAATATATTCCAGGTTTATAATCAGACCGAGTATGAACAGTACTGCACCAAAAAATCCGAAGATTTTTTTAAAAACAGATAGCTTTTTATTTTCAGCTTTGTTTTTTTGGGGGGGAATATTTTCGGTGTCGTTTTTAAAAAGGTCAATATCGGGTGTGTTTCTGTTAATTTGAATATCTCTGTTTTTACCTGTGCAGGCATATATGACATCATTTGATGATACTGCGTTATCTATTATGCCTTTTGACATTCGGCTTGCAGAGGTGGAATAAAAGCTGTTTGACGAAAAGAAAGTTCTCGGTGTACCTTCCGACACAACTTCACCGTTAAAAAACATCAGACAGCGGCTTGGATATACAGCGCAGAACTCTACATCGTGGCTTACCATGAGAACGGTTATGCCGGCTTTATTGAGGTCGTATATAATCTGAGCAAACTCAATCTTGAATTCGGCATCAAGTCCCTTTGTAGGTTCATCAAGCAGAAGAATTTGAGGTCTTATGAGAAGAATTTTTGCAAGAGCCGCTCTCTGCTGTTCACCGCCGGATAAATCATAAGGATGGCGATTGCAGAGACTTTCAAGTCTGCACAGCTTTACCGCTGAGGTAACCCGTCTTTCTTTTTCCTCCTTGCTGATTTTTCTGCCGTCAAATACTTCGTATAAATCCTCAAGTACAGTTTTTTTCAAAAACAGTGTCTGCGGATTTTGGGGTAATACTGCTACGAGCGTGTCAAAAGAATTTTTGTTAAGCGGAGAGATTTCAACTTTGCCTCTGTATGGCTTGTTAAGTGAACAGATAATTGACAAAGCGGTTGATTTTCCCATTCCGTTACCGCCGAGTATAGCTGCAAATTCCCCCTGATATATTTTTAGTGAAAGACCTTTTAGTACATCTGCACCCGATTTTTCGTACCTGAACCAAATATCATTAAGACTTACTGCTTCTTTATCAGAATGTTTCTGAATGTTTTCGGGCGTGAGCTCATACATTTTATGATTTTGGGCATATTCCGAAAGCCACTTTTTGCCGCTTGGAACAGTTACGGGACAGTCGGTATTGTCATTTTCTGTAACAGCCTGCCATATCTGCATCGGAGCAGGCATAGAAAGAAATGTTTTACTGTTTTTTTCTTTAAGAATTTTCCCGACCTTTTGAGGAGAGTCAAAAGCTGAAATTCCGTTGTTTTCGATGACAAGCACCTTGTCTGAAAGCGGAAGCACCTCATCAAGTCTGTGTTCCGTTATTATCACCGTTGTCCCCAGTTCGTGATTTATGCGTGAAACGCAGTGCAAAAATTCGCTTGCCGCAATCGGATCGAGTTGGCTTGTCGGTTCATCCAAAATGAGAACGGACGGTTGCATTGCCATAATTGAAGCAAGGTTTAAAATTTGCTTTTGTCCGCCCGAAAGTTCGAGAACACTTTTTTCAAAATAATTTTGGATTCCGAAAAATGAAGCTGTTTCGGCAACTCTTTTTCGGATTGTATTGTTGTCATAACCAAGACTTTCAAGTCCGAAAGCAAGTTCGTGCCATACCTTATCGGTAACAATCTGATTTTCAGGTGATTGCATAACAAAGCCGATTTTACTGCTTTGCTCCCTGTGAGAAAGGTCTGATATAGGTTTTTCTTCAAAGAATATTTCTCCCGAAAGAACACCGTGCGGTGAAAGATCGGGTTTCAGATGTCTGAGAAGTGTGCTTTTTCCGCAGCCTGACGGACCGCAGACTGTGATAAACTCGCCCTCATTTACGCTAAAAGTAATATCTTTAAGTACATCAATACCGGTTTCGGGGTATCGAAAACTCAGATTCTTGATTGCATATGTTTCCATTTTATCCCCTCTCCTATATTTACCGATAGCGGAATCAACATTAAAAATGTGTAGAATATATAAAAAATAATACTTTGCACCGTAAACAAATCGCCCTTGATTGACGGATAGTATCTGAATTTTATTGCGTTTGTAAAAAGCAAAATCATAAGTACCGATCCGGTAAAAAGGATTGTGCAAAGCATAAATGCGTCTCTTTTGTCAAATTTATAAAGTGAATAGGATGTTCTGCCTTTAAGACCGTGACCTCTGCTTTTCATTGAATCTGCTGTTTCAATTGCGTTTTCAAGCGACCATGTTATCATAATCGAAAGAATTTTTACAGCATTTCTTATTCTTTGAAACAATGATCCTTCGTCTATATCTCTCCCGATTGTGTGTTGTGCATTACGCACAAGCTTCATTTGTGCCGAAAACCTTGGAACAAAACGCAATGCCATTGAAATCACCAGACTCAATGATGGCATTATTCTGCCAAACAGGAAAACTACCTTGTCGGAAGTGATTACTGCATTGAATGAAGAAAACCATAAAACTGTTGACGAAAGCAAAAATGCACTTGCAATACCGTAAACGATTGATTCGAGGGTTAGTGGGTTATCCCACGGAAAATATGTGAGTATAGTCATTCCTTCATGATTAAAAACAGGATTTACGAGAACTATCAAGAGTATCATAGGTAAAAGAAAAACAAGTGACAATCTCACAGCTTTTTTGCCGTTAAGGTATAAAGCGGTTACAAGCGCACATAAAAAACTTACAGCAAGACAAACAGGGTTCATGATAAACATCGTGAACCCTATTGTAAGTGCAAAAAATATAAAATTGATAAAGGGGTGCATGTTTGAAAAAGTATCCTTCATCATTATTCTCCTGTTGCGTATCCTCCGCCGACATCATAGCCTAAGTTACAGGTGTAGCACCAGACCACATCGTCGCCGTTCTTGAGTACATATCGTGAACAGCCGTAGTTTGGAAACCATTCATTGACTTTGTACATCCAGCCCGAAAGAGAACCGCAATCAAATTCATAGAGGTTGTTAATTCCTTCAATATAAGCGGAATTATACATAGGAGTCCAGCTTGATTCCATATGAATATTGTTGTCCTTACAAACTTTTACAAGGACATCATATACAGATTCACCCTCTTTGAATTGAACCTTCTGTTTTTTGAGGATTATACCGTCCTTTGGAACGAGTTCTTTTTTTTCCGGATCAAGGGCATCCATATTGTCGAGAATTGTTGAACAGGTGATTGTAAAGGTACAATAAAGATTTGTATCTTTTGTTTCCTGTTCTTCCGGTTCAACCGGCTTTGGCTTTCCCGACGGTACGGGATCGGTTTTGTACTTATCCTGTGTTGTCGGCTGAACATCATTCTTTTTGTTCGGCTTTGAAGAACTGTTTGATGAAGAAGACGGTTTTTTCTTATCCGAAGAACTGTTGCTTGAACTCTGCTCGGATTTTTCACTTTTTTCAAAAGCTGAACTGTTACTGTTCTGCGAATTATCCTTACTGTTCTTTTTATCTTCGGAATTTTTTCTGTCCTTTTTATCTTTGTTCGATTTAGTGGAATCGGTAGGATTTTGAGTGTTTTTCTCTGTTGCAGACACAGAAGTTGTTTCTGTGTCTGCATTTGTTGTCGATAGCGAGGAGGCAGTTGATGCAGTTTGAACTATATTTTCCGATCGATTGCCGCCTGCAAAAAATGCTACTGTAAGTGCGGCAATACAAACGCACACCGCAATTAAAAGTATTTGATTTTTTTTAACAAACTTTTTTATCTTTTCCATAACCAATCTTTACTTGTGAACTTTAATCAAACGAGCTTAACGATGATTTTCTGAATTTCTGTTGCATCAACAACATTGATAACACCGTCATGATTTACATCAGCTTTGATAAGTGAAACCTTTGAAAGCTGTTCAAGGTTTACAATCTGCTTCTGAACGAGTGTTGCGTCAATTACAGAAACTGTGTTGTCAAGATTAACATCACCTACGGCATAATTTTCTGCAAGTCGGTCAGTCATATTGTAGAGTGAAGTTTTGCCGTTTACAAGACGATCAAATGAAACAAAAGCATAGAAACCCTGTTCGGTTGCCATCTGATTGTATGTTGTATCTGTATGACCAAATCCGTTTTCAGCGGAGAAACTCATCATAGCATCGATGAGTGTGTTGCCGTTTTTGATGAATCTTTCATCATTTGTAGGATCAATTCCAAGGCTTGTAAGTGCAACGAGTACCTGTGCACAGCTTTCGCTGTTTACAGAACCCCATGATGCAAATCCGCCGTTTTCATTCTGTGCGTTTGACATTGCTGTGAGTGCTTTATCAATTGCCTCTTTAACATCGCTGTTTGTTGAGTAGTAAGGAGCAAGTGCCTGAATTGCCATACCTGTCATATCAGGATCTGCAGTTGAGCCGAAGAATGTCCAGCCACCGTTTGCTACCTGTGCATCAAGAATTGTCTGTACGAGCTTTTCTCTTGTTGTGGGATTTGCGGCGTCAGTCTGCGGAATTTCATAATCGCCCGTATCAAGTGCAATGAGTGCAAAGATAGGACCGTTGATACCCTGCTTCTTAACATAATCCATATCTGCAAGCGGTTCAAGAAGGTTATATGATGCAACATCTGTAACATCCTTACCGATTGCCGTAAGGGCAAGAATTACTCTTGAATTGTCTGTTGATTTAGTATTGTGAAGTTTTGCAGAACCTTTTTCTTCAACATACTTAACTGCATTCTGATAGTAACCGTCTGCAATTTCGTCTGTGATTTTACCTGCTCTTGCAAGACCGAGGACTGTCCACTCACCGCCTACCGAAGAAACTGTGGGTGTGTCTTGTGATGCAAGATATTTTGCAACCTCGTCAATTTTGTTTGAAACTGTGTCAGCTGCGGAAGGAGCATATTTCACTGTGAATGTATATACAGTACCGCCTTCACTTGTGTTCATCGACGGCCATGCAGTATCACCGCAACCTATGATAATTTTGTCACCGTCAGAAACACTAACAGTCTGACTTCTCTTGTAAAACGCACTGTCGTCAGAAGGAAGATATTCATTCTTATATTTTCTTGTCTGGAAGTTTTTGTTAGTTGCAGTAGGAACTACATTTACATCAGCTGACGGAGTGTCGATTGTGAGTGTGTAGTCTGTAACTGACGGATCAAATTCGCCCGAAAGCTCGGCACCTGTGATCTCAACCGATTTAACAGTTGTATCGTTATTTGCCCATGTACCGCCGATATCCTCGCCGTAACCGTTTGAAGTATACATAATAGCGATTTCATCACCACTCTCAAGTGTGCCGTCTGCTACTGTATAGGATGCATAACCTGAATTTGTGAACCAGTCATTGAGAGTTCCCATCCAACCGCTCATTGTACCGCCGTCAAATGCAGCAAGACCGTTAATTGACGAGATGTAATTGCTCTCAGCACCCTCCTGTGTGTAGCCGTGATTGTTGAGTGCGTCAACAACCGCTGACATCATAGTAGTGTCATTATTAATGCTTACCCACTCATCAACGAGAACGCCGTCCCACGGAGCGCCGTTTTCTACTGAGTATGTATCATTTCTGACAATTACTCTTACTTTTCCGTCTTCAACTGCGCTTACTGAAAGTGAAACCGTCATAAGTGACGCAATCATCATTACAGAAAGTACAATTGAGAGGATTTTTTTAAAAGATTTGTTCATAGTGTTTTCCTCCATATTGTATTGTGTATATCGAAAGGCAAAATAAAAAGCCTTCCGTTTTTGGAAGGCACAACAAACAAAACCATACAGACCAAAAGTCTGTACAGATATGGTCGGTTGCACCTCTTCCCTGTCCAAGATTTGCAAAATCCGAGGCATACGGACAGCGACCTGACTTATGGCAATGCCAAATACAGTAATGACTGTTGCTTCGGATTCTCACCGAATTCTCTGTTATCTACTCTGCAAGATGCATTTTGAACCGTAAACCCATATTAAATTATATACATTTGAAATCTGCATTTAATTATAACACCTGTTTATAGTCGTGTCAATTCCTTAAAATTTTTCTGATATCAGAGTTTATTCAGGTACGATATAAGTTTAGTTTATGGCCGGCTTTTTGTGTAACTCAGTTGTATGAATTGAATATGCTGTTAATAAAAAGTTGAAATCGGTGAATCAGATGAAAGAAAAATGTTCGCTTGACAAGTTACCGCTTGGAGTTACGGGGATTGTCTATCGTGTGAACTGTAATGAAAATATCAAAAACAGAATATTTGATTTTGGTATTATGGAGAACAGTCCTGTTATCCCCTTGTTTACAAGTCCGTTCGGTGATCCGTCTGCGTATCTTGTTAAAAATGCCGTTGTGGCACTGAGAAATAACGATTGCAAAGATATCATTGTTACTCCTGAATAAAAGGAGGCTTTTTTATTGTTTTCTACGGATAAATCATCTTTTAATAAAAAGGATGTCTCGGATTGCGATTACAAAATTTCACTTGCCGGTAATCCTAATGTAGGCAAGAGTACAATTTTTAACGAACTGACGGGATTAAGACAGCACACGGGAAACTGGACGGGTAAAACAGTTGAGTTTGCCAGAGGTTGTTGCAAAATCAAAGACGCAAGATTTTGTATTACGGACTTACCGGGATGCTATTCCCTGCTTTCATTTTCTGGCGAAGAGGCGGTAACAAGGGAGTGTCTTATACAAAATCAAAATGACTGCGTTGTAATAGTTGTTGACTGCGGAGTTATTGAAAGAAATCTTTCATTTGCATTGCAGGTGTTATCTGTCACAAAGAATGCTGTTCTTTGTCTTAATCTTTGTGATGAGGCTGAAAAAAACGGTATAAAAATCGACTGCGACGAGTTATCGCTAAACCTCGGAATACCTGTTGTAAAAACCTGTGCAACAGACAAAAAAGGTTTGGATGAGTTAAAAAAAGCGATCTATAATGTATGCAGCGGAAAGAAAAAATGTTTTAGGGTAGAAAGAAATTTTGAAGGTGTTGATATACTATCTGAAAAAAACTACAAACAGAATATTGAAAAGCTTTTGCAGATTGGCAACAAAATTTCAAGTGACTGCGTAAAATATGAAAAATCAGAGTTAAATGCTTGTACAAGAAAGCTTGATAAAATACTTACAAGCAAAACTACGGGAATTCCGATTATGCTTGCAATGCTTGGCATATTGTTCTGGATAACAGTTGTCGGTGCAAATTATCCGAGTGAATGGTTAAGCAATTTTTTTGGCTTTATAAAAGAGAAGCTGTATATCCTTTTTGATTTTTTACACGCTCCCGATGTTGTAACGGGACTTTTGATTGACGGAGTTTATACAACTCTGTCATGGGTGGTATCTGTAATGCTGCCGCCTATGGCTATATTCTTTCCGTTATTTTCACTTGTTGAGGATTCGGGATATCTGCCGAGAATTGCATTTAATCTTGATAGGTATTTTTCAAAGTGCGGTGCTCACGGAAAGCAAAGTCTTGCTATGGCAATGGGTCTTGGCTGTAATGCCTGCGGAGTTACGGGTTGCAGAATTATCGAGTCGCCAAAGGAACGGCTGATTGCAATTCTTACAAATAATTTTATGCCGTGTAACGGACGGTTTCCCACAATAATTGCATTACTGCTCATGTTCTTTGCAGGTACGGCATTTACGCTGAGCAATTCGATTGAGGTAGCGGCATTGTTGATTGGAATAATAGTTTTCTGTGTTTTTATAACACTTGTTATATCTAAGGTACTTTCAGTCACAATATTGAAAGGCGAACAGTCCGGATTTGTGCTTGAGCTTCCGCCGTACAGAAAGCCGCAGATTTTAAAAACTATTGTCCGTTCGCTGTTGGACAGAACTTTATTTGTTTTAGGAAGGGCTGTTGCGGTTGCCGCTCCGGCAGGTGCGATAATTTGGATTCTTGCAAATGTGCATATAAGCGATGTTTCACTTTTAAAATACTGTACTGATTTTTTAGATCCGTTCGGCAGATTTATCGGGGTTGACGGCGTTATAATAATGGCATTTATACTTGGATTTCCTGCGAATGAAACCGTTATTCCGATTATAATTATGTCATATATGGCAAGCGGTACTCTTGTTGATTATTCAAGCTACGATCAGCTGTTTCAACTTCTCAGTATGAACGGCTGGACAATTACAACGGCTGTATGTACGATTATTCTTTGCATTCTCCATTATCCGTGTTCAACAACCTGTCTGACAATAAAAAAAGAAACAGGCAGCCTTAAATGGACGCTTGTTTCTATGGCTTTGCCTACTGCAATGGGAATTGTGCTTTGTATGATTACAGCAGGTGTTATGAGATTATTTTAAGTCAATAACTTCAAAATCATCGGGAACAAATATATTTCCGTTAAAAACTGTTCTCGCCTCTGAAGTATATGTTCTTTTGCGTGTTTGAAGTGTTTCGTCCTCGGTGTGATACAGGATAAGATTTTTTGCAAAAAGACTCTCTGCAAGCTTTCCTGCATCAAGCGCTGTGCTGTGGAATTTTTCGTAGGGCTTAAAAATATCTTTTTGACTGTAAAGACAAAAAGCTTCACACATAAGATAATCACAGTTTTGAACAAAATTTCTGCATTTTTCATTGAACGGTTCATCACCGAGACAGGTGAGAACTTTTCCTGACGGAAAAACAGCCTTGAATCCGAATTGCTTTGTTTTGTCTGAAAATATATCAAAGAAAGTGAGTTGGATACTGCCGGCATTTTGTTTTTCGCCGTCTTTTACTTCATTGATGAAAATTTTTGTATTGATATTTTTGAGAAATTTCGGTGCAAGTGTGTGGTTGCAAATTGCCGTGATTGAATCAACACATTCATCGTGGCAGTAAATATTAAAATTACCGTCATATTTGCCTGAATTCATAAGAGCGCTTATTTGCCTTATTACCCACACGGCACCTAAAATATGGTCGGTGTGAGAATGAGTAATAAACATTGTCTTTATGCTGTTCCAAGCTATTCCGGATTTCTTAATTGCGGATAAAATTCCGTTTCCGCCGCCTGCGTCAACAAGAAGACAGTCGTTTTCGGATTTCAGAAGAAAACAGGTATTATAACAGTCGGTAACCATCGCACTTCCTGTGCCGAGCATAATAATTTTTTCGTTCATACAGCACCTCGAAAATACAGGCAGATACAAGAAAAATGTATCTGCCTGTAAATTTTATTGTAATTTTATTCTTCCGCTTCTGCAACCTTCATCATAATGGCACATTCCATTCTTTTTCTGAAAAGCTCACAGCCGTATTCGTAAATACCTGTGATTGAGCCTGTTGCATGATAAGCGTTTGCGGCACAACCGCCGCTGCAATAAAGTCTCGCCCAGCAGTCTTTGCAGTCGGGACGGGCGTATGCGTTACAAAGCTTAAATTCGTCCTGAATTTTCGTGTTTGAAACACCGTTAAAGATATCGCCGAGCTTGTACTTTTCATCGCCTACAAACTGATGACAGGGATAGAGGTCGCCCCAAGGTGTTACAGCCATATATTCTGTACCCGAACCGCAACCCGAGATTCTCTTATAAATGCACGGACCGCCTGTAAGGTCAATCATATAATGATAGAAGGTGAGCGGTCTGCCCTCTTTTTCACGCTTGAGCATTTCCTTTGCAAGAATTTCGTACTGTTCAAAAAGGATAGGCAAATCGTCATATGTAAGTGCATATGGGTCATCGGGAGCACATACAACCGGCTCCATTGAAAGCTCTGTAAAACCCAAATCCGCCATATGGAAAATATCGTTTGTGAAGTCTGTGTTATTATGTGTATAAGTGCCTCTTACATAGTAACCCTTGTTGCCTCTTTTTTTGACAAATTCCTGAAATTTCGGAACGATAATATCATAACTGCCCTTGCCGTTTACAGTTTTGCGAAGATGGTCATGCACTTCTTTTCTGCCGTCAAGGCTGAGAACTACATTATGACATTCTTTGTTTGCAAATTCAATTACATCGTCATCAACAAGCATACCGTTTGTTGTAAGTGTAAAACGGAAGTTTTTGTTGTGTTCCTTTTCAATGCTTCTTGCATAGGCAACAATCTGCTTTACAACGTCAAAGTTCATAAGAGGTTCTCCGCCGAAGAAGTCAACCTCAAGGTTTACTCTGCTGCCTGAATTTTCAATGAGAAAGTCAATTGCTCTCTTGCCCACTTCAAAGCTCATCAGCGCTCTCTCGCCGTGGTATTTGCCCTGACTTGCAAAGCAGTATTCGCAGTTAAGGTTACAGGTGTGAGCAATGTGCAGACAAAGTGCTTTGATTACTGTGTTTCTCTTTTTAAAGTCAAATGCAAGGTTTTCGTACTTGTCGTCTGTAAAGAGCTTTCCCTGTTTCTCAAGCTCTTTTACATCATCAATGCAGTCTGAGATTTCTTCTTTTGTAATCTCAGGATTGTCTGCATATTTTGAAAGCATTTCGTCGATTATCTGTTCTTTTGTTGCGTTTTTGTACATTGCAATAACATCATAAGCAAGGTCATCGACTGCGTGTACACTGCCGCTGTAAACATCAAGAACTATGTTGTATCCGTTAAGTTTATACTGATGAATCATAATATCTCCGTTAGACAAAAGGAAAGCCGTTAACCCTTTGGGAAAACGGCGATAATCCTTAATAATCAAATTAAAATAGAATTATTTCTCGCTCATGCACTTTTCGCACTGCTGGTTAGCAACGCCGCAAGATGTCTTACACGCTGACTGACATGAAGTCTGGCACTCGCCGCAACCGCCTGTCTTAACGCTCTTCTTGAGGTCACGAGTTTCGATAGTTTTAATTCTCTTCATAATAAATCAAACTCCTTGTTAGATTTTGTTAGTTTAATATTATCACACAGCCATTGATTTGTCAATCTTTTTTAACTACGCTTATGTTGTCCGTCATACCGCCCTTTGTTGACATAATCTCAACCTTGCAGGCTGAAAGATATTCAATGTAATTTATAAGTTCCTTGCTTATAATTTCACCGGGTACGATGAGGGGAATTCCGGGAGGATATGCCCAGATATACTCGGCAGAAGTTCTGAATTCCGAATTTTGAAACGAAATAGTTTCTTTGTTGAATTTGTACAACTCGCAGGCGTTGAAATTTTTGCCTGTGTAGAGATTTTTTAACGGAACACGCTCGGTGTCGGCTCCTTTTGAAAGTTCGCTGTCAATTGAAACCAGAGCATCTGAAAGCATATCAAAAGCTTTTTCAGTGTCACAAACAGATGTCATGGCAATTACATAGTCCGAATATGCCATTTCGGTTTCAATCTGATAATTATTTCGCAGTATTTCGGCAAGCTTTGTTCCCGAAATATTTGCGTTCGCTGTTGAAATTACAATTTTGCCGATATCATAATCAAAATCTGTATCGCTTTTATCATAAATTTTCAGATATTTTAGATTTTTAAGTTTTTCTCTGACCGTTTTAAGATTGCAACAATATTCCTTGAATTTATCTTTGCTGTTTTCGCAGAAATCAAGACATTTTTCGATTGAACTCATTAAAATATATGACGGACTGCTTGTTTCAAATACAGCCAAATTTTCGGCAAGAATTTCAGAAAGCTCGCTGTCATTTGTTATGAGCAATGCAGTTTGAGTTAATGACGGCAAAGTTTTGTGCAGACTCAATACTGCTGCGTCTGCACCGCAGTTAAGTGCTTCATCGGGAAAATTGTCCGAAAACGGAAAATGCGCTCCGTGAGCTTCGTCAACAAGTAATTTTGCTCCGTGTTTGTGACAGATTTCGGAAATTGACTTTATATCCGAAACAACTCCTTCATATGTAGGCGAAGTTATGATTACAAGTCTGATTTCATCATTGTGTTTTGTAAGTTTATCTTCTATATCGCAAGGTGAAACCGATGTAAGAATATTGTATCTGCTGTCTGTATCGGGAAAAATGTAATCGACATTGAGATTAAACAATTCTGCTGAATTATATACAGATTTGTGGCAGTTACGAGCCATTAAGATCTTGTTGCCTTGATTTGTCATTGAGCGAATTGCTGAAAGTATTCCGCCTGTTGAACCGTTAATCAGAATGAAAGCATTTTTTGCATTGTAAAGTTTTGCAGCCTTTTTCTGAATTTCGTCAATAACTCCATTTGGCGAATGGAGATTGTCAAAATCATGAATTTCGGTTATGTCGATATTATACGGTATTATACCCTCTTCTGTAATGTCCGTTCTTTTGTGTCCGGGCATATGAAAAGGATATATGCCGCTTTTTGAATAATTTTTAAGCTTGTCGTACAGCATATATCCTCCGATATTTTAAATATTTAGTTTGTACCGAACTCAGCGAGTTCAAGTCCCTTGTTGTGTTCAAGCGCCCAGTTTATGCTCCAGTAGCTTGTAAAGAGCAAAAGATGATTGCCTTTAAGATCCTGAATTTTCTTAGTATCGGACGCAAGGTCGAGAGTTTTCGGATCAATGTCATCGTTTACAATCCAACGGATAAATTCATATGGGAGTGTTTCCATAATGATATCACAGTTGTACTCGTTTTGAAGTCTGTATTTAAGAACATCAAACTGAAGTACGCCTACAACGCCAACGATAACTTCCTCCATACCTGCGTCAAGCTCCTGGAAAATTTGAATTGCACCTTCCTGTGCAATCTGACTTGTACCCTTGATGAACTGTTTGCGCTTCATTGTGTCTTTCTGACGGACAAGTGCAAAGTGTTCGGGAGCAAATGTAGGAATTCCCCTGAACTGTACCTTGTGTCCCGGTGAACAGATTGTGTCACCGATTGAGAAAATGCCCGGATCAAACACACCGATGATGTCGCCCGCATATGCCTCGTCAACAATTTCTCTTTCCTGAGCCATAATCTGTTGTGGCTGTGAAAGACGCATTTTTTTGTTACCCTGAACATGGAACACTTCCATATTCTTTTCAAACTTGCCACTGCAGATGCGCATAAATGCAACTCTGTCACGGTGAGCCTTATTCATATTTGCCTGAATTTTGAAAACAAATGCAGAGAAAAAGTCTGACATAGGCTCAACCTTTTCATCAACTGTTTCTCTTGGCAGAGGTGGAGTTGTGAGCTGTAAGAACTGTTCAAGGAATGGTTCAACACCAAAGTTTGTAAGAGCCGAACCGAAGAATACAGGAGTAAGCTGACCGTTGCGGACTGCTTCAAGGTCAAATTCATCGCCTGCACCGTCAAGAAGTTCTATTTCATCAAACAAATCCTGCTTATGATAGTAGCCTATTGTATCTTCAAGGGCAGGATCGTCAAGCGTAAGTTCTTTCTTTTCAACTTCTTTCTGACCGTTATTAGCGGTGAAAGCAAGGATTTTCTTGGAATTTCTGTCATACACACCCTTGAATTCCTTACCTGAACCGATTGGCCAGTTTACGGGATAGGTGTGAATTCCGAGAACATTTTCGATGTCTTCAAGAAGGTCAAAAGAATTTTTTGCATCTCTGTCCATCTTGTTGATGAATGTAATGATAGGAATATTACGCATTACACAGACCTTAAAAAGTTTGATAGTCTGTTTCTCAACACCCTTTGAACCGTCAATTACCATTACGGCAGAGTCTGCCGCCATAAGTGTACGGTAGGTATCTTCCGAGAAATCCTCATGTCCCGGTGTGTCAAGAATATTTATGCAATAACCGTTATATTTAAACTGCAAAACCGATGATGTAACAGAAATACCACGCTGTTTTTCAATTTCCATCCAGTCGGACACAGCATGCTTTGCGGTTCTTTTGCCTTTTACCGAACCTGCAAGGTTAATTGCTCCGCCGTAGAGCAAGAGCTTTTCCGTAAGTGTTGTTTTACCCGCATCAGGATGCGAAATAATCGCAAAGGTTCTGCGCTTGCTGATTTCTTCTTTAAATGAACTCATATCTTTCTTCCCTTCGGAGGTTAAGTGTATCCACAATTCTATATTTTACTATTTTTGGATGGTATATGTCAATAAAGAATGAAGAAAATGTGAGAAAAATAATTGCTACAAAAACTTGACAAATTTGTAAATATATTGTAATATATTGGTACAGAAGGACTTAATGTGATTTTTCCTATTTTTTCATATACCTTCCAAATCGAGGCAGAAACTTGTGTTTCTGCCTCAAAATCATTTATGAGGTTTTTTATGAGTAACTCTATCGGTCTTTACATTCACATACCGTTTTGTAAGCACAAATGTCCGTATTGCGATTTTTTCAGCGGGAATGCAGACGAAAACGCTTTCGATAATTATGTGATTGAATTAAAAGATAAAATAAAATACTGGTCTGAAAAAGCCAAAAGAGATGTTGCTACCGTATATTTCGGCGGCGGTACGCCGAGTGTTTTGGGTGCAGACAGACTTTGTGATATTCTTGATTTTATCAAGTTCAATTTTAATATTCAAAATAATGCCGAGATTACAGTTGAAGTCAATCCCGACTCCGCCAAAACTATTGATTTTAAAAAAATGTATGCCTGCGGATTTAATCGCATTTCAATGGGTATGCAGACTGCTGTTGAAGATGAATTAAGGCTGCTTGGGAGAATTCACAGCATAGATGACGCAAAAACTTCTGTTGAAAGGGCTAAAAGTGCGGGATTTAATAATATTTCACTTGATTTGATGATGGGAATTCCTAATCAGACAATTGAAAGCCTTGAAAAATCAATCAGTTTCTGTGCCGATTGCAAAGTTACTCATATTTCATCATACATTTTGAAAATCGAGGAGAATACTCCGTTTTATAAGGTGCAAAATAAACTTAAGCTTGCCGATGATGATATGCAGGCCGAAATGTATCTGAGAGCTGTTGAAAAGCTTGATTCTCTCGGATACAAGCAATATGAAATTTCTAATTTTGCAAAACAGGGTTATGAAAGCCGACATAATACCAATTACTGGAGATGCGGTGAATATATCGGCATAGGTCCGTCTGCACACTCATTTTTTGAGGGCAAAAGGTTTTTTTATTCGAGAAGCATGGACGATTTTAATAACAATAAGCTGTCTTTTGAAGGTACGGGCGGAGATGAGGAAGAATTTATTATGCTCTCTCTCAGGCTGAAAAGCGGTCTTAATTATTCTGAATTTGAGAAAAAATTCGGATATACCCTCCCCTCTTACATTATCAAAAAAGCTAAAGAGTATGAAAAATACGGCTATACAAATGTTACAGACAAGTCAATCAGCTTTACACCGAAAGGTTTTCTTGTTTCAAATTCAATAATCAGTGAACTGATATAAAAAACGCTCCGAGAATAAATTCGGAGCGTTAATTTTATGTTATGAATTTGTATGTCAGATTAATACCATGAAGGGTATGAACCGCCGCCGATAAGCGATGTAAGAACACTTGTTGTAAATGTACCTGTGTTAAATGACCACATAGTAAGTTTTGCGCCGATGAAGAATATAATCATAAATGCAACGGCAACGATGAGTGTGAGAATTAAAGTGAATAATGCAGAGTTCTTTGCTTCGGGAACATTAGCTTTTACCTGATTTACAAGTGAAATAACAAGGTAAAGCATTACGATTACGAAGAAGAACAGGAACATATATACGCTGATTAATGCGCTAAGGCCTGCCAAAATCCAACCGATTGATGCCGGAATAGATTCAATTGAAAATGTGATGAATGAATCAATAAATGCTTTGGCTGTGTTTTCTTCGGTTTTGTATTTCTTTACATATGCAAAGAGAATAACAGAATAGAAGCCACCGATAAGGACAGCAGTAACAAGACTTACAAGAAGTGTTTTCGGAAAATCAAGTGCGCTCATAGAAAGCATAAGGAACATATTGCCAAGAATGAGTGCAATAAAGAAAATTGCCGAGAAAAGAGCGCCGAGAATGATGTCCTTTTCAGCCTTTGCTGTTTTGATAACAGTTTTGGAATCCTTAAAGAATGAAGTGAACACAACAGGAATGTTCTTTAAAGCCTTAACAAAAGCATTTTCCCCAATGGGTGCTGTGTTATTTACGGCATAAGGCGACTGCTGTGTCTGAGGGTTTTGCGGCTGTGTATACTGTTGCTGAACAGGGTTCTGATACTGTGGCTGTTGTGGATGAACAGGCTGCTGATACTGAGACTGTGCCTGTGCATTTGCCTGCTGAGCCTGTGCTTGAGCGGCTCTTGACTTTTCGCAGTTGCAAACAGCATTGTCTTCAAGCTGTGCTCCGCAATATTTACAGAATTTCATGGCGATTCCTCCAAGATAAAATAATATGTAACAGGTCTTATAGCTACCTGTTGTTTGTTTATTGAGAAGTGATAACATCAACGCTCACATTATATCACAAATTACAGCAATAATTCAATATTTCTTACAATTTTTTAATTTTTTACACTATAGAAAATTATATGTTAAAATAATGAAATGATGTACACATAGCAAATAATGACAATAAAACAGCGGCAAAAACTATAAACTTTAGTTTTTGCCGCTGTGGTTTAGTAATAATACCTTATAAATTTTATATTGTAGTAATCACAGGTTGTGATGTCGTTGGTGTCAATCTCATTTATAAGGATATAATCCTGAGCAACACCTAAAAGATAGCCTGTTTTCTGAACAATTGTGTTTGCTCCCATGAGAAAATCAACGGTGATTCGTCTTCCGATTTGTGTTCGCATAAAACCGTTGTGATATCTCAGACTTTCGGCTGTTACAGGAAACGGATATTGATAATCACTCATCGACATTCCGATATTCTGCCTTATCGGCGTTGCAACGGTGGCTCCGGAGCTCGCCGTTGTAGCAGGGGTTGCAGGCAAAACAGGTATAAATGTATCTATTTTTTTTAAGTCCTTAATGAACGGTATATTTTGAAGACTTCCGCTGTATTTATTTATATTTTCAGGTTGTTCTTCTGATGTACTTCCGCCCTCTTCATATGCTATTTCTGCCTGTTCAAGCGAGGGATTGTCATTTGATTTTTGAACTTTTTCTGTCATATTGGGGTGTGCAACAGACGGTGCGCCCTGATTGTGTCGCATAATTTCGTCAATCGCAGGAATATAACATCCGCTATCCGCTGTGTTTGACGGACATGAATTGTTGAGGCAGGCTTTGTTTTTGTCAAGTCCGTAATGATGTTCGGGATTAATCTGATTTGCCGTAGGAGTTGTATTAACTGCCATATTTGAAGAATTATCCATTAAGCTATGCTCCTTTATGTTTTGGAATAAGCCTCGGTAGGCGAATAAAAGCAATGATCCCCTACCCTGTTGTAAATTACTCCGTTGTTTGACGGAAAAAATGTTGGGCAGGTATCTGAAAATGGATTAAAATAGAAAATTGAATTTCCGACAGATGAATCGGTATTGCCCGCCAATGCCCAATCGGCAATGTTATAGTGAATTTCGTCAGGGCGTATATTATAAACATTCTGAGGATTATATTGTCCTCCGACAGTTGTTTTAAGACAGGTAAATTGATTTGGTTGTTCCATTATGGCACGGAAATCTCCGCCCTTGCTGACTCTTGCAAATTCCCCGTTTGGAACACGGGTTCGGTTTACAATTACCGACGCAACGGCACGCATTCCGTTTTCACCTTCCCCACCTGCCTCACATTTTAAAAGCCTTGCAAGCAATTCTCTTGTACTCAATGCCACCTTTTTTCACCAACCGTTATTTTATTCAATGATATTTTATGCATAAATTAACTTGTTGTTACAAAGAAAAAGCTTGTGATAAATGTGTTATTCACGCAGACAGAAAATTCTGTTTTATAGAAGCAACTCAGACGGTGTTCGATAATCTTTTGAGATGCCAACTACAACATTTATTCAGATTAGCTGTTGCTGTCTACCGCTTTACTTGCTTTTGCAGGGCTATTTTGCCAATCACCGAACCATCAGATAAATTGTTTGCTTTGAGTAATATTATTGATTTTTTATTGACACTATCATCAATAGTGCGTATAATGATATTGGAACCCGAATTTTTAAGTTGGCTGGGTAATTGGTACCCTGACTTCTTAAAAATATTCTGGGTTCTTTTTTTGTCTAAATAAAAAAATCCTGTTTTCCCTGTTGTTTCTAAAGCAACAGTTTCTTTGATTAAATCATTGATGTTGTTTTTGCCGTCATCGTTCACAAGCCAATCATCGTATTCTTCGTCCATTAAAAATTTCAGCGTATCGTGTATTACACTGGCTTTTTCATCTGTAAAATCATAATCTTCATCAAGCGAGAATTTTTCTTTTACTCCTGCGGAAAGTTCTTGCCCAATCTCTTGATTAACTCCTGCTCTGTTGGATTGTCCTTCATTAACTTTTCCATTTTTAACAGAGTTTCGTCCGATGTCATTGAATTGCTTACTCTTAATGTTGTATTATCCGAGTATAAGTTCAAACTGTTTAGTATAATCTCTGAGTAATTGTCTAAATACTTTCTTGCTATCATAATTGTTTTCCTCTAATTTAATTATAAAATTTGCGATTTTGTTGCCATCGGTTATATTATAATCTATATTTCGGATTGCATAAACCTTTTCTAAAGGATTATCGTCAAAAGTATTGTCGTAGATAACTAATTTGTATTGATACTTTGAGTCCACTTCACACTCAACAAGAATTGAGTTATCATTTATTCTTAATCCCGAATCAAGTCCTGTTGACATAGCGTGCGTGAATTTCCGCCATTCTTCTGCCGTTAAGACTTCAGAGAACTTTCCACCGTGTTTAGGATTTATTTCAAATCCTAATATTACCAAGTTAGAATGCAATGAATATCAAAAAGAAATGGTACTGCAATCATAACAGGATTTTTAGATTATACTTATCAATAAATACAGGGCGTGAAAATAATTAGCCACTCATAAATATACTCGATTTTTTCGGATTACCCCCCGACTATTGATATTGAGCAAAAAAACACCGTAATTCTAACAGAACTACGGTGTTTTTTATGGCGGAGACGGTGGGATTCGAACCCACGACCCTCAGGGGGCATCATGATTTCGAGTCATGTCCGTTATGACCACTTCGATACGTCTCCGAATATTGGTGATTTACCTTGTTTATTGTACTTGTTTTTTGTGTGATTGTCAAGCAAAATTACACAAATTTGTAAATTTTAAATTTAATCCGTAAAAGCATAAATAAGTGTCTGCGATTATTATATGAATACTTATGCTTGATTTTGCGGACATTTTTTTGAAAATCATGTACGAAAAGATTATTGAAACAACCATACTCAAATTATCAATCGGCACAACTGCACTTGCGGGATTGTCTTGCAAGACTTTGTAACAGCAGAGTCATGAACAGCCCTGTTGCAGCATATGAAAGGCAGATATAGGCAAATTTATCTTTTGGATTTTATTTACAGCAGACGGTTTTCCTTTTGCAAAAATAAGCAACCTAGCAATTATAAGCAACGCTTATGCGGATTGCTGTTCCGAAATTTGATTAAGTTCCTTCTATGCTTTTAGGGTGTATTTTCCGTTTTTGATTATAACAAAATCCTTTGCCATAAGTCGGTGAAGAAGTTGCTTCGATTTTTTATGACTTATTCCGAGAAGTTCGGAGATTTCTTTTGAAGTTACCGTAATGTTGTCAGTAATGTATGAAATTACGGCATCCTGTCTGTCTGTTTCAATATCGGGACGATTTTGTAAAATTTGAGTTTTAGTTGATTTGCTTTCAGGAACAAACGAAAGCTTTAGGGTGATGCTTTCGGGGTTGAAACTTTCTTCAATGACCGGCAGAACAAGTTTGTGACTTTTCCAAACGGAGAAAATATTAGAAATACCGAAGCCTTCGTTACTGCCGATTCCTATCAAATTAAACATACGCATAATTGCAGTATTTCTGGGGTCGGATATACCGCCCGCTCTTGCGGCGTCGAGTTCAACTCTAAATCCGCCTGGATTGGATATTGTAATGCTTTCATCATCTTTCATAACAACAACACCGTTTGAACCATAATAGTCGGCATTTATAAGGCAGTTTGCAAGAGCTTCCTGTAAGGCAGTTGTAAGCGGTGTAATGTCTGATTTTATGTTTGCTGTCAGTTTTATATCGTATGAAATTTTTTCAAAGACCTTTATAAAGAAATCATAAAGGTTTTCACAGTCAGAATTTAAATTTGATGAAATAATTGTGTGTTTATCATCTTGTGTTGTTTCCTTATATTCAAGACAATAGGACGGGTATTCTTTTTTGATGAACTCTGACTTACCGAACATAAGAAGTCCTGCGGCTGTAGGGTGAAACAAAAGGTCTTCACCTACTCCTATTGCTCCTATTGCCTGCAAGAAATCTTTATCCGACAAATTTTGAAGCCGATTGTTTGGCTTAACATTTGACATTTTTATTCGGTAGCTATGGAGTGAATCGGTATTAAATACGGAAGCAGTCATGCTTTCGATGATATTCATATCCTGTGTTTTAATTTCGGAATCACGCACCATAGCGTTAATTTGGTCGAGTGTGCAACGGTAGTCACCCTCGCCGTTTCTTCTGTATGAATTATGAATACTGCCGTCAAGATACACAGGACGGTCAAATCTTTTTGCTTTTGGCACTGTAATAACGATAATATGCTTTTCTTCAATTTTTTGCACATAAACATCATCATATGAAAGAATGTTTGTGCTTACTTTTTGAATATCGTTTGCTATCTCCCAAAATTCCTCAATAAGTTCATCCGGATCGGGAAGATTTACGGGATGAAGCGATTTGTCCCTGTATTCTTCTACACCTAAAAGTATAATTCCTCCTAGTGTATTTGCAAAGGATGAATATGTTTCCCACAAGCTTTTAGGTAATCCGCCTGTTGCCTTTTTGGCCTCTATTCGATTGTTTTCTCTGTATTTTTCAATGTTGTTGAGGTCAATCACATTCATCCCTCCGTTATCCTATAAAATAATATTACAGTATTGTTTTTAATATGTCAACGCAGAAAAGGAACAAACGTTATAGTTGTTCCTTTTGCGTTTAGTGGTTATATTTAATTGAGTTTCCAATTACTGCTTTCGGACTGTAAGTTCATCATATGAACAAATATTCCGTTCAATTTTTTAAGGCTTTCTGCTGTACCTTCTTCTGCAACAACACCGTCTGACAAAACTACAATTTTGTCTGCACCTGCAACTGTTCTCATTCTGTGAGCAATTACAATTACGGTCTTATTTTTGATAAGTTTTGAAAGAGCTGTTTGAATAAGAGTTTCGTTTTCTACATCAAGTGATGCTGTAGCTTCATCAAGGAGGATAATCGGAGCGTCTTTAAGAAATGCTCGTGCAATTGAAACACGCTGTCTTTCACCGCCTGAGAGCTGACAGCCGTTTTCACCAATGTCGGTATTATAACCGTTGGGAAGTTTAGAAACAAATTCATCGCAGTTTGCAAGTTTTGCGGCAAGGAGAACTTCCTCATCTGTAGCGTCCTTTTTGCCGAGTCTGATGTTTTCCATAATCGTATTGTTGAAGAGGGTTACATCTTGGAAAACGATTGAATAAAGTGATAACAAAGTTTCGGGTTCAATCTTGGAAATATCCATACCGCCCACGGTGATTTTGCCCTTGTTAATATCCCAGAATCTTGCGGCAAGTCTTGATACGGTAGTTTTACCGCCGCCTGATGGGCCGATAAGTGCGGTAACTTCGCCTTGCTTAGCTGTGAACGAAACATCCTTGAGAACATTATCTTTGTTGTTGTATGAGAATTCTACATTTTTAAATTTAACATCATAGCCTTTATTTGTAAGCCTTGTGTTGCCTGTCTGAACATCATGATCAAGAATTTCGTTCATTCTCGCAACATTCGTGTTTGTGCTGATGATTGCGGCAAGGTTCTGTAAAGCAGACTGCATTGGATCATAGAGTCTTGATACAACAAGCAAAAACATAAAGAATGTAAGTACATCAAGCTGTCCGTTTACGAGCAAAATTGAGCCGACAAGTGCTGTTGTGGCAATGCCGAGTTTGAGGACAAGTCCTGCGGATACAACAAATGTTGATGTGCCGAATTCGTTGATTATTGAGCGTTTTTCTACATTGTCTATCTTTGTGTCAAGGCCTGCCATATATGACTGTTCGGCGTTATTTGCCTTTAAGTCCTGAATTGTTTCGATACATTCCTGAATTCCGTCTGCACAAACCATTTTAGCATCCATTGACTTGCGGTTTAAACTCTTCTGAACTTTTGATGACAAGCCGATTATCGCAAATGCAACCGGAAGAACCCAAAGAGAAGCAATTGCCATTCTCCAATCAAAAAAGAAAAGGCTGATTGCGATTACTACGGTTGAAATCATAGCTCCGATAAACGGCGGGATGAAATGAGAAAATGCTGTTTCAAGGTATGTACAGTCTGCCATAATTGTGCTTGTGAGGTCGGCAAGGTCTTTTTTGCCAAAGAATGACAGAGGGATTTTCCTTAACTTTTCAGCAAGCGTAATTCTTCTTGTGCCTGTTTCTACATATGTTGCAAGAAAGGTTGAATTGTACTGCCAATATGTTACTGCAAAAATCAGAGCAAGTGCTATGATACATCCCACAATGTAGAACCATATTTTTTCGGGTTTTATGCCGCCGTTTAGCAAATCATTTACGAAAAAGTAAAGTAAACCTACAGGAAACATAAATGAAATGTTCTGTACAGCACAGGCGATTATACCTTGAATAAGGTCTTTTGCGCCTCTTTCCGAAAGAGCAAATTTATGCTGAAGTTTTTTAATCATCATTTACCCTCCTTTGAAATTTTCCAGTTTACTGATAAAACATAGTTTTTCATCATTTTTGCATATATGCCGCCTTTTGCAACGAGTTCGTCATTTGTACCTGATTCGGCAATCTTGCCGTTTTCAAGAAGATAGATTTTATCGGCATTTGCAATGGTGGAAAGTCTGTGTGCAATCATAATAACTGTTTTATCCTTTGCAAGTTCATTGATTGCCTGCTGAACTTTAGCTTCGTTATCGGGGTCTGCAAAAGCGGTAGCTTCATCAAGAATAAGAATAGGAGCATTTTTGAGAATAGCTCTTGCAATGCTGATTCTCTGTTGTTCACCGCCTGAAAGGTATGTGCCGTGTGTTCCGATTACTGTGTTGATACCTTCGGGGAATTTCTTAATTATGTCATCACATTGTGCTTTGTGAATAGCTTGAAGTACTTCTTCATTTGCAGCGTCAGGTCTTGCCATTTTGACATTATCAAGAATTGTGCCTTTTATTAATCGGCTGTTCTGGAAAACAAATGATACTGTATTCATCAAAACGGTTTTGTCAATGTTCTGGACATTTACACCGCCGATAAACACCTCTCCCTCATCTGCATCAAAAAATCTGCTTATGAGGTTTGCAAGCGTGGTTTTACCGCCGCCGGACTGTCCGACAAATGCAACTGTTTCATTTGGCTTAATTGAAAGCGATATATTGTCAATTGCTTTTTTTGTTTTATTTTCCTTATCGTAGCTGTAAGAAACCGATTTTAGAACAACGGAATTATCTTTAGGTGTTTTTACATCTGTGCTTTCAAGCGGTTCAAGATTAAGGATTGAGTCAATTCTCTTGAGTGCGTCTGTAACAAGCATTGTGTTCTCACTCTGGAACATTATTTTTGTCATTGTAACGGTTAATACAGGAGTTATGATAATATAGAACAAGATGCTGAGAATTAAATCGGTTGTTACTCCGCCTGAAGTAAACCACATACCTGCAACAAGGATAAATGCAAAAATTCCGTTAATAAGCATTGTAAGAATACACATTGGTTTTCTCATACTCTCGGTATAAGAAATTGCCCATGTGCTGTAGTTGTCAATAGACTTTTTGAAACGGTGAAATGAAAAAACAGACTGACCGAATGTCTTTACGACAGGAATACCTCTTACATACTCAACAGCTTCATTTGACATATCTTCAAGAGCATTCTGATATTCTTCCATTTTAGTTTTAAGTGTAGGTCCTGTCATCTGTGTGAACATAATAACAAAACTCAGCAAAATAGGAATTAAGCAGAAAAGACCGAATCTCCAATCAAAGAAAAACAGCATAAACAGAAGTCCGATAGGTGTTATGTATGCGGTTACCATATCGGGCAGCTGATGAGCAAGGTATGTTTCAGTTGATTCTGAACATTCATTTACAGTCTTTCGTACTTTACCGCTTCCGAGAGCTTCAAGAGTTCCGAGGGGTAACTTAATGATGTGGTGCATCATATCTTTTCGCAGATTTGTCTGAACCCGAAAAGCTGCTTTGTGCGAACATAAAAGTCCTGCAACATAGATTAAAAATGCGGCAGCGGCAAATATTACTGCCATCCATCCGTTGTGTACAAGACTTGTTGCCTTTGAAAAGTCAGGCATTACTTCAAGTACTTCTTTGATAATCTTCCAAAGATAATAGAAAGGAACAAGTGCAAACACAGCACTGATTCCCGAGAGAATCCAGGAAGCATAAGTAAAGTATTTGTGATTTCCTGCGTAGGACATAAGTCTTGATAAATTTGATTGCTTTTTCAAGAATAGACCTCCTCCAAGTGGATAATTTATATCTGATACGAAAACGCTGCAGTCATTTTCTGTTATCATTCAAATTCAAGTTAGCTATCGCTAACTGCTGCTCAAAAATAATAGGGCTTAATCCTGCCCCATTATTTTCATCCAACCTGCCGTATAGAATTCACGCATTTCTTTGAGATAAAGTTTTGCGTCTTCAATCGGCATTTCGTGGATTATAAGTTCAAAATAGGTATTAAACATACCCGTAATAATCATATGCTCAAGTTTAGTATCAATTTTTGGCGACGGTTTTCCGAGTCTTTTAAGCACATTCAAATATTTATGAGTGGCATCAGCCTCAATTTTAACCATTTCATCTATCATATGAGAAAACTTTGTTCCCTCTGATTTTAATAAAATCAGCTTAAAAACATCGAGATTGTCATAGCAATACAAAAGTCCGTCATACATACAATTACCTGATATGCTCGCCATATTGTCAGGTTGTGATTCTTCAGGAAGACTTGCAAATTCATCTTGTGCGGCTTTGTACATCTCGATAATTTTATCGTAGTGCTTCCCTACAATTGCCTCAAAAAGTCCCTCTTTGTCGCCAAATCTGGTATAGATTGAACCTGTTGTTGTGTGTGCTTCAGTAGCAATTGTTCGCAGTGAGGCATCGGCATAGCCTTTGTTCAGAAATTCTTTTGTGGCACAGGCTATTATGTTTTCGTAAACGCCCTCAATTTGCTTTGCCAAATGAAACACTCCTTAGTTTATCTTAACATTTTGAATATTCCCGGACCATCCCAGTCGCACGGTCTTTGTTCAAATCCAAATTTTTCATAAAAAGCAACAGCTTCTTTAGAACTGATAAGTTCAAGGCTTACTGCCCAATTTTTAGGCATAGAATTGCGTATGTAATCTTCAAGAAATTGCATTAACGCTTTTCCTACACCCTTACTCTGATATTCTGGAATAACGTCATAGTCTTTTATATAGAATGACATACCGCCGTCGCCGATAATTCTAACCATTCCGACAGGTTTGTCACCGTCATATGCAACAAATTTTGCATATGAATTATTTAAGGCGGTTTCGATTTGGTCAATGCAAGGCGACTCCCAACCTACCGTTCTGTACAAACTTTCAAAAAGTTTTGGCGTAAGAGTTTCGAATGAAATTGTGTAAGCTGCCTTGTTTTTAATCACAGTAGCCACCTCTAATTCATAACAATGTTATGTAACACTGTTATGATTATATAATTAAAATACTCGTTTGTCAACGTTTATCAGCAAAAAATAAAAGCACCGCAGAAAAAATCTACGGTGCAATTTAAAGATTCGGTTAAAAAAATCAGTTTTCTCTTCCGAGAAGGTAGTCAACAGACACTTCAAGAATATCGGCAAGCGCAACAAGCTCAACATCTGTCACGAAACGAATCTGACCTTCAAGCTTTGAAAGTCCTGATGCATTCATATCGACGCCGTTAACCTGTAATTGGGCAAGAAGTTCCTTTTGCTTCATACCTTTCTGCTTTCTTACAGCCTCAACCCTGCTTCCTACGAGGTTTCTGTCTCCAAGTTCCTGTTTTCTTAATCTCATTTTTACTCTCTCCCAAATCGTTTTAATTCTTTTTTAAAATTCTTTAAAAACATTGTGATGTTATTATAATACTAAAAAGGAAAAAAAACAAGGGTTTTTTGTAAATAAATTTAAAAAATTGAAATTTTTTCGTAAATTTGGTTACAAATTGAAATATAGTAGTTATAATGCACTTATAAATAGGTATGCTTTTAATGATATTATACAATTAGCACAACGCATAATTCCGACTGAGAAAGAATAATTTTCCTTAATTTTCTGAATAGAATTAATATTTATGAAATAGTTCTATATCAGAAATAACAATTACAAAATATTACAAACAAGAAATCTAAGTTTCAAAAAGAAAAACGCTCTTAATAAAAAGAGCGTTTTAATCTTATTTTCAATTTGTTTATGCTTTAAAAGTACCGTTTTCAATGTCTGTAATCATTGACACACGGTTTTCGTGTCTGCCGCCTTCATAAGGTGTGTTAAGGAAGATGTCAGCAAATTTAACAGCATCTTCTTCGCTTGTAACTCTGCCGCCCATACAAAGGATATTTGCGTTATTGTGTCTGCGAGTCATTTCAGCACAAAATTCGTTTGAAACAACTGCGGCTCTGATTCCCTTTACCTTGTTTGCGGCAATTGATATACCGATGCCTGTACCGCAACAGAGAATGCCTGTTGAGCATTCGCCCGAGGTGATTGCAGTTGCTACCTTGTAGGCATAAACCGGATAATCAACGCTTTCTTCGCTGAAAGTGCCGTACTCTTTGTATTCAAGTCCTTTTTCATCCAGATATTTTTTGATTGCGCAGATAAGGTTATATCCGCCGTGGTCGCATCCGAGTGCTATCATTTTGTTCTACCTCCAAGTTTTTTATTAAGCTCACGCTGTGCCTGAGGCAAGCGGAGATATACCGGCATAAGCTCTTGTGCCGAAACGGTTTGTCCGTTATTAATCATTTTAAATGCTACAAGTGCAGTTGAAGACGCTCTCTGATATTTAAGATTTACGGGAGCAGACTCTGCATTTTTAATTTCATTACCGATGTATTTACAGGTAATATCGGTACCGTCACCTGCTATAATGATTCTTCCGTCAACAGACAGCAGTTCGTTTTTTAAGTCATTAAGCGATAATGCTCTGTCATCACAAAGTCGGGTAACAACTCCGTTTTTAATTTCAAACAGTGCATTGTATACCTGTGAACAGCGTGCGTCCATTACGGCACATACAATACAGTCGGTTGAAAGGAAATTATAAGCCATACTCTCAAGTGTTGAAATCGAAACACACGGTATATTATTTGCAAAAGCAAGACCTTTTACTGCCGCAACACCGATTCTTACTCCCGTGAATGAACCCGGACCTGCGTTGACTGCAATTGCGTCAATATCGGATATTTCCGTTTTTGTATTGTTCAAAAGCTGTTCAACCATAGGGATGAGCGTCTGGCTGTGGGTAAGACTTGTGTTTATGAAAGTTTCACCGATCAGCTTGCCCTCTTCTGAAAGTGCAACAGATGCAGCTGTTGCAGATGTGTCAACAGACAGAATTTTCAAATTTCAACACCTTCAATTTCAAAGATTCTTTCGTCATCGCTCTCCCCTTTTTCAATCGTTATTCTGATTGCATTTTCGGGAAGTGCGCCTTCTATATTTTCACTCCACTCAATTACGAGAATGCCGTTGTCAATGTAGTCGAAAAATCCCGTTGAGTACAAATCATCCCATGAATTAACCCTGTACATATCAAAATGATAGATATTGTACTTTCCGCTGTATTCGTTTACAAGGGCAAAAGTAGGGCTTGACACACCGTCATCAACACCGAGGGCTCTTGCCAGTCCTCTTGTAAAGGCGGTTTTGCCCATACCGAGTCCGCCGAAAAGGGCTATTACCTCTGTGCCGTGGAGTTTTTTTGCAATTTTTTCGCCGATTTGCTCGGTTTCATCGGCGCTGTGAGAAATCAATTTAACCATATCAGAAAAGACCGCTGATTTTGCCGTTTTCGTCAATATTAATTTTTTCTGCGGCAGGAACTTTCGGGAGTCCCGGCATTGTCATAATATTGCCTGTATAAATTACTGCAAAACCTGCACCGTTTGAAATTGTTACATCTCTTACTGTGATTTCAAAATCCTTTGGAGCACCGAGCTTTGTAGGATCATCTGAAAGCGAATACTGTGTTTTTGCCACACATATGGGAAGTTTGTCTCCGCCGAGTGCCGCAACTTCCTTGATTGCTTTTTCTGCGGCTGTTGTGTAGTTTACCTTTGACGCACCGTAGATTTCTTTTGCAATCTTTTCAACTTTTTCCTTGAGTGTGAGGTCGAGTGAATAGAGCGGTTTAAATGCAGACGGCTTTTCACAAGCCTCCACTACCTTATTTGCAAGCTCTACGCCGCCTTCTCCGCCTTTTCCGAATACATTTGAAAGGGCAAAGTCTGCACCTTTTGAAATACAATATTCTTCAATGTATTTGAGTTCTTCATCTGTATCTGTACCGAACTGATTAATCGCTACAACTACAGGAACATTGTACTTTCTCATATTGTCAATGTGAACACCGAGGTTTACAATGCCTTTTTTGAGTGCCTCAATGTTTTCATTTGAAACCTCTGACTTTGGAACGCCGCCGTTGTATTTTAATGCACGGCATGTTGCCACGATCACAATTGCCGACGGAGCAATGCCGGCATATCTGCACTTGATGTCAAGAAACTTCTCAGCACCGAGATCCGAGCCGAAACCTGCCTCTGTAATACAGTAATCGGCAAGCTTTAATGCAAGCTTTGTTGCTCTTATGCTGTTACAGCCGTGAGCGATATTTGCAAAAGGTCCGCCGTGCATAATTGCAGGAGTACCCTCAAGCGTCTGAACAAGGTTAGGTTTGATTGCATCCTTGAGAAGTGCAGTCATTGCTCCCTCTGCTTTCAAATCTTTGGCATAAACGGGTTCACCGCTGTATGTGTATGCAACAAGAATGTTGCCGAGTCTTTCTTTAAGGTCGGAGATATCATTTGCAAGACAGAGAATTGCCATAACTTCCGATGCAACTGTAATGATGAAGTGATCTTCCCTCGGAACACCGTTCACCTTACCGCCAAGACCGATTGTGATATTTCTTAATGCACGGTCATTCATATCAAGACAACGTTTGAAGAGAATTCTTCTCGGATCAATGCCGAGTGTGTTGCCCTGCTGAATGTGGTTGTCAAGCATTGCGCAACAAAGGTTGTTGGCTGCTGTAATTGCGTGCATATCACCTGTGAAATGAAGGTTGATGTCCTCCATCGGAAGAACCTGTGCATAACCGCCGCCTGCGGCACCGCCTTTAATTCCGAATACAGGACCAAGCGACGGTTCACGGAGTGCGATGATTGCCTTTTTACCGATTTTAGCCATTGCCTGACCAAGACCTGCAGAAGTGGTGGTTTTGCCCTCGCCTGCCGGTGTTGGGTTGATTGCTGTCACGAGGATGAGCTTTCCGTCAGGATTGTCCTTTACACGGTCTGCAAGTTCATCAGAAAGTTTTGCTTTGTACTTTCCGTAAAACTCAAGCTCATCAGCAGAAATCCCAAGCTGATTTGCAATTTCTGCAATAGGCTTTAATTCTGCACTCTGAGCAATTTCGATATCAGATAACATAATATACCTCCGAATCAAATTCATGTTTTTATTATTATAACAAAATGCGAAACTTGTATTATTCTGTATTGAAATTATACTTGATATTGAGAGCGTAATTTAATATAATTATAGGGTAAAATTAATTTCAGAGGTTGTTTTGGGTGAAAAAAGTTATTACTAATATTTATGAATATTTCAGACAGTGTGACGCAGTGTTGTGGCTGTTGACCTTGACCGCTGTTGCGTACAGTTTTCTTTTGATTGCGAGTATGCAACGATCGGGCGAATACAGTTATCTAAGAACTCAGATTATCGCTGTGTCTGTCGGCCTTGCGGCATCGGTGTTTATATCAATTGCCGATTACAGATTTCTTATACGAAAATGGTACATTGCCGCAATAGTGGGAATTGTTCTTGCCGGACTTGTGTTTGTGTTCGGAGTTCAGGTTAGCGGAACAGATGATACGGCATGGATTAATCTTCCGGGCGGATTTTCAATTCAGCCGTCTGAGTTTATAAAAATCTGTTTTATCATAACTTTTTCAAAGCATTTGTCGTGGCTGAGAGAAAGGAAAATGATTGAAAAGTTTTCGGGAGTACTTTTCCTTGCACTTCATGCAATGATACCAATGGCAATTATTCATATTCAGGGTGATGACGGTACAGTTCTTATATTTGCACTTATGTTTTTGGTTATGACATTTGCGGCAGGTGTTCAACTGAGATATTTTGTCATTTTCGGAGGATTGCTTGTGTGTGCAATTCCGATTATATGGAATGTGTTTATGAATGAAGAACATCGCAACAGGGTTCTTGCTTTGTTTGACCTTGACGGGAATGCACTTACAAATTACGGTTGGCAACAGTATCAGGGTAAGGTTTCAATTGCAAGCGGCGAAGCTTTCGGAAGCGGACTTTTTAACGGACAGCGTGTTGAACATTCAATCGTCCCCGAACAGGAAAACGATTTTATCTTTACCGTTGCAGGAGAGGAACTCGGATTTGTCGGATGCATGGCGCTTTTGCTGATTTTGTTTTTTATTATATTAAAAGTGATTTTGAATGCAAAAAATTCAAGTGAATTTGAAGGCAAGTATATCTGCTACGGTGTGTTTTCAATGATAGCGTCGCAAACAATTGTAAATATAGGAATGGTGCTTGGATTTCTTCCCGTAGTCGGAATAACCCTTCCCTTGTTCAGTTCGGGAGGTACTTCGGCTTTGAGTACGCTCATTAGTCTTGGTCTTGTACAGAGCGTGAGATATCACAATACTGACGATATGAACAAGGCTTTTGTAAGGCGAGGCAGTTCAAATCGAATCAGAATGTAATTAAATACAAATAAACTAAACCGCAGACATCAAAATGCCTGCGGTTTTTATGGGTTATTTTTCGCTGATTGTGATATTAGCCTTGTAGCTTCCGCTTACCCAACAGGTGTCAGTACCGCTGAGTTTGAAAGTAACAGGCATCTGAACCGAGCCTACTGTTCCGCTCTGATCCGAGGTGTCAATTACGCCTTCAATATCTGAGCTTTTAAGGCTTTTAAGTTCCTTTTCACTGCCGATAACGGTAACATTCATACTTGTCTGTGTTACATCGGCTTTGTATTTTGAAGAAAGACCGCTTACTTTAAATGAATCAACGGTAAAGGTTTTCTTGGACAGACCGCTGAGGTCAAGTACAAGCTTTGCGGAGGTTGAGTTACTGATATTTTTGCAGTCACTCGGAATGTTTATCCCCTGCGTATCGTACTCATAACGCTTGTTTGAAAGTGTTGCAAAATCGATTGACTCAAGCTTTACGCTGTCAGTCTTGTCAAGCACTTCTTTTGGACCTGCAAGCAGAATATTTGAAGGCTCAACCGTAAGCATATCATCGTTTAAATCAAGACCTTTGGGTTTGTTAATAAACTCAGGAATTACATTTACCGTCTTTTCGGGAAGAACGGAAATTGTAGCCTCAACATCCGTAAACTCCATTGTAAGAAGCTCGGTGGAGATTTTATTTCCTGCTTTATCATAAAGCACAATATTTGCGGTCGTTGTGGTCGGCGCATTTAGTGTACTGTCAAGTTCTGCCGATGCCGAAACCTTTGCAATTTTGGCAATCTCTGTTTGAGGTCCTGAGATTGTGATATTCTTTGATGCAAGAGAAGTTGACGCATAGTACCCGTCGGCAACCTTGTAAACAACATTTTCCTGAATCGGAAAACTTGTTTCACGCTGATAATCAACAATTACATTGACATTTGACGGCGTAACGGTTGAGATAATCTGAAAGTTGGCACTCGGGTTGGCTTTTACGGCTGAAAGCGAAAGCTGATAAGTTCCTGCCGAGTCAATTCCGTTTGTAGCACCTGTAACAGTAATATCCTTTGTTCCGATAGAACCGAGAACGGCTCTGCTGCCTGTTACGGTTACCGTGGCAGTCTGCTCCGCATCACGGAATACCTGCAACCCGTTGTTATCGAGCTGGTCAGGCAATTCAATCTGAATGGGAATATTGCTTATTGTTACGGTTGTATCATTTGTTGTACCCATACTCATATAAACCCATGTTATTGTTGAGATTACAAGGGCGAGTATAATCAGAAATTTGTTATTCTGAAACAGTTTGTTGAGAGAGAGTTTTTTCTTTTTCATTTTTCAGCCTTCTCTCTTTTTGAACTTTTCGGGTTCTTCTGAAAAAACTTTTTGGGCGGTTCATCATCGTCATAGCCACGATCATAGATGAGAAACTGTTCAAGCTTTTTGATTAGTTCTTCTCTTGTAAACTCACGGAGCAAAATACCGTTTACCGCAAGAGAAATTACACCTGTTTCTTCACTTACTATAAGGACAACAGCGTCGCTTTGTTCACTGATACCGAGTCCTGCTCTGTGTCGTGTACCGAGATTGATATCTACATTACGGTTTGATGTGAGCGGTAAAATACATCCTGCTGCAAAAAGTTTTCCGTCACGGATAATGCTTGCACCGTCATGCAATGGTGCTTTGTTAAAAAATATATTGCCGAACAGAGCTACTGATGTTTCGGCATCAATAATTGTGCCTGTAGCGGCTATATCGGAAAGCATGGTTTCTCGTTCAAATACAAGCAAAGCACCTGTTTTTGAACGAGAGAAAAGAACTGCTGTGTCAGCCGCATCTACGATTGACTTTTCTACAGCCTTTTTCCATTCATCACCTTTGTGGTGCTTAGTAAATATTTTTATATATTTTTTATAGGTGTTGTTGCGTCCCATCTGTTCAAGAGCCTTTCTGATTTCCGGCTGAAAGATGATAGCAATAACAACAACTGCTGCCTCGAAAAATGTTCGCAACAGGGATGAAAGCATAACAAGACCAAACAGAGATGAAAGAAAATACACTACCAGTAGCATAATTACACCTTTGAGAAGCTGAACTGCTCTTGTTTCCTGAATAAGCTTGAACAGTCCGAAAATCAACAGTGCAATTGCAAGAATATCGACAATATCTCTTAGCTGTATAGTCTTGATAATGGAAAGAATGCTGTTAAATATTTCCAATCTGCTTTCCCCTTCCTTTATTTTTAAATTCCTCGTTATTATTCTAACATACTTTTGTTATTAATTGCAACCTTTTTAAATTGTTTTTTTCTGTTTATTGTTCTTAGAAATACGACTTACGGCATTTGCAAAATATACAACATCATTTTTTGTTGTAAATGCCGATACAACAGCTCTTACGGTTCCTGTATCCTGAGTGCCGAAGCTTTTGTGTGCAAGGGGCGCACAATGGAGTCCTGCTCTTACGGCAATGTTGTAGCTGTCATTAAGAATTTTTGCAACTGTTTCACTTTCGGTATTTTTGATATTAAAGGAAATTACAGGAACGCTGTGACTTTTCTCAGGCATTTTGGTGTATAATATTACATTTTCTGCTTTTTCAAGCCTTTTGTAGAGCATTTGTGCAAGACCTAACTCGGAATTATATATTCTGTCTGTTTTTTTGTTCAGGACAAACTTTATTCCTGCATTAAGCCCTGCTATTCCCGGAAGATTCGGCGTTCCGCTTTCGTACTTATCGGGGAGAATTTCAGGCTGATTGAGGTTTGCGGAATCACTTCCAGTTCCTCCCTGAATAAGACTGTCCGGAGTTGTTTCGCTGTTTATAATAAGCAAGCCTGTTCCCATCGGTCCGTAGAGCCCTTTGTGACCTGCGGTGCAGAGAAAATCAATGCAACTGTCAGAAAGGTTTATATCTGCTGTTCCTGCACTTTGTGCGGCATCTACACAAAAAAGGATGCCGTTTAATCTGCAAAGAGCGCCTATTCTTTCTATCGGAAGTTTTATGCCGAATACATTTGAAGCATGGGTACAGATTACAAGTTTTGTGTTAGATTTGAATTGTTTCCTGAAATTCTCGATTGTTTGCTCATCATCATAAGGGACACATTCGGCAACAGAGTATTCAATCTTATTTTTCTTGAGTGTTTCAAGCGGTCTGACGACAGCATTGTGCTCAAGTGATGAGATTACGGCATGGTCGCCCTGTTTTAATATGCCTTTAATAACTGTGTTCAAAGCCGTTGTGCAGTTAAGCGTGAATATTATATTTTCGGGATTTTCCGAGCCAAAAAGTTTTGCGGCATTATCTCGACAGGAATACATTATTTCAGATGATTTTACCGACATTTTGTGACCGCTTCTTCCCGGATTTGCTCCGTAGTCGGACATAGCTTCGTTAATCGCTTTTCTTACGGATAAGGGTTTCGGAAAGGTGGTTGCACCGTTGTCAAAATATATCATAAGGTATCAACAGCGGCTGTTCCTTTGACAGCAATACCGTTACTCCTGATAATTTCCAATGCCCTTTCAAAATTTCCCGGGACATAAAGGCTGTATCCGCATGATTTTCGATTGAGGTGTATAGGAGTTCTTACAAGCCCTGATTTAATATTGTTTTTTAAAAGTAGGTTACGGCTCTTCATGGCAAGAGTTACCGAGCCGAATATTATTAAATTATTTTCCATAACTTCCACCCTTTGTTAAATCTTTGTGACATCTCAAAACAATATATCACACTACATATTATGAAAGTAGGCAAAGTTTGGACATAAAAGAAAGCACGGCTTTTATGCCGTGCTTAAAGGTGTTGTTTTTCAGTTCATTTTTTCAGAAAGAAGGTTGCCCATGTTGTACATACCTGCTTTCTGATCTTTAAGAAATACTGCCGCATTAACAGCACCGACAGCGAAAACTTCTTTTGACTGAGCCTGATGAGAGATTGTTACAACCTCATCGTGACCTGCAAAGATAACTTCGTGTTCGCCTACAATTGTGCCGCCTCTTACGGAATGAATACCGATTTCGTTCTTTGAACGCTTTCTGCGGTAGCTGTGTCTGTCATAGACATACTGCGGATCTTCGTCAAGCTGTTCCGAAATTCCGTCTGCAATCATAAGAGCTGTTCCGCTCGGAGCATCAAGCTTGAGATTGTGATGCTTTTCAACGATTTCAATATCGAACTGGTTTCCGAGAATTTTTGCAGCCTCTTTTGAAAGCTCAATAAGAAGATTGATGCCGAGTGACATATTACCTGAATAGAAAACAGGAATTGTCTTTGCCGCATCTTCGATTTTTGCAATCTGATCTTTAGAAAAGCCTGTTGTGCAGATAACACAAGGTACTTTGTTATTAACTGCATACGCAATCATACCGTCAAGAGCTGCAGGATTTGAAAAATCAATGATTACATCAGGTGTTTCGGTTGCCTCGTCAAAAGTCTTGAAAACATCAAAATCATAATTACTTTCACCGAATGCGTCAACACCGAACAAAACATTGCAATCCTCACGGCTCTGAACAGCCTGTGCCACAAAGCAACCCATTTTACCGTTACAACCGACTATTGCTATATTTACCATTTTTATTCCCCTTTAAACTTCTTGAATTTTAAACGAATCAAAGGTTGATTATTTAACCTTCTTGCTTAAAAGGTCATACTTCTCCATGCAATCCTTGAGGTCATGATAACCCTGAACGCTCATGGGTACGAGCGGAAGTCTGCATTCGCCTGCTTCATAGCCGAAGAGGTTCATGGCAGTCTTTACGGGGATCGGGTTAACATCGCTGAAGAGTATATGCATAAGCTCAAGATAGTGGAAGTTAAGCTTCTGTGCCTCTGCAAAGTCATTGTCAAGACAAAGCTGACAGATGTCATGCATTTCTTTTGGGCAGATGTTTGCAAATACAGAGATAACACCGAGAGCGCCGAGTGACATGAAAGGAACAGTCTGGTCATCGTTACCTGAGTAGATGTCAAGATTGTCACCGCAAAGTGAACGGATGAGAGCAACCTGAGAGATGTCGCCGCTTGCCTCTTTTGCGGCAACGATGTTAGGATGCTTGCAAAGCTCCTGATAAGTCTTTGGCTTGATGTTACAGCCGGTTCTTGAAGGAACATTGTAAAGAATAATCGGAATATCAACCGAATCTGCAACAACGTTGAAGTGTCTTACAAGACCCTGCTGAGATGTTTTATTGTAGTAAGGAGTTACGCAGAGAAGTGCGTCAACGCCTGTGCTTGCGGCAGATTTTGAGAGCATAACGGCTGTTGAAGTATCGTTACTGCCTGTACCAGCAATAACAGGAATTCTGCCGTTTGTCTTTTCTGCAACGAAAGAAATTGTTTCGCAATGCTCTTTTTCCGAAAGAGTTGCAGCCTCACCTGTTGTACCGCATACAATAATTGCATCGGTACCGTTTTGAACATGAAATTCTACGAGATCGCCGAGAACATCGTAGTTTACGCTTCCGTCAGACTTCATAGGAGTGATAAGTGCAACACCTGAGCCTGTAAAAATGTGGTTAGACATAATTTACCTCCGTAAGTAATCAGTCCATGTAGCCCTCAGCACAAAGGAGCTCTGCAAGAAGAACTGCACCGCCTGCTGCGCCTCTTAATGTGTTGTGTGACATACAAACGAACTTATAATCATATTGAGTATCAGGTCTTAATCTGCCAACCGATACTGCCATACCGTTTTCAAGATTTCTTTCAGATTTAATCTGCGGACGGTCGGGTTCTGTGAAGTAGTGGAGAAAATGCTTTGGCGCACTCGGAAGATTAAGCTCCTGTGCTCTGCCGCTGTAGTTTGACCAAATGTCAATAATTTCTTCGACAGTAGGTTTCTTTACGCCGTCCTTAAATGACATAAATACAGCTGCTGTGTGACCGTCAGATACGGGAACACGGATGCACTGTGATGTGATTGAAATATCATCGGTTTTAACAATCTTGTCGCCTTCAATCTTACCCCAGATTTTAAGCGGCTCCTGCTCTGACTTCTCTTCCTCACCGCCGATGTAAGGAATAACATTATCTACCATTTCAGGCCATGTCTTGAATGTTTTGCCTGCGCCTGAAATTGCCTGATATGTGCAGGCAAGAACTTTGTCAACGCCGAGTGCCTTTAAAGGATGAATTGCAGGAACATAGCTTTGAAGTGAGCAATTGGACTTAACTGCAACAAAGCCTCTTTTTGTGCCGAGACGCTTTCTCTGAGCGTCAATAATCTTAATGTGATCGGCGTTAATTTCAGGAATAACCATAGGAACATCATCTGTAAAACGATGAGCACTGTTGTTTGATACGATAGGACATTCAGCCTTTGCATATCTGTCTTCGAGATCACGGATTTCATCCTTCTTCATATTAACTGCGCAGAAACAGAAATCAACCTGTGATGCAACCTCTTCAACATTTTCAGCGTCAACGATAACCATATCCTTGTACTTCTCCGGAAGAGGAGTAGTCATATGCCATCTGCCTTCAACTGTTTCACCGTATGTTTTGCCTGCACTTCTCTTACTTGCGGCAAGAACAGTAACCTCAAACCACGGGTGATTCTCAAGAAGAAGTGTAAAACGCTGACCTACCATACCGGTAGCGCCGATAATACCGACTTTATACTTTTTCATAATAATTCCTCCGAATTAAACAAATTTTAAAAAAGCGGTTGCCTTATTCAAACAAATATTATATTATATGAAGAGATGTCTGAAAACACGACTGTTTGTCGATTATGCAAACTGCTCATAATAAGATAATATATCATTTTAAAAAGGTAATGTCAATTATTTTGAGAATTTTACAGGACAAATACTTGTGTTTTACAAAGATTTTTGACAGAACAGCTTTTAAAAAGCAATTTTAGTTCTTGAAAGGAAATAAAATGAAGACTAGTGATTTTTATTACGATTTGCCTAAAGAGCTTATCGCACAGACTCCGCTTGAACCGAGGGACAGTTCAAGATTGCTTGTGCTTGACAGAGAAAAACAAACTCTGGAGCATAAACATTTTTATGACATTATTGATTATCTTAACGAGGGTGACCTTCTTGTTGCCAACGATTCAAGAGTTTTGCCTGCAAGAATTTACGGTATCAAAGACGAAACAGGTGCAAAAGTTGAATTTCTGCTTTTGAAGCAGGTTGCGAACAACCGTTGGGAAACACTTTGCAAGCCGGGTAAAAAAGCAAAAGTCGGCACAAAATTTTCATTCGGCAACGGCATTTTGCGTGCAACAGTTGTTGATGTTAAGGATGACGGCAACAGAATAGTTGATTTTGACTGTGAAGAGAATTTTTTTACTACTCTTGACAAAATCGGTCAGATGCCTCTTCCTCCTTATATTACAGCCGAGCTTAAGGATAAGGAACGCTATCAGACGGTTTACAGCCATGAACTCGGTTCTGCGGCAGCTCCGACGGCAGGACTTCACTTTACAACCGAGCTTATGGACAGAATCAAGGCTAAGGGTGTAAAGATTGCGTATGTTACACTTCATGTGGGACTCGGTACATTCAGACCGGTTAAGGTTGACGATGTTACAAAGCATAAAATGCACAGCGAGCATTATGAAGTCCCCGAAGAAACTGCAAAGCTCATAAATGAAACTAAGAAAAACGGCGGACGGGTTATTGCAGTCGGCACAACATCCTGCAGAACGCTTGAAAGTGTTGCGGCAATGTACGGAGAAATCAAACCCTGCGAGGGATTTACGGATATTTTTATTTATCCCGGATTTGAATTTAAGGTGCTGGACGGACTTATTACTAACTTTCATCTTCCCGAAAGTACACTCATTATGCTTGTATCCGCTTTTGCGGGATATGATTTTATTATGAATGCATACAAAGAAGCTGTAAAGGAAAAGTACAGATTCTTCTCTTTCGGTGACGCTATGTTCATATCATAGGAGGATTTTACGGATTTATGTTTAAGGTAATTAAAAAGGAAGGCAGCGCAAGACGTGGCGAATTCGTCACGGTTCACGGTACGGTTCAGACTCCCGCCTTTATGAATGTTGCAACATGCGGTGCAATCAAGGGTGCTGTTTCTGCGCTTGATTTAAAGAATATAAAATGCCAGGTTCAGCTTTGCAACACCTATCATCTGCATCTTCGTCCGGGTGATGAAAAGGTTAAGCAAATGGGCGGACTTCACAAATTTACAAGGTGGAACGGTCCTATCCTTACCGACAGCGGCGGATTTCAGGTGTTCTCTCTTGCAAAGTTGAGAAATATTAAAGAAGAAGGCGTTTACTTCAATTCTCACATTGACGGCCGCAAAATTTTTATGGGACCTGAGGAGAGTATGAGAATCCAGTCAAATCTTGCATCTACAATTGCGATGGCATTTGACGAATGCGTTGAAAACCCTTCTCCATATGAATATACAAAAAACAGCGTTGAAAGAACCACAAGATGGCTTAAAAGATGCGTTACAGAGATGAAAAGGCTCAACAGTCTTGATGATACCATAAATAAAAACCAGATGCTGTTCGGCATAAATCAGGGCGGTATCTATGACGATTTGCGCGTCAATCATATGAAAGAAATTGCAGAGCTTAATCTTGACGGCTATGCAATCGGAGGTCTTGCCGTGGGTGAGCCTGCAGAAACGATGTACCATATCATTGAAGAGGTTGAGCCGTTTGCTCCGAAAGATAAAATCAGATATCTTATGGGAGTCGGAACTCCAGTGAATATTCTTGAAAGCGTTGCAAGAGGTGTTGATCTTTTTGACTGTGTTATGCCGAGCAGAAACGCAAGACACGGTCAGCTCTTCACTTGGGACGGAGTGCGTAACATCAATAATGCAAAATATGAAACAGATGAATCTCCGATTGACGAGCATTGTGACTGCCCTGTTTGCCGAAACTTTTCAAGGGCATACATAAGACATCTTCTCAAGAGCGGTGAGATGCTCGGAATGCGACTTGCTGTTTTGCACAACCTCTATTTTTACAATAATCTTATGGAAGTTATCAGAACTCAGCTTGATAACGGCACATATATGGAATTTTACGAGAAATATCGCAATATTTTAGGCGTGCGTATCTAATATTTTTTCAAAACAGAAAAAATACTTGCAAGATGTGATTAAAACTGATATAATCAGTACATTGTATGAAAGGAATGACGAAAATGACAAACTTTTTACCTGTAGTTGCAGAAGCAAGTGCAAGCGGCGGAAATCAGTCATCAAGTATGATTTTTATGATTCTCTTCTATGTTGCTATTTTTGCAGCTCTCTATTTCTTCCTCATCAGACCTAACTCAAAGAAGAAAAAAGAAGAAGCTCAGCTTCGTAACTCTCTTGAGATCGGTGATGAAATTACAACAATCGGCGGAATTATGGGCAGAGTAGTTGCCATTAAGGACGACGAGGACGCTATCATCATTGAAACAGGCTCCGACAGAGTTAAGATGAAGTTTAAAAAGTGGTGTATTTCTACTGTTGACACAGTTAAGGAACAGTCACAGCAGGCAGGTCAGCCTGAAAAGAAAGGCTTCTTCGGTTTTGGCAAGAAGAAAGATTCTGACGAAACTAAAGCTACAAAAGAATAACTTTTTGAATGAATGTTCTTTCCCCCGAATATATTTGTAACAGAATATATTCGGGGGTTGTTTTATGTCTGATAAAAAACTACTTGCAAAGGCTGTTTTGTTTTCATCAGTATGCGGAATACTCATACTGGTAATTTTGATGTGTTTGCTTGCAGCCGTGATGATGTCGTCGGGAGTGATTTCAGCAGATATACTTGATTACTGCACGGTCGGCATGGTCGGTGTTGCAACGCTGATGTCGGGAATAATATCATCAAGAATTACAGGAAGTGCAGGTCTTGCGGTGGGTTCGCTGACAGGATTTTTTATTTTTCTTGTCATAACCTCTATTGCATTGATTTTTAACGGTGAGCCTATAACGATACTAACCCTGCTAAAACTGATGTCATCCGTTCTGGGAGGAGGAATAGGCGGAATTATCGGAGTCAACAAAAAGGAAAAAATAAAAATCAGATAAGATCGAGTAAGATTATTTTATTGAAATTATGTTTTCGGCAGTTCGTTTAGGCGGACTGCTGTTTTTATGCCAGATTTAATTACAAATTAGAATTATTTTTTAAAAAATTGAAATATCTATGGTAAAACAGCTCGTAATATGGTACAATAATCCGGAGAATGAGATAGTGAGGGTTAATGACCTTGATTTAGATGTAATATGAAAAATAAGGAAATATTTAAGGAGTGTTAGTATGGCAAAAACAATTAAATTGCCGGCAGATTTAAGGGATTGGAAGGTTACTTCATTTGTTGAGGAAGACAACGGCTGTGAAGTTTACAAGGTATCAAGGAAGATTGATAAAAATACTGCTCAAAATGCGATTCTCAGACACGCATTTGTCGGCAAAAGCAATTATACCGATGAACGTGCCGAGTATTTTACCGAAGAGGCTGATTTTATTGAATCGGTTAAGGAGCTTGACGGTGTTTCAAACTATCTGGATGTTTATGTTCAGGATAATCAGAACAAAAAAACCTGTGATTTGTACATATTTACAGAAGAACTCACAAGTCTTGAAGAACTTATGAAAACCAAAACTTTCGCTGAGGATGAAGTTGTTGATTTTGGTATTCAGATGAGTGAAATGCTTGAAACTTTGGAAGCAAAGAATATTTTTCACGGTAATATTTCGCCAAAGAATATTTTTGTAACCGCTGACGGAAGGTATAAAATCGGCGGATTTACAGATTTTGAAGGCAAGATTGCGGATACCTCATTTGTTGCGCCTGAGGTTTACAAGCAGGAAAATGTTGACTATACAACCGACATTTATTCTGTCGGAATAATTATGTATGCAATGTGCAACGGCGGTAAAATTCCGTTTGAAAGTGATTCATGCGACAGAAAGAATGCCTGTGAAGAAAGATTTTCGGGCAAGGCTGTTACCGCACCGTCTGAGGGTGATGAAAAACTCAAGAGTGTTATTGTAATTGCATGTCAGCCGAATAATACAAACCGATGGAAAAATGCAGGCAACATTAAAAATGCTCTCACATCTATCAAGGCTGAAATAGGTACATCCTCCCCTGTTCCGAATCCCGATGTTGTTGTTCCGGAAAACACGGATTTTGACGGAAATGTATTTGAAGAATATGATTATGATGAATTTGAGGATACAGAGCCGACTGAACCACAGGATAATTTTGACGATAAGGATGAGGTTCAGACAGTTGAGGACGCTGTTCTTGATAATGAATTTAAAGGCGCCGAACAGCTTGGCATTGCCGAAGTTTTAGCCGGTGAGGAATCCTTGCCTGTTGACGGTAATGCTCCTTTAGATTCAGATGAAGTCAGTGAGTCTGATGCTGATGGAAACGGCGGATTTGAGGTTGTTGATGTTACAGACGCAGTTGATGAGCCTGAAAATTCCGAGGTTAAAACTGACGAAGTATCAGAAGAAAAACAGCCTGAATTTGAAGATATCAGTTCCGTATCGAGTGAAGATGACAAGAAAGAACAAACTGTTACAGATAAAAAAGCTGAAGAATTTGAAGATGTTTCAAGCGACAGCGAAGTAGCTCCGGAAGTTCTTCCTCCTGTTACAAGCGTTGAAGTGTTTGACGATTACTCTGGTGCAGACCATAAAAATGTTCTTACAAGCAATGAATCAAGCAAGGACTACGGTGATTTCTTTGAGGACGAGCCGCCTGTTAAGCGTACTGACAATAAAGCTGACGATACTAAAAAAATTGAAGAAAAAAATGACTTTGACGATAACAGCTTTGAAGATAATGACAATGAATTCGGATATGCAGATGAAGAAGATAATAAAGAAAATGTAAAGAAAAAGAAGAATAAATTTATCATTATTCTTTGTGCCGTTGTAATTGCCGCCGCACTCGGATTTATCGGTTTCTGCGTTTATAACGGTTTGTCAAATTCATCTACTGACAATAAAGCTACTACAGCCGAAACTGCAACATCTGCCGAAGTAACCACACAGGCGCCGAGTACGGCGATGCCTGCTACAACGGAACAGGTTACAACATCTTCTTCATATAACAAAGTTGTTCCTGTTGTCGGTTACGGTTACAGTTACGGTAAAAAGCTTCTTGAACAGGCAGGATTTACCGTTGAAATTTCTGACTATGAATACAGTTATGATTATCCGGAAGGATATATTATCTCTCAGACTCCGGAAGGTGACACAAGCGCAAGTACGGGTACAGTTGTTAAACTTGTTATCTCAAGCGGACAGATTCAGAGAGAAACAGAAGCTCCTGCAACACAGGCTCAGCAGTCATCAAATAGTCAGAACAGCTCATCGGGCAATTCAAATTCACAGAGTTCAAATGCACAGTCATCAAGCAATACAAACACTAATAATAACGGCGGATTTATCTTCCCTAACAGCGATTCTTCATATCTCAGCAACGCACAGGTAAGCGCTTTGAGTGATGACGACTTACAGCTTGCAATTAATGAGATTTATGCAAGACGAGGCAGAATTTTTAAGGACGCAAGCCTTAATGCATACTTTAACTCGCAGTCATGGTATGAGGGCAAATATACACCCGAAGAATTTGAGAAGAATGTTAAATTTAATACTTACGAACAGAAGAATCTTCAGCTTTTGATTAACGAAAGAAGATCAAGAAAGTGATTTTTAAACAAGAAAGATAATGCAGAGGAGTTATTATGAAAGATAAAATATTAAACGCACTAAAAAGCAAGACCTTCTTTGCTTTGGCAATTAATATTGTTATTATGGCTTTGATTATAGGTGTTACTGCATTTTCCTATGACAGTGCTGACGATTTTTACAATTCTTTATATATCTGTCAGTATCATAACTATTACAATAATGATATTAACTACATTTTTGCGACAATTACCGGTTCATTGCAGTACATTCTTTTGAATTTCAACTGTTTTGTACTTTTTCAAATTCTTCTCTCCTGTGCCGCTTTTTCTTCTGTTACATTTGTTTTTGCCGATAAATTCGGAAAGCACAAGGCTTTCATATTCACTCTTGTGCTGAATATTTTGTTTTCATTTGACCATTATTCAAACATTTTAAGCAGTAAAACTGCAGCTTTGCTGCTTACGGCAGGGTTTCTGATGGCACTTAATGCAATCAGAAATAAAAGGTACTCTCTCCCGTTTTGGATTGGTGTACTTGAAGTTATATTCGGAACATTTTTATGTTTCAAATATTTCTTTGTGGGACTTGCATTTTTCATTGCATTCTTCATCGGTGATATGATTGCAAAAAGAAAGTACAAGTTGCCGTTCAGAAAATTCTTCTGGTATTTCAGACCTTTTGTGCTTGTATTTGTCTTTATTGTTCTTGTCGGCTGCGGTCTTGAATATTATTCATATTCGGTCAATAATGCAAATGCAGAAACTTCGGGGTTGTACAGATACAGCGTCCTTGCCGATAAGACCGATGATAATGCTTTTCCAAACTATTCCGATTACTGTGAGGAGCTTAATTCGGTCGGAATAAATTCGGCAAATGAGTATGAACTTTTTGTTGACGGATATTATGATGAAAACAACGGACTGAATACTGCTGCACTTGAAAAGGTTGCAGATATTCAAAAACGGGAAAATCCGTATAATTTCTTTGATAATGCGGGCGCATTGTTTTCAGATGCATGGGGACATATTATAAATTTTGATTCATATCTTATTGCTTTTGCGGTAATACTTGCCGTTATGGTTGTTTTTGTTACCGTTCAGAAAAAAAGATTTGCCTTCTTCCCTGCTTTGTATTTTGCGGTGGGATTTGCGGCTTGTATGTATGTTCGTTATGCAATGGATTCTTCGGCATACACAATGTACGGAATTTTGCTGATGATTCTTTCGTTTACAATGTATTCGTTTGATTTCGGTCATCTCAGAAAAGACGAATACAGCAATATTACAGATAAAAGCAGAAAAACTGTTCTTATTTCGGTTATTGTATTTGTGATATTAGGTGTGGCAAGCTGTGTATCATATTTCTTCCATATCACTCCTGTTTCATATGACAAAAAGCCGAGTGATCTTTATACTGAGGTTGACAGACATCCCGAAAATTATTATGTTCTCGATCCTGTAACAGCTAAAGAATACATTTCATATACCGATAACTATATTCATCCGCTGTGGGGATTTTCTTCCGATTTTCTCCATAATGTTGACGGCTTCGGCTATCTTCATCGGACAAATCAGCTTGTGAACCGCAACCTCTCAACAAATATTTATGAGGCGGTCGTTGACGGAAGAAATGTATATGTTATCGATAAAAAAATTACTTTTATCAAAGAAAATTATCTTAACCAATATTACGGCAAAAAGGATTCCGTCATTGTTTACAAGGATGAAAAGGAATTCAACGGATTTACAATTTACAGCGTAAACAGAGTTAAATAACATTAAAAAAGTATATCACGATTTTTTGGGAGACGGTTTAAGTCGTTTTTCTTAGGCATTTCGTTCATTCCTTTTCTGTCATTTTCCGGGCAAACTAAAACAAAAAGCAGAGCTTTTGGGCTCTGCTTAGTTTCTTGAAAATATACTTTTGCTATGGGAGTGATTCAGATTAGATTGCTCGGAATAAAACAATTATCCTTGTCAATCGGTATCGGCTCCTCACACATACATATGATGCCGCCGTTTCCGCGGTTCAAAGAAGCCTTGTCAATTACGCTGTACTTTTTGACCTCACGACGATCAGGAGAAGCACTCTTTTTGATTTCCAACGGATGAATGACATTGTTTTCCTCGATGAAAACATCAATCTCTTTTGCGTTAGAATCACGAAAATAGGTAATATTTACTTTAGATTTAGCGTAAGCGTAGTTTTTCACAAGCTCCATTACCACATAATTTTCGTAGTAATGACCGCTTGCAGCACCGTTACGGAGAGTGTCTGCCGTCAGCC
>OIEI01000024.1_pt1 | contig 62536 bp, 73 predicted proteins | sample 1581781 | NCBI WGS metagenome assembly OIEI01 (sample SAMN01760935, study PRJEB22395) | human gut metagenome | reverse complement strand
ATCAGCCATTACACAACCTGTATCTGTTATTTCATATAATGGAATACCTATGCCATGACAAATTTTCTTATAAAATTCAATGCTATTCTGTTCTCTTTTAGACTGCGGTGTTCCTAAAACTACCATGCAATCTAATTTATGTAATAGGTTCTTTGTTTTTATACTTCTATGAATTTTTACTATTGGAAACTTTACCAAAGTTAAATTTTTATATCCATTTTTATTACTGACTACAACTACTTTAGCAAGTGCCTCTATATCTATCAAATTTTTTCTATTTTCTGCAATCAGTTCGTTTAATTCATTTTCTGTAAAACTATTAGTAACATCTGCACTATTTATAATGCTGACACTCGAATCGTTTGTAGTAGATATAATGCAAGGTATATCTTTTATTTTATTTAAGACATCCTGACAAGACCGACTAACTTGCATTTTATTCAAATATACACCTCCGTTGGCACAAGAAAAGACTCCAACAATTGTATTTCCTATGAAAGATGGCAATGTCAAATAATCATTAATTTCAAAAAAGGTTTCTCGGAAACGTTCAATAATTTTTTGTTTATTTTCAATATCTGTTTTAGCGATTAGAGGATAAAGCTGTCTCTCTGCAATTTCCAGTGCATTTTCATAAAATTGCTTAAAATTCATCTCCTCATGGTGCTTTTTATCGTCAAGCAGTTTTCCAAGAATTTCAATTCTATTTTCATCCGTAAATTTCATAATCTCCCTCTTTCATCATCAAAATTGTAACCTTTTGATTTCCCCTTCAATTTTCTCTATAATTTTTTTATATTGAATATTTATTGCCCCTATCTGATTAATTTTTCTTATCTTTTCGGCTTGCAACTGTACTATCGTGCCTATTTCATTTATATCATTCGTATGTAAAATCAAACTTCCAAGTTTATTTCTCTCAATTATCATTTTTTCATATTTGTCTATAAGCATTTTCTCAATTATTTTCTTTATTTCCTCCAATTCCTCTTGTACTCCTTTTTTTCTACCAGCATCTCCTACTGCTTGGTCAAAAAAGCAAGAAATAATATCTTTTTTAAAATATTCTTTTTTATCGCGGGATGAATATGCCGTAATACCAAATGCATTAATATGATTATCGGCAATTATTTTTTTACTGGTACTCAAAACCTTTTTTATTTCTTCATCAGTTTTTAAATCCGCTTTATTAAAAATAAACAAAATAGGTTTGTCCGTCACCAGCTTATTTATAAACTGCAAATCTTTATCCTGTATCGTTCCATTATCAATATCCACCAACCAGATTAAGCGATCAATCGCTTTTAACTGCTTACTGGATAGATATTCATCAGACAACGCATCGGTCGCATCTATATCTGATTTGTTATACCCCGGCGTATCCAACAAAACAATCTTTTCTGAGAAATTCTCGGGAAAATCATTCCGATAAACTACCAAATTTCTGATAAAACGGGAAAATCCAATTTTATATTTCTCATAAAACTCATGAGTCAAAGCTGCACTAGCTTCTGCTTTTAATAGCAAAATACGATCATCCTTTAGATAAGCTTGTATTTTATTCTCTTCCCCACTAAGTATATAGGTGGGAATAGATGTCGTCGGATTTTGATTTTCTGGAAGAACTATTTCATCCCCACTATTATTTAATAAAGAATTGATAAATGCTGACTTGCCTGCGCTAAATCGACCCCCTACGCCAACAACAGTCTTATTGGTAAGGAGTTTTATTTTTTTATATTCTACAATTTGGTCGGACAATTTTTGTAATCTTTTTTCCAAGCCAAGTAAATCAATATTGGCATCCTCAATATAACTAATTGTACGAACTAATTGTTTGTCAAGCATATTATCAATCTTATCAGTTTTTTTTTGCATATTTTTAGGTAATATTTCACAAATAAGATTCAGTCCTGACGACGGATCAATTATATATTGGTTCTCAACAATCCCACTTTCTTCTGTGCTATCATCCCATAATCCCATATCATTTATCCCCTAAATTCATTTGGATTAATTCACACTTTTCATCATGGACATGTTTTATAAAATTCTCATAATTTTTCACAGATTCTTTCTTATTTTTCATCTTCTCCTTTATAAAATTAATCTTTTCTTCAATTTGCTGCCGCATTTCATCAGTAAAGGTCATTGAATTTTTATCAAGTAAATCGCTTATAACTTTGGTTTTTATTTCTAATGCATCACTAATATCACTGGCGATACGTTGAAGTACTTTTCGCTGTTCCAAATTTAATTCATGTATAACTGTCCCTTCCACAGTTCCTCCGGGGAAAAAATCTTCTATCATTTCCTGATATTTTTTCCGATCTACAATATTGAATGGTGGCACCGTAATTTGCATCAAAACTTGTTCCACTGGTCCGATTATATTTACATCATCAAAAGTAGCATCCGTTTTTAAAAACGCAGTTGATACAGCTTGCTTAACTTCTCTTTTTATTCCTTCTAAATCTATCACATAATTCAAATCATCTGAAATCTTCCGTTCCGCATCGTCTATATATTCGTTGATATGTGCTATAACATCTACTACACAGGCATACTTATAATGCTCCTCCACTATCTTGCTATGTCTTTGTTTAAAAATCCAAAACCCTCTTTCATGTTTAATTTCATGCTGTCTTGTATCCATTTTAATAGATAAATCAGAATACTCAGAAACCAAACTTTTTATATCATTATTCATACTAGTTATATATTTCTTCATATTAATATTATGCCTACTGAAAATTGACTTTATTTCTTTTTTCATCCCCAGTAAAGCAGCCTTGCTTATTGTAAGCTGTTTTTCTAATTCATCTACATCTGCATAATTCAGCATCTCCAGATTTTGACGAGATTCTGTTTCTATATCATCCAGTTTTTGAATAAAAAGCTTTTTCTGATCATTTGCATATATTGTTGCCCGTTCTGAAATCAGTTCCTCTTTTTGCCTATATATTTCAGAGAATTCTTTTTCTTTCAAGTTCTTTATATTAGCCAATTCTTCAAGGAACTCCGGTTCTATTTTCATTCCTTCCAAGGTCTGAAGATTTTCTAAAGTTTTCTTTTCCTCACTATTAAATTCTATATTTTGTTTTATTTTAGCTGCTATGGAATACAACCTGGCAATAATGTATTTTGGTGGTAATGAATCTCGTATTTTACCTAAAGTATCATTTGCACTACCCACAGTTTTGGAAAATGCTGCATCTATAGTCGCTTTCGCATGTCTATCCAACGTTTTTTTTGTTCCATGCAAAACTTCAATTAATTTCTTTTTTCCTCTCCCTGGAAATGTCAGCATCGCTGAGTCAAATTTACTCCCCACCAGTACAGCATGTTTTATGCTATTTCCCGGTAAAATTTTTATCATTAACTCAATATCTTCATTTCCTAAGAATTGGGTTGTCGGGCTAAGGATAAACACTAAATCACATTGTGCCAAAAAATTCCTAGTTTTAAAACTTCTTGACTGTATCGGATCCCCTAATCCTGGAGTATCAATAATTTCAATACCATTTTTAATAAGCTCACTATTAACCCCTATTTCCAGAAACTTTACAATAGGTGTATATGTCCCTTGTACACCTACGTAATCGGCCAAACCCTCCTCGATATTTTCTATACTTATTCTATCTTTTGTCCCCAACTTATCATGTAAATCGATACTACTCTCCTTCGATGATTCCACCAACTCATAGCAGTTCTTTAAATGTTCGGGCACTTCTTTCCACAATACTTGCTTTTGGGAATCGGATAATTCAAGAACAGAGCGCTTCATTCCTTTTCCTAAATTTTCCGGTTTCTGCTTTAAAACTAAATTCTTATATTTTTTATTATATTCTTCATTAGCTTGTTCAGCATATATTTCAATGGATGACCAATCCTTTTTTGTATAATAGTGTACCACCGCATACGGATTCTCTGCATATTCTATTTTTGTTAAAGCCGCTGTCATCGGTGTTGCTGCATGTGGTAAAATTTCTTTCCCTTCAAATAAAAGAGCATTTAAAAACGAAGATTTTCCAGCTTTTACCTGACCGACAATGCCAATTCTTAACTTACGGTTTTCTTCCACAATACTTTCTATATGCTGTTCAACACTATTTGCTTGTATACTAAAATCGGAAATATAACTTGTGTTAACAAAATTTTTTCCATTATCAACTTCCAATTGTTTAGCCATGGATTGGATTTTTTTGATAAAATCGGTATATTTTTCTCTCATGTCAAATTACTCCTGATAATTCCCTAAACGAACTGCCAATTTATGTAACTTATTAACTCCCTCCTCCAATTTATGTTTTTGTATTTCTATATCAGATTTAGTTTCCTCTCGTTCTTTAAGCAACTGCTGCAGAGTATTCTCTTTATCCTCTATTAATTTTGTAAACTGTACCTGGATCTCTTCTAACTGTTGTACTTCTATTTCTGTTAGATTTTCCTGAATAGTAGGTCTTAGTCGATCGCAAATACGAGGAATAACAGTTTCTCTGATTTCTTTACAAAGTCTTTCCTCCTTAGATTGTTCCCCCAACCCATTTAAGAAAGAAATAATTTCTGGTAAGAAGAAAATAACCAGTTCTAAAACCGGAGCCACAACAGATGTCGTTATAGCCAAGGTTCCCGATACGACTTTATACATACTTGCATATTTTTTTCTCCCAGCAAAAGCTCCTACTTTTTCAAGAAGAAAAACTATGCCTTTTTTTGTATTTCGGATAGTTTCCCCTAAATCATCATGATTAATATCCCTATATTCCACATCTGTAGCTTCTAACATATTCATAAAATCATTAAAACTGTCTTCCATATATTTATTAGTAGAAGTGACTAAAATTGGTCTAATAATATTATTCACCGCTGTAGAAAAGACAGCATTACCCCCTCTGCTAGCAGACGCAAGAGTATTGTCATTCATTAATAACGCATTGCGGACATCATTCAAAATAAATTCCGCTTTATTATGTAAATCGTTATGAATATCCGCTTTTTTCCTTTTTAAAACTTTCTTATATTTTTCTAATATTCTTTCGCTATAACGAATTTCTTCACTTATTTTACCAGGATTATAATCAATTGATTCTAATTTAGCACACATCATATTAATGGCCCGTTGAATAAAGTAAGCGATCTCTTGTCCCAATTTTTCCTTTTCAAGTTTTTCTAGTGAAATAGAAAGAAGCAAATCTCCTACTGCTTTACCGCTTGTTTTATCTCTACTTGAAGCCGTCAGTACGATTTCTGGTGTTTTACCAAGAGCTACTGATACATTTGAATTGATATCTTCCTTCACGCGATCCCTTACCTCATCACTCACTAAGTCACATTTAGTAATAACAAAGTAAATAGCTTCTGTAATATCTCTAATTTCACTTAAGAAATCCAAAGAACTCTTACTAATTGTTCCCTTTGTCACATCAACGACAAATACATATGCTACCGCTCTATCAATATATTGTAAAATGGCATTATTATGAGCCTCTATCCCCGAGTCAAACCCCGGCATATCCACTATTATTTTTCTATCTAATTTTTTAAGAATATCACGCTTCAATGTATACAGATATTTCTCCGCATTTTCTATACTATAATTTTTTGTATCATTATTCCCAATCTCTACTATGGAACCATCTTTATTTACTAATACAATCTGTTCATCTTCCCCATAAATAAGCTCTGTCGCCAAGGCCGTTTCTGGACTAAGATTTTCTTTTAATATTTCCTCATCTCCCAGAACTGCATTAATCAAAGCACTCTTGCCAGCACTAAATGAACCAACAAATAATATTCGTCCTTGGAAATCAATAACTTTATGTTTCTTCTCCTCAATATCTTTTGCGAAGGAATCCGAAAGAAGACTATTTTCTCGCAAAACTTCTACCATATCATCCAATGCATTTAAATATTCTGTTTTCAACATAAAGCTCCTCCCTGAATTTTTTGGAATCTCACTTAATTTAAGAAAAATCTTTTGACATTACTCAATTTTCAAACTAAATGCTTCTGCAAATTTCCTACGTCCACCGCCTTTTTCAAAACCACCACCTATTTTTTCTATCATCTTGACACATCCATCTTTTCTATATCTTCATTAAAAGCTATTTTCAGATATATATTGCCCTTGATCCGCCTATGGAGATTAATTTCTCTATTAGCGCTTCTTTCAAATTGGAAGCATTTAATACCGCTTCAGATTCCAGCCTCTTGTAGCAGCAAATATTCGTAACCCAGCCCTTTCCTTTTTTAAGAGGAAGTACCGCCCAGACGGGATATCCCTTTCGGCCCGCTTTAGAGTAGGACATGGGATAGGATGACAATATTCTCCAACTTCAGATGCTTTTCCAACATTTCTTGATAAAATCGTCTGCCATTTTTCACCGTTCCTCTGGATTCCGGAAGAAAACGTGCTTAGGACACATGCTGTGGTAGTATTCAGGTATATTGTCTATGATAGTGTCGATAATATTCACTACTTCTGCAGTTTTGATACAGCACGAGTCAACATTCCATATTTTTATCTATCTACTCTACATTTTCTTTTTTGAATATGCATTAGTCCCGATAATAAAACACATAAAAATCTCCGTTGTTCAGCTCCATTATGCAAGACAAGCACTTCAGTATTGTTTCACGCAAATCCTGTCCTGCGCGAGTATAATTTATTTGAGATAGTATCAGCTTTTACCAGTATTCGTGCATTATAGATAGTAACGAGCAGATCTCGACTATACAGTGACATACTCTCTTAGAAATTCATTGAAGCAAAGACACAGCCCCGTTTCCCCTATGCAGCAATCATTCTGGATTTTCCCATAGCAAGGATATCCATATGAATAGCTGCTTCCCTCTGCTCGCTCAGATATCCCACAGTACAGAAGACTGTGGCTTGGTAAGATGTATGAAAGAGGTCTTTGATTCATAGTGAATAGAAAAATGATATCCTACAATACTTCTAGGAGTAGCTTTACATTTTTACTCACTGCCACAGAGGTGAACCAAACGATCATCCCCCCCCTAAAGGGATCGATGATTTTCTCCTCGCTGGTTCTTCGATTCGTTTGTATCCATGATATATCCCTGCAGGAAATATTTCCTGCCTTCAACTCAATGGAAAGAATATCCCTTTTATTTTCTATATTGCGCATATCTTTTGCCGCCATACTATACTCTGCTGTGCACTGATAACAACCAATATTTCTATCTTCAATAAAAAAGACTTCACGGAACATCCGAAAAGTCTTTATCCGCAGGAACCGGGGAGTGCAGGGTCGTTAAAGAGATCTGTCATATGGCTATCCCTCAGTCGCTTTAAAACGTCTCCCCACATTCGCCCTTCCCCCTTGGACAACATGTATAAAATATTTTAATTCACACATTTTATACAGTTATTTCTATTTTTATCTTTATGATATCATTCAATCAATCCGAATTGTTTTAGCTTATTTCTAATACTATCATAAACGGTTTGAGCAGTATCTAAATCATCAAATACACTTATCTCCGGTTCATTTGATTCATTATACCACCCTACAAGGAACTTATCGACGTCACTAATGCTCACGCTCACCATAAACCACTTCTCATCGATAATATTTAAACATTTCATATCAATAGTCATCCCTAAAGATGCATTTTCACGACCATAATTTATTAAAAACGGTTTTAATCTCTTTTTTACTTTTTCTTCAACATTTTTTGCCACCTCTGGAATAGTAAACTCATCCATTGCTTTTTCAATAGCGTCATGGAGTACTCCTTTCAACATACATGCTAAGTATGGTGAAAAGATACGCCCGTCCGGTAAGCAAAGTTCATTTAAATTCATGATATTTTCCTCCTTTAAATAAAATGGATATCTATATACCGCTATTTCTTTTTTACGGCAGCAAGTAGTTTTTCTACATCTGTAATCCAGTCATCCCGCAGGGTACGAGGTGACAGAATTTCTACACGGCTTCCTTGGCTTCTGAGCCACATGAGGATACCGTTTCCTCTGACATAGGCGGATACATGATAGCGCTTTCGTCCTGACGATGCTTCTTTCCGAACTTCCTTTATTTCTGCTGTGGGCAGTCTGTCTAGGACGGATTCCGGCGAAGGCGCTTCAAAAAGAAATTCTACTTTTTGCAAGTCTCCGCCGTACATAAATTGTACTTTATTCTTAAATTCCCCTTCTTTGAACTGCCGTGTAATGTTCCCGTCAAATCGTTCATCCGTCTCTTCTACGTCCCGGATACGGTCAAAACGATAAATGGCCGGTCCTCTTCGCATAAAGTTCCGATGTCCTTCTTCGTCATCAATCACGCCCATCATGTAAAAGTAATACTCGGAAAACAGGATGCCCACCGGCCAGATCCGCCTTTCCACTGCTGTCCCGTCTTTCTTTTCATAGGAGATATGAAGTATCCTGCAATGATGAATTGCTTCTTCCACACGCCAAAGCAGTTGGAGATCCGCCTTGGCATGGGCAGGATCAATATAGTAAAAGAGTTCGTTCCTGATATAGTTTTCTATTTCTTTTTGCGTATCTTTTGAAATCATGGAATGAAGGAGACGGTTTAAAAGCGATTTCAGTTCTGCCTTCGAAAATGCCCTGCTTTCGATAAGAATTTTGCAGATGGCCAGTATTTCCCCTTTATCAAGGAAACAGGTATCTTCCCGACAGAGCCTGTATCCGTTCCGCTGCCGATCGTACACGATTTCCGATGAGTTTCCGCAGTCGGAGAGATATTCATTGATTGTACGGATATCTCTCTGAACGGATCTTTCGCTGACTCCCATTTCTTCCGCAAATTCTTTTCTGTCCAGTGCGGCGCCCTGCCCCAGCTTCTGTAAAGTTTCAAACAATTTGAGCACACGGTAACTGCGTTTATCCGCTTCGTATTCCATAAAGTCATCCTCCATTTCGTTTTGATTATATCATAAATGGAAGGTCGGTATGATTTGGTTTTTGCAGAGCTGAATAATCGGATTAGCTGCTGTTCCCCTGAAAATATTTGGTATCTGCCTGCAATTGGAAATATTCGTCTTGCACCAGACGGCAAAATGCTCACAGTTGTTGAAAAACAGATCGTATTTTTCTTCTCCTAACCGCGACCTAGCTCTTTCCACGGTTTCTTCCGCGCTATACAGATGGTATCCCGGTAATGTACTGTCTTCAGGGAACGTGCAAATTTTGATAATGGGAACGTCATGGGTAAACTCTTTCAGCGGAGCTTCATGGATATAAATGTGTTCTCCCCAGTCTCCCGTATCGGATGCATAGTGGATAATGCGCCCGTTTCCTACATATACCGCATAGTGAAAATATAGTTTGTCCCGCCTTTCCACCACCAGGATATCTCCCGGGTGAACTTTCTTTTTTCCTATGGCCATGCACTTTTCCTTTCTATCTATTCTGCCTGATATGAAACGGTTATGCAGATTTTACTATGAGAGCCAATCGTCTAAAATACTGTCTACACCATCTAAGATATCGTCTATTGTTTGAAAAACACGATCCATTCCTTCCACCATTTCGCCAAAGACCAAGACACCTGTCCCAAGTGCGGTCAGAGAGGAAATCAGTTCTTCATGGTCATGCTCTTCCTCCTCAAATCCGTAAGATTCTTCTTCCCAAATTGTGGTGTCCACGATATGATTGATATCCGGGTCATAAGGGATGTTTTCATTCTTTTCTTCATCCATTTTTCTACCTCCTGTCTGAATAAAAAATATATGTTTTTTGGCGTGATATCCGGATTCTTTCTGCAGTATACAAAACAACGATGACAGATTCTGTCGTTTCAAAAGAAAAAGAAATGATTATTTTACGATAACTGATATAAGTGCCAGGAAGATACACGACTCAAAAAAATAACTTCATTGTTCCTAAAACATATAAAAAAATACGGAAAAGCTTTTTCAGGAGCATTTCTACAAAGAATGTTCCTGCCATCAGCATTTCCGTATTTTTGTGTATCCTTTTTCACTGATAATAATTTTATGAGGCCTGTGAAACACCAGATATGCTCTTGGTTGATTAACCTATTAATTCTAAGAAGATATTTCCTGAAGAATATCGCTTCCGATTTCCTTTTCAAAATTCTTTCAGCCTTTTATGGAAATTTTCAGTTTTTCCACATATTCCTGTATAGGCGCTCCCGCTTCTTTCCCGTTTTTATTTATCATATCCACCACGATGCTTCCTGTGGTAATTCCATCAGCCATTTCTTTCATCTTTTGAAGTTCTTCCGGATGATGACCATCAAGTCCCACCACGATGGGCGTATCTGTCGTTTTCCGAATAACGGAGATGATATCTGCCAAATTTCTTTTTATATCTGCTTTCCGATTTGCCGATTCAACAGAAGATACGATGTACACAAATCCGGTCGCATTTTCCACATTTTGGCAGATACGTTTTTCCGATGCCGGTCCGATAATCTGTATGATATCTATTCCATATGTATCGGCAAAAGGACGTATTTCCATCTGTTCTTCATAGGGCAGGTCGGGAATGGCTACGCCATCCAGTCCGATGTCCTTTGCTTCTTCAAAGAATTTTTTTACTCCATAGTTAAATATAGGATTGTAATAGGTCAAAAATACTAAAGGTGTTTCCGACTGTTTCCGAAATGCTTTTACTATTTCCATGACTTGCGGAAGATGGACTTTATTTTTCAATGCCTGTACATCGGCTTCCATAATGACGGCACCATCAGCAACCGGATCCGAGAAGGGCACTCCGATTTCAATCAGATCGGCTCCGGCTGTTTCCAGATCTTCCATATACCTTAATGTATCTTCTGCTGACGGTACGCCGGCAGTCAGAAATCCAATCAGTGCTTTTCCGTCTTTAAACGCTTCCTTGATACGGCTCATGATTTCCTCCTCATTCTTTCAGATCCTGTCCGCGATAACGGGCAATGGCTGCTACATCTTTATCTCCACGTCCGGACAAAGTAATCAGTATGATTTCGTTTTCTCCCATATTCTTAGCATATTTCATGGCTCCTGCCACTGCATGTGCACTTTCAATCGCGCAAATAATGCCCTCTGTCTTAGCCAGATATTCAAAGGCCTGCACAGCTTCTTCATCTGTAACCGCCATGTATTTAGCTCTGCCAATCTTATGAAAATAAGCATGTTCAGGGCTGACACCGGGATAATCCAATCCTGCCGAAATGGAATATACTTCTTCAATATTTCCGTCATCATCCTGACAGAAAAGGGATTTCATTCCATGAAATACACCGATACGTCCTTTCGCAATTGTTGCCGCATGGTAAGAAGTATCGATCCCTTTCCCTCCGGCTTCACATCCGATGAGCTGTACATCGGTATCATCTTTATAGGGATAAAAGGTGCCGATAGAATTACTGCCGCCGCCCACACAGGCAAATACGGCATCCGGAAGTCGTCCTTCTTTTTTCATCATCTGTTCTTTTGATTCTTCCCCGATACAGCACTGAAAGTCTCTGACCATTTCCGGAAATGGAGCAGGTCCCACAGCAGAGCCTATCAGGTAATGAGTGTCATCACAGCGGGCGCTCCAATTCTGAAAAGCCGCATTAACGGCATCTTTCAGAACTCTGGAACCGGTTTTCACTGCGTTGACCTTTGCTCCTAAAAGACGCATACGGTACACATTCAGCGCCTGCCGCTCCGTATCGATTTCTCCCATGAATATTTCACATTCCATCCCCAGAAGCGCTGCGATAGTAGCTGCAGCCACACCATGCTGACCGGCTCCCGTTTCCGCAATAAGCCGTGTTTTTCCCATACGTTTTGCAAGCAGCGCCTGTCCGATGCAGTTATTAATCTTATGAGCACCTGTGTGGTTTAAGTCTTCTCTTTTCAAATAAATTTTCGGCCCGCCCAGATCTGCCCTCATCCTCTTCGCTTCATACAGCATGGACGGACGGCCCGTGTAGTTTTCATACAAATTTTTCAGTTCCGCCTTAAATGCAGAATCATTTTTATACTTTTCATAAGCTTCCGCCACATGATTGATTTCACTCATCAAGATTTCCGGAATATACTGTCCGCCGAATTCCCCAAATCTCGTATTCATAATCTTTTTCTCCGTTTTTCACATCATCCGATTTCTTATATTTCCAGTTCAGTTTCCATCATCATGCGCCATCGTCTTCGTGTATCCACAATAATACCTCTTTCCAAAATAAAAACGTCCTCAGCAATTACTGCCAAGGACGGATATACCGCGGTGCCACCTTGTTTCAAGCCTAAGCCTGCTCTTAGCGAAGTACCAACATACTTCCGGCAACTTACGTATGCCTTACGTCATAAGCTAATCGTTTTCACTTTCACCATGCCCTCCGTGGTCCATTTAACAGTCTGCGTTCTGCCGGCTTCTCAATATCCCGGCTCCCTGTAAGTGCACTTGCTGTTTTTATCTCCACATCAACGGTTTATTCAATGCTATTAAATTGTAAATTATCATAAAACTTTCCTCCCAATCTGTCAAGCCGCTTACTTTCAAATGTATGTCTTCCCTTTTACAGGCTTATCATAATTCCACATTCAGCAAGTACCTTCATATCCATCAATACTGCCTTTCCGCCTCCATTTTATCATCTTATTTTTCTTTTAAAATTACAAAAAGCGCCCACATTCAGCAAGCGCTTTTCATCAGTCATTGAAATACTCTACTGATACTAACCCTTTTTCGTATTTTTCCCAAAAGACGAATAGGTTGTCCCCTTAAATACATAAGTGACTTCCCCGGTGGCGGCATTCAAAGAATAAGCTTCCCCATCAATCGGCGGTTTCGGTTCGCTCTTAAGAAAACCGTCCTTGCCTGTCGCATTCACCAAGTCACCAATCGCCGCAGGATAGCTTCCATGTTTTGCATAGTGCACCTCTACCGCCGAACCGAGCGTCGATAAATCCGCCTGGATACGCGCTATTTTCGCCTCATCAGTCAAACCGATAAAATTAGGCACTGCTACCGCTGCTAAGACCCCGATAATCGCTACCACCATGAGAAGTTCAATAAGCATAAATCCCTTACGTTTCTTCCCGACCGTTTTCTGCACTGCATTCTTCATTCCATGAATACCTCCCATCTAAAAAAACTGATAAATAACAAACGGCACTTTACCGTTTATAACCCCTTATGACAATAAAAAACGCCTACTGTAAGTAAGCAGACAACAAATCTATATGCCTGAAAAACACAAGCTCCCTTCCCGATTCCGTTTCTTCTTCACTGGACCGGGCTTCCATCAGACAGTTAGCAGAAACACCAAAAACATTTATATTATTATTTATGTCAAAGCATCTACTATACTTGAAAATCTCACCGTAAATATCTTTCTTTTGCTTTATATGCCTAAGAAAAAACTCCTTGTCCATAGAAAGTTCCCGTTTACCTTTCTCCCATCCGACTTCGAATCATCTTATTGATAGCACCGCATGAACAAGTATTCAGAGAGTTAGATAACTTCCCTATACATAAAACAAATAATAAATTTCTGCCTTTAGGTTAGCATAAAGGCACTTGATAATGCAAATTATTTCTACATTCAGATAAAGGTACGTCATACCGGCATAAAAAATATTTATCATTTCCCCGAATGATTTGGCTTCAAATGTCAGAAAAGCCTAAATTCTGCGTTTTATTTCATTTTTCCAGCTGCTATTCATTTCAGTATACATATTTTGATCATTGTCATTCCGTAAGAATCCCTTTAAATTTTTGGATAACGGAAATATCAGAAAACCGCCATTCTCGCCACGCTTGAAAAAATCCGGCCTCTGTAAAAGAAAAAAACCGTAAAACAAGGATTATCTCCTTTTTACGGTTCAGTTCCTTTGGACAAAAACAAATTCATTCCGGTATCAATCGATGATATTCAAAGCATATATACGATATTCTTCACCAAGTGCTTCCGTCTTGCGGACCATTTCCCGCTGCAGATTGGAAGCCATATCATAGTCCTTTCGCTTCAATGCCTCCTTCAGTTTGGTACAGATGCATTTTTTATGCCTGCCATCCTTGATAAGCTCAATACGCTTGGCACTGATGCTATCCCAACGTTCTTCATCAAGTTCATCTTCATGAATAAGTTTCTTATAACGCTTAACAGCTGCTTCTGTGTCCGGGATCAAACGATCAATCAACTCATTTTCCCACCGATATACAATACCGGCCACAAAAGAATCTACGATAGCGTCAGAAATACCATCCCCCTGCGTCAAGACAGCCACTTTATCAGGGTTTTCTTTCATAATTTTTACATTTTCCCATACCGTGGCAGGCGGTTTCCCGAATACTGCATCCCGCTCTTCCTGCGTATAATCTTCGAACACATTCTTCTCGCAGCGGTACTCTCTTTCTTTCTGCAGATAATCGGCATCTTCTCCGGCAGTTTTAGAAAGCTCCTTTAAAAGTTCATCAGGTGTCTTTCCGCAATTTACCGCATATTTCACACCATCCAATGCTGTCAGGTACAGGCAGGAAACAGCCAGATAGGTATTTGTAAAGGGATTTGGCGCACGAAGTTCAAATCGGGTCGCCTTTGGATTCCCTAAATCACGAATTAAACCGATCAGGATACTTCTATTCCGAGAGGGCTGCTCCGGTTTATGCCCAAGAGATGTCACAATACAAACCGGTGCTTCAAATCCGGGTTTAAGCCGGTTAAACGCGTCCGTCGTAGATGAAATAAATGGATTGGTCGCTTCATAATTATTCAAGACGCCCATGATAAATCCATATCCAATGGTAGAAAGATATTCTTTTTTCAAATCTTCCGGTGCAAGGAGATTCAAAACTTTTCCATTCTTAAGGCGGGCGGCAAATCCCACGTGGGTATGTTCACCATTTCCTGCAACCCCGATAATCGGTTTTGCCTTAAAAGATACATCAAGACCGTTTCTGCGAAATACTTCACGGATTATAATACGGGCAGTCAATTCATTATCTGCTGCCTGCAACGGATTGGTAGAAAAGAGCCAATCCAATTCCAGCTGTTCACAGACATCAAAAATATGGCCGCCGTCATCCACTTTTGATTTAATGCCGCCGACCTCTTTATGTCCCATTTCCACATGCATGCCCCTGGCATCCAGTTCCTCAATAGCCTGTTCCATCGCAGTACGGACATTTCCACGCATTCTTTGCCAATACTGTTCTTTCAAGCGTTGAGAAATGGATAAATGCTGCACTGTTTCCTTTTCACTCGGCGTCTTTACCCAAAATTCCAATTCGGTACCCGTTGTAAAAACAATATCCTGAATTTCACCTGTCGGAAAATTCTCCATCCCCTTTATGGTTTTTCCCGCAATGAGTTTTTTTAATTCTTCCGCCACATAATCACAAGACCGTTTCAAAATAGAACGGGAATCAATAAATTTGTCATTGTGTATAAGAAAACTGGGAATACGCAGCGTTCCCACCGGCAGTCCCGTCGCATCGTCCACATTTTCGTCATTATAATCTACATACCAGTTAACTGTGCTGTCTGCAACAAAATCAACTCTGGCATCATTCAAGGTGGCTATATTCATAAATACAACAGAAGAGCCGTCCGTCTGCACGGCTTTTCCCGCAAAGAAATCATCATAGTCTTTCATAAATATTTCAATCGGAATTTTCTCATCTGTATCATTGCCTGCAAGATCGATTCCGATGAGCGATACAAATCTGATTTCAGGATGCTGTGCCAGTAAAGAAAGAACACCCTCTTTCCCATACTGTCCTGCCGGAATCCAATACAGCAAATCTTTGTTCATTTTAAAACCTCCTATAAGTTTTTTTAGAACGGCTGTATCCTTTACAACCAAGTTCCACCAAACGAAAATGACCCACTCCCGAAGGAATGAGTCATCTTTGACGTAATATTAACTTGTGAATTAAGAATACATCAAGCATCTTATACTTGTCAAGCAATAAAAGAGTCAGCCGAGTACGTCCCGGACAAGGCGGTTAACCACTTTTCCATCTGCTTTCCCTTTTAGTTTCGCCATGACTGCTTTCATCGCCGTACCAAGATTTTTTCGTTCCGGATCCAAAGCAGAAATCACATCAATAACAACTGCACGAACGGCATCTTCTGTCATTTCTGGCGGAAGATATTTTTCAAGCACAGCAATTTCCTTTTGGGTTTCCTCAACCAGGTCATCTCTGCCGGAATCCTTAATTTCAGCAAGCGTTTCTTTCCGTTGCTTCACTTCCTTCCGGAGGACTGCAAGAACCTGATCATCATCAAAATCCGCGTGTCCATCGTCAATTTCTGCCTGACGAATATGCGCCCGTGCCATACGGATAACGCCTAATGCCAAACGGCCTTCTTCTTTTGCTTTCATGGCAGTCTTCATGTCTGCCATCAGCTGTTCCTTAATTGACAACTCCATCACCTTACTGCCTATTACTTAAACTTACGTTTTCTTGCGGCCTCAGATTTCAGTTTACGTTTTACGCTGGGCTTTTCATAATGTTCACGTTTTCTTACTTCAGAAAGAACCCCGGCTTTTTGGCAGGAACGTTTAAATCTGCGAAGAGCACTATCCAAAGACTCGCCCTTTTGAACTTTAATTTCAGACATCCATATCCCTCCCTCCAAATAGACTGATGGGGTGCTATTGCACACTATTAAATTATAATTTATTGTCATCTAACTGTCAATGAACATTTATGGAATGAAATCATTGTTTCTCTTCAGGGAATGGCGGCCATCCCATTTCTTTTCCGCCTATAATATGTGCGTGGAAATGAAATACTGACTGCCCTGCTTTCTCTCCTGTATTTACCACCAGGCGGAATCCGTCTTCTCCAAGTCCTTCATCTTCCGCTATTTTTTTTACGATCAGGAAAAAATCAGAAAAATCATGATTGATTTCCGATGTCATCCCGAGAATATTTTTTACATGAATTTTAGGAATCAACAAAATATGGACAGGCGCACATGGCTCGATATCCTTAAAGGCAAACCAATGCTCGTCTTCATAAATTTTTATACTCGGAATCTCCCCGCTGATAATTTTACAAAACAAACAGTTATTCATTTTCTTCCTCCTTTTGTACCATACCGATCATTCCATTGTCCGTCATCGAATCAATCCATACAGAATACACTTTGCCTTTTTCGACATCTTTATCTTTGATGAATACACGAATATATTCATCAGATACCCCCTCAAAAAATCCCTCTTTTTCTTCTTCCACTAAGACACGGACAATTTTATGAAAAAACTGTTTCCTATAAGCTCCGGCCATCTCTTTTCCCAGTGCTTGCACACGGGCTGCCCTTTCCTTTTTGATTTCCGGCTTTACCTGATTCGGATAAGCGGCAGCCGGTGTTCCTTTCCTTGGGGAATAAGGAAATACATGAATCGCCGAAAATTGTAATTCCTGAAGGGTATCCAGCGTCTCTCTGAAATTCTCTTCCGTTTCACCGGGAAATCCCACAATAAGATCCGTTGTCAAAGCTAATCCGGGAATTTCTTTTCTCAGATTCCGGACTAGTTCTTTATACTCAGCAAGCCGATAATGGCGGTTCATTCTTTTAAGAATATCATCAGATCCCGCCTGTATGGGCAAGTGGAGATGGGGGCATACTTTTGGTTCTTCCCTTATAATACGGATCAGTTCATCAGACAATTCCACCGATTCGATAGATCCCAGCCGGATTCGGAGTAAATCAGGGATTCTTACTAACTCTGTCACAAGTGTCGACAATGAAGTTCCATCATGAAGATCTTTTCCATAATTCCCCAAATGAATTCCGGTAAGCACGACTTCCCGATAACCCTTTTCTACTAATCTTCTGATTTCTTCTACCGCATCTGACTGGCGGCGGGACTTCAGTTTCCCCCGCGCAAAGGGAATAATACAAAACGTACAATAATTATCACAGCCTTCCTGTACTTTTATAAAAGCCCGTGTCTTGACTTCCCCTTCCGCATCAACAGAAAGGTTTTCAAAATCAGTAACAGCCATAATATCACCGACTGCATTAAGTGTCTTCTTTTCGGCAGCGGCTTCTTCTACATATTCCACAATATGGGATCTATTCTGGATTCCCACAATGACATCAACATCACCCATTTGTACAAAAACATCGGGCGCCAACTGCGCATAACACCCTGCTGCCGCAATAACAGCCCCGGGGTGCTCACGTCGGATACGCCGTACCATTTGTCGGGACTTCCGGTCACCAATACTCGTTACGGAGCAAGTATTGATGACATACACATCAGCGTTTTCATTTTCTTTTGCCATCTTATACCCGTTTCTGACAAACAGACTTCGCATGGCATCACTGTCATACTGGTTGACTTTACAGCCAAGAGTGATAAAAGATACTTTTTTCCCGTTTGATTCTATAATTTCTTTTTCCATTTTTTTATTATACCATGAGTATCACAGGAAACAGACTGCGCGGAATTATTTCCACGTAAAAACTGCCTCGGCATTACCGAAGCAGAAAGCGATTTTGGTTTATATCATACTGTGAAGAATATCTGAGGCAATGGCAAGAGCGGATAAAGTCTTCGCATCAGTGATCTTCCCCTCATGAACCATTTGAAATACTTCTTTAAGCGGTATTTTTACAATATCCAAATATTCTCCATCATCCAAATGCTGATGTGTGTAAACCAGATGATCCGCTATATACAGATAAATCTTTTCGTTGCAGAATCCCGGAGTTGTATAAATAATTCCTATCTTACGAAGTGTTCCAATACACCCCGTTTCTTCCTCCAGTTCACGAACCGCACAGACACCGGGATCTTCACCGCTGGAAAGCTTGCCTGCAGGAATTTCAAGCAATGCCTGCTTAATCGGATAGCGGTACTGTTTTACAAAAAGAATTTCCCTGTCTTCTGTCACAGGAATAATCGCCGCAGCACCGGGATGTTCCACAATCTCCCGTCGATAAGTTTCTCCGGCAATATCCACTTCATCGTAGTACACGTGAAGAAGCTTTCCTTCATACATCATTCGATGATCAATGGTTTTTTCTTTTTCAATACTCATTACACACCTGTACTTCCCATACCGCCGATACGCTTACCTTCTGTATGATCATCATCCGTTAAAAGGTATTTCATAAACAGCCCCTGGGCAATCCGATCCCCTTTAGAAATATGGAAAGCTTTTCGGGAAGAATTATATAAAGCACACATAATATGCCCTTCATTATCTTCATTCCCATAGTAGTCCGCATCAATAATACCAGTGCTGTTTGCAAGCATAATGCCATGTTTAACGGCCATGCTGGATCTGATATAGACCGCCAGATACTCATCAGATTCCATGTATGCTTTGAGTCCTGTCGGAATCACCTTTATTTCTCCCGGCAGCACCTCTGCTTCCACAGCACTTTCTATATCATATCCGGCACTCATGGCAGTTTTACGCCGCGGAAGGGAAATACCTGCATCTTTCCAAGTACTGACTATCTCAAAGCCCCTTTTCCCCTCCATTTATTTCTTCTCCTGGAGCAAGGCCTTGCGGGAAAGATTAATACGGCCCTTGTCATCAATTTCAGTAACCTTGACCATAATCTCATCCCCTTCATGAACTACATCTTCCGGCTTTTCTACACGCCGCGTCGCCAGTTGGGATACATGAACCATCCCCTCTTTACCCGGCAGGATTTCCACAAATACCCCAAACTTCATAAGTCGTGTCACTTTACCAAGATAAGTTTCACCCACCTGCACCTCATGAGTCAATTCTTCCACCCACTTCTTTGCCCGCTGTGCGGCTTCTTCGTCAGGTGTCGCGATGTATACATGACCATCTTCTTCAACGTCCATCTTTACACCGGTCTCGCTGATGATTTTATTGATTATCTTTCCTCCGCTTCCGATAACATCGCGAATTCTATCCACCGGAATCGTCAATGTAATAATCTTCGGCGCATAAGGCGACAGATGTTCAGCCGGTTTATCGATGCATTCGGCCATCTTTCCAAGAATAAACATACGGCCCTTCTGTGCCTGCTGAAGAGCCGCAAGCAGAATTTCACGGGAAAGCCCATGGATTTTGATATCCATCTGGATCGCTGTGATCCCTTTCGCCGTTCCTGCCACTTTGAAATCCATATCACCAAGCGCATCTTCCATTCCCTGTATATCGGTAAGAACAGTGAAATGTTCACCTTCATTAACTAATCCCATAGCAATACCCGCTACCGGAGCCTTAATCGGAACACCTGCATTCATCAGAGACATAGTGCTCCCGCAGACAGATGCCTGGGAAGAAGAGCCATTAGATTCCAGTATTTCAGAAACCACGCGGATAGCGTAAGGGAATTCTTCTACTGTCGGAATAACGGGAATAAGCGCTCTTTCTGCCAGCGCGCCATGACCGATCTCACGCCGTCCCGGCCCTCTGGAACTCTTTGTTTCACCGACAGAATAGGACGGGAAATTGTACTGGTGAATATATCTCTTTTCTGTTTCCTGGGTCAGATCATCAATGATCTGTGTTTCCGACATAGGTGCCAACGTAGTAATGGTCAGTGCCTGTGTCTGTCCGCGGGTAAACAGGGCAGAACCGTGGACGCGTGGAAGAAGTCCGACTTCACAGCTGATAGGGCGGATTTCATCCAATGCACGTCCATCAGGACGAATCTTATCAACAGAAATCATATGACGGACAATTTCTTTGGTGAGATGATTCAGGCATTCCGCAATATCGGAACCATTTTCGGGATAAATTTCTTTGAAATGGGCTTCCGCTTCTTTTCTTACTTCTTCCATATGGGCTTCACGGGTCAGCTTATCCGGATTAAAAATCGCTTCTTTAAGCGGTCTTTCAGCATAGGCATAAATAGCAGTTTTAATCTCTTCCGGAATTTCCGGGAAGATCAATGTACGCTTCGGCTTTCCTACTTCTTCAATAATCTTCTTCTGGAATGCCACCAGTTCTTTAATGGTTTCATGTCCAAACATAATAGCGTCAAGGACATCTTCTTCCGGCGCCTCCTGTGCACCGCCTTCTACCATTAGAATAGCTGTTTCAGAACCTGCAACAGTAATATTCAAAGTGGATACTTTGAGCTGTTCCTGCGTCGGATTGATGACAAACTTCCCGTCAACACGGCCCACACGGACACCCGCAATCGGTCCGTCCCACGGGATATCGGAAATCCCCAAAGAAGCAGATGCGCCAAGCATTCCGCAAAGTTCAGGCGCATTATCATAATCTACAGAAAGAACTGTTGCCATCACATGTATATCATTGCGGCACCTCTTATCAAATAAAGGACGGATCGGGCGGTCAATCAGTCGGGCATTCAGAATCGCTGAATTCCCCGGACGGCCTTCACGCCGAAGAAATCCTCCCGGCATTTTGCCTACGGCATACATTTTTTCCTCGTAATCAACAGTCAGCGGAAAAAAATCCATTCCCTCTCTTGCTTCTTTACTTGCGGTAGAAGTTACAAGAACCACGGTTTCACCGTATCTGACCAAAACTGCACCACTTGCCTGCTTTGCCATTTTTCCTGTTTCAACAATCAGCGAACGTCCGGCAAGTTCCATACGAAAGGATTTCTCCATTCCCTTTCCTCCTTATAATATCTAATCTTTTTAAATATGTACCGTATTATTATATGCTTAAAATAATAATAAATACAATATTTACTGGATAATCAGGGTATTGTGTGTCTATTTTGTGTCAATTATTAAAACTTAACTTTATAGACTACAGACACATTCTGGACACCATGCTTATCTACCCCTACTATCGCCTCAATAGCTCTATCATAGCTGAAATTGCGCTGTACAGCAATAGGATAATAAACAGAATGTCGTTCTTTATTATACCCCACACCAGCCCCCACTTCCCAATTCCTTTTATATCTTTCACTTGCCATCTCCTTAATGACGGGTGTTAAATCTAATTGTGTCTTATTGTCCAAAGTGTGCCCCTGTGGTACCTTAACGATACCCTTATTGGGCAGCTGTACGACCACTTCAGGCTGTCTTATAGTGACATCTGGGGACGTTAAGGACGTTTTAGGACGTACTTGGTGCGTATTGGTCACAGTAAGGACATCCTTGTCGGATGCTGCAAACTTACCATAATTAGCTTCTTCCTTAGGCGGTGAAAACAGTTTATAACCAATAAATAAACCACTCAAGAAAAGAATAATAGCTATGATTATAATTAATATCTTCTTTCGTTGCTCTGAAATAATAAACATTTTATAAATTATATCCTCCTATTGTTTAGATATTGTTTATCACAACTGACCAAACTGGTTAGAGCCCTGTTTGTCCCCATAATCCCCCTATGACTCTCAATGCTTCCAATAGGTAATTAATATTGGGTACATTGATGCCACATAGGGTCATTATGAATGTACTAATAAACAATATTAAAATAATAATAATACTAACAAACAATACCTTAGATAATCGTCTTTGTAATTGTGTATATGGACGCTTGTTTCTCCCAGTTCTTATAACCCTGGTACTACAAGAAGGTACTGGTAAGTGGTCTTTATTATAATCATCAATCATTACTTATATGCCTCCTTAATGTTACATATTGTTACATAGAGGAACCTTAATGTACCTTAATGTTACATATATGTACTTATATGTATATCTAAGTGTTGTCTTTCCCCCTCGTGTTTGGAATTTTTTTTCTTTCTCTTCTCTCTAATAAGTGCGACAATCACCACTTTGTATATAAGTGCGACAATCACGTCCATATTTAGGAATGAATTGCAAATTATAAAAAGAAAAGCAAATAGAAAAAGAGTAACTTTATTATTATTATTATTATTATCAGTACACTCTTCTTGTGCTCTTAAAACGTTCAAAAAGGGGTCTATTTTGGTCAGGAAGGCCCCTATTGTATCTTTCATGAGTAATTATCATTCAAGAAGTTTCCATGTAAATTATTTTTATTAGTTAGTGTGATTTCTTTTGGATGACATATGACTCATTAAGGTGCCTTCAAGGGGCAAATAGACCCCTTCATTGCAATCTATGAACGATATGGGGCAAGGTTCTTAAGGTGATAGTGTCCTGTGGATAATTGTTGTTTACCCATATCAGGAATATATGTAATACCTCTATCAGGGTCAGACCATGCTTCTAATTGTTCTTCAAGGTGTTCTTCAATGCCTGTATCAGCATCCCTATCCAAAACTTCTTTCCAATGGGCTACTGCCATAGACACAGCATCTAAGCGGTCATCATGTGCCAATGCGCCCCTTTCGTTACATAAACGGGTCATCTGGTAAAACAATGAGTACGCTGGGTTACCCTCATAGACACCATAGTCTTCCATAATTACTGTGGTATTTATGATAAGTCTGTGTTGCATCATAACAGGTTCTAAGGTGTCTATAATGCGCTGTTCTTTCTGTGTCCTATTGTTTACTTCTGAAGTAGCACAGGGGTGTGTCTTATTTAATACAGGTTTTAATAATTGTAAGAACATACCATCCCCAAAGTTAGACTCAATGACAACCTCATTAACCCCATAAAATTTAGCCTTCAACGCTAAGGCGGAAAGCGTTTCAGGGGCATAACCGTTACGGTATCCACCCACTTCCATAAGAAATAAATAACCATTTAGGTACTTTACAATAGCGTATGCTGACTCATCTTTTCCTCGGCCAGACGGGTCTATTGCCATTACTGTCCCTGTATAATTTTCTGTCTCTTCAGAGCGGCTTAATGCCCCATAAAAGTAATCACCTTTAAGTGCCACACAGGGTACCTCATGTAACCTTTTAGACGGCTCACTGCACCATGCCCATTTCATGGAGGAGCTATTAAGGTCTAAATCGGCCACAATGAGGTCTTTTACTTTCAATGGGTACTTTTCTGCGTCAGACAGGTTCGTATTGAGCATGAATTGTAAGGCAAAACCTGCACGCCCATAGGACAGTTTACGTTTTGCTATCTCGTCTTCATCGAATCTTTCAGGGTCAGTAGGCAATCCACTGTACCTTGTAGGGTTCTCATCAAACTTCTGGGCAATAAAGGGGGCTAATTCGTCCCCATAGTTTTCCCGCTCTTTTTGGTCTTTTGGATAAGTAACTGTCCATACCATCTTTTTGTACCCACGTTTTGTCAATTCATTATAAAGAGACATCTCATTCTGTGGGGTTCCCAGGTAGATAATCTGTCCTCCTGGTTTTAAGACAGCATCAAATTCTTTTACGGCTTCTGATAGTTTATCTCGTTGTATCTGTGTTCCCGAATTATTAGGAACCTCGACCATTGTATTAACATAGGGGCACTACTCCCTATGCCATCTTCTATTTAAAGCTTCTACAACATTTTCGTGGGCTGGTATAAATTGACAGGTGTCTTTGGAATAAAGATGATTATTTTTTACTCTGGTATCTTTATCCAAGTGGACATTTTCTCCTCTTTCCCAGGCATCATAACCAGGCAGTTCAGGTAATGAGTTTAAGAAATTTTTGAAAGAATGCCAGCGCTTGTCCACACGGCAATTTTTATAACAGCCACTATACTTTTGATAGCATCTTTTAAGCATGTTTGCCCATAAATCATATGCTCGGCGTATAGTAGAGGAACCACGCATTGGTATGTTTATATCCGTATCTAAATAGCCAACACCATATACTGTTTTTGCTCTATAATCCGTTATATGCCCTGTGGCTATATTTGTTGTTTGTACATTTGCCACCCACCCACTTTTTATAAAGCGAATTACAACCCGTGGATGCTGCCTTTTATTATGTGGTAAACGTTTTCCTGGTATATACTGTAAAATTTGAATTTTTCCTTTTGGTGTATTATGAATACTTCCAATTTTATAGCGTGTAGTCATGTTAGACCTTTCTTTAAATAAAAATGCTGCATGTCACCATGCAGATTAGACTATATCTTTATGCATATATGCATACCCCCCGTTTCCACACGTTTGTGTGTACTTCCTTTCGGAATAGTCGTTACACGTTCCTATTTGTATAGGCTTCGCTCGGTATTGTCTCGTGTGAGGGTTTCACCGAATTAGAGGGGTTTAATGACGACATTCTTTTTATCGTCCGCTATCAGTAAGTCTGCACGGCTTCCTGTTATCTGTCCTGTAATGCCCACGGATTTAACAGACGGGGAAATATCAGGGACAGCAAGCCCCACATCAAAAAGATTTTGGGTGTCTCTTTGCCCCCTTTGTGGCAGTAAAGGTTCCAAAAAAGGCAGCAACATAATAATACGTTTAATAAATACAGCGTTTGCATCTGCTCTGTCTTTGGAGGCGGAGACAACCAATACCTTTAGCTGTGGGTCTTTCCACAATCGCCATACTGTATAGGCACAAGTCAGGAAAGACTTAGCAACCCCACGGAAACCCTCAATGATAAAGCGGTCTCCAGGTGGGGTCATTAAGTATTTTGCTATGTCATATTGGATGGCAGTGGGGGCAGGAAGACCAATACTTTTCCAGACCATGAAGACAAAGACACGAAAATCTTTGCTTGCTTCTGTTATTTGTTCTTCTGTCCACATTCTTTATCACCGCATGTCTTTAAAGATGGGAATTACTTCGGTTGCCTGTTTCTTTAATTCCGTCATTCCCTTAGTTTCTGGTGTAGTCTTCATATCGTTTTCTTTAAGAAACTTTCGTACCTTATCCAGAAAAGCGGGGTTCTTTCTTAGCTCTTTGTCTTTCAAGCCTTCAAGCAGTGCAGTGACTTCCAATTCTGCTATCTGGTCTATCAGCTTTTCATCAATTTTTATCATGCGTTATGCACCCCATAATCATCGTAAGCTTGCAATGTGTTTGCATCAATAATAGACAAAACTTTATTTGCATAATCAGGGTCGGTTGCATAGACACTCCCCATAGCATAGACAAAGGAGGCCACATCAAAGGTGTTGCTCCAAATTTGCCATGCTTCCGCATATGCGGGTTCTTCAGCCATCAAGATGCACCAGTCTTCACAGGCTTCTTCCAAAGAATTGTAGTCCTGGAAACGGTCTTCAATCGTATAATAGCCGTAAGTATCAGACCACTCCTGCGTCTCTGTGACAATATAGGGGCCTGTCCCGTTCCATTTGCGGCCAAAGATGTTGTAATCACCAATTACATATCGCCCCCAGCCGCTCTCAAGGGCCCCCTGTGCAATCAATACGGATGCAGGAAGGTTCCATTTATGTGCCACTGCGGCCGCTTTAGGTCCTAACCAGTTAATAAATTCATCAGGTGTCATGCATGTCTCCTTTCTTCTTTAATGGCTTTATACATCTTGTATAGCAGCCAGCCAATTTGAATTATTGTATAAATGCAGGTCAGAATATAGACCCACTCGTTCCAAGAAAAGCCCATAAAAGTCGAAAAGGTCACACCAGCTGAAGGTGTAACCTTTATAACATCATTTCTAAATGTTTCTGTTCTCAAAATTTTACCACCAATCTGGATGCAAAAAGTAAGCATAAAAATAAAAACCAAAATGTAATCATATCATGATATCGCATATGTATACCTCCATGTTTTATTTGTTAATGTGCGGTCCCCACTCAATGGTAATTGAGGAAATACCAGCGGAAAACCAGAACACACCATTTATATACCACTTCTTCTTCTTCGGAGAAGCGTAATATTCTATTGTATATGAGTTTCCTGCCGTTACATCATAATAGGCGTCAAACGCCCCTACATGTGTCTTTATGCGGTTAATGTATTGGGGGCACACCCACGTAGCGCTCCCTGATATTAATAAAGACCCAGAAGGTATTGCCAGTGTCGAAGGGGAAGCAGTAATAACAATATCACTGTTTATCAAGGTACCATCAGCTGCATTTAAAGCCCCCACGTCCCATCCTGAATGCCCAGAAACAGTAGCGTGCCATGGTGTCCCATAAGGGAACCAATGCTCATTTTCATCTGTCCAGCTTTGTCCCCCAGCATGTAATGTAATTGTCTGATTGGGGCTTTGCTGTATTTTTAAATAAAACTCTCCATTCTGTATTATTTGATACGTTTTATTATTTTTTAAGATACGTAGTGGTGTACTCCCCCCTGCCGTGCTGCCTAAATAATAAGTTAGTGGCATAAAAAGTATATGGTTGTCAATAAGCATTGGAAGCCACCTATTACCTGAATTGCATTCTTCTTTTGTGGTATAAAGAGCAATAGTATGGGTTGTATTTGTACGTCTATCTAAAAATTTTAATGAATGGTTTGAACGGCTCATTCTATCCACAACTCCCCATTAGGAAAATAAAGGTGACCGTTCTCCCCTATAACAGGGCTCTTAAACCACCCTAACCAATTTCCATAATTATATGTGTTATACCAAATAACTGTTTGGTTTCCTGCTGCATTGACACCCACTATTTGAACAATTATGGCATTAGCATTTAAATAAAAAACCTGTCGAATACCCCCAGCTAAATCAGCAGGCTTGTTTACTGTTGTTTCTGTTCCAATGAGATGCACCTGGTTCAAGAGGGCATATGGGTTATTTAAATCAACCTGTAAGCAGTCGTTTAGTACCCCATTTTGTTTTGCAGCGGCCAGTGTTTCTTCTTTTTTAGCATATTTCTGTTCACTGACCTGTCTTGTATCATAAGCAGCGGGGTTCCATGTTGCGGCCTGTTGTGCACTTTTTGCAGCGGCCTGTGCAGATTGTGCCGCCTGTGTTGCCTGTGTGGTTGCTTTGGTTGCCTGCTGCTTTGCTCCTACTTGTGCTTGAAAAGCCTGTTGAGCCGCTATAGTTGCCTCTTCTGCCTTACTAAGTACAGTTTGCATATAAGTGTTTACTTCATTTAGCACAGAGACGCATTGAGACCACAGGTCTTTTGCAATTAAAGCCCATGAACGGCTGGATTGTGTCTTACCTGTCGAAGACTCTGTATCAGTTTGTCCGTCAGGAGAACCCGTTGCTATCGCCCAATCTTTAGCTTTGCTCTGTGCAGCCACTGCCTGTAAGCTGGCCTGGGCAGCACTGCCTGCGGAAGCTTCCCCCGCCTGTTTTAAGGCATTGAGCCTATTTAAATAGGTGTTTCCTGTCTGTGTAATGCCCTGCACCTGTTCTTGTCCTTTTGCTTTCAATTCATTCAAAAAGGACTCTTTATTTGCTGTGATGTAGTGTAGTGTAACTGCATCTGTAGGGTCTTGAGGGTCTAAAAGGTTAATAATGCGATGCATACGTGCATCCCAGGCCTGTGCTGCGTCAGACAAAGCCATACCCCCATCACGTACTTCATCTCTGGTTTCTTCCGCCAAGTGCAGCAGCTGTACTTCTTGTACAGACATATCGACTGCTTTTAGTACAGACGCATCTTTCCAAGCTACCAGAGGCTGTGTAGTGGTCTGCCTTACAATTTCTATCTTCAGGTTAGTAGGAGACGCCAAGGTAATTTGTTTATCTGTTACAGTGTATTCTGTTCCCTGTACCAGTTCTTTTCGTGCCTCATTATCTATCAAGCGTACTTTAACAAAAGCCTTGCGAAGATAATCAAACGAAAAAGAATAGACCCGTTGTGTCCCATTGCCCTGGTATGTCACCTGTGTTTTTCTTTCGTCAGCCATAGGGCTCCTTTCTCATACAAAAAAAAATAGAGGGCCATAAAGACCCTCTAATACTATTAAGCGTATTAATATACCTTTACCACCCTATCCAGTCTAAGAAAAGCACAATAAGGGCAGCACCTGCATAAAAGTTCACGAAGACTTGAACAATGTGCCAAAAGAGACTCCACCCAGTATAATAGTCCCAAATTTCTTTGCTATGTATTGTTTCGTAAATACGTAAACGTATCTTCTTTTCTTCAGGACTTAAAGAGTACCAGTTTTTATCCCATTCTCCTGTATAGCCTTCATGCATATGTTATCCTCCTGTTAGCTTTTCTAAAAGACCTTTTTGCTTATATACTTTTTTCTTAGGTGTAGGCTTTTTGGTCTTTGGCTTCTTTATGTTCACCTTATCTTTGATAAGAGAAGACACACCTACCATTGCCCACCAAGACCCAAGCGGTAAAGACCGCATCAGATTATCAAAATCCCTGGTGTCCCCCTGGTGAGTAGCAAGGTCATAAGCACCAGCAGCCCCATAAGCTGTCTTATCCAAAACACCAATAGCAGGGGCCTGTCCGATAGCCTTACCAAGCTTACCACTAACTGTCATATCCGAACGGGGCTTCTTATAGGTATTATCCACCGTTGTCCTAAAGCCCTGGAAATCCGTAAACATTTCCGCCACATCGGTACCTACAGACAGAATAGACATAAAGGATGCTCTTGTCAACCCCGCCAAAGCTAAGCGCTGTGCGGTAAGGTTTCTATCAAAGAATGCTTCCCTCTTTGCCTGGTCATTAGGGTACATAGCGTATCCTCTGGCTACTGTCAAGCCATAGTATGTCATAGCATTTGTGCCCATAGAGAACATTAATGCCATCCCATCGTCCACTTCATGGGACTGTAAGGCCCTCATCATCTGTCCATTAATAGTTCTGAACGTGAAATCCTTGAACTGGAAGAATAGCTTAGTGTACCAATTAGCATCCTTAAGGTACCCAGTGTTTCCTATAGTTTGCTGCTGTATAGACCGCAATGATTGATTTCTAACCAGCTGTCTCCATAATGTAAACGTATCAGGAGACTCCTGCATCCATTTGTCCATTGAAGCTGCTACCTGGTCTTGTGGAACATCCAGGTATTTCTTTATATCCCGTTTCATGCTAACCGTATCAGACACCCCTACTGCTTTCAGTTTCTTTGCACTTACAGGGTTCCTAAAGGCACTAAATGTTTTACCATTTGCCCAATCTATAAGGTCTGTAATGGCACTAATACGGGACTCCTGTTCCATAGCGTCTGTCAGCTTCGTCATCTGATTCACAGTAGAGGTCAATAAGGACTCTCTATGTGTCCATTTGTAAGCACTATCGGCCACTGTGGACAATAAGGTACGTGAACCGTCATCATTATGTGCCATAGTCTGGCTAAAGGCACGGTTAGTCATAGAGGAGCTCATATGCCACGCTTTGGTCGCAATAGACTCTCCCTTTAGATGCTTTTCGGCCGCTTCGGCTATAGACGCCAGTTCTCCATTAGACATATGCCTCCAGCCCCTGGCCAGTGTTTTACCAAAAACAGGAATACCAGACAGCAAAGAATGAAAGCCACTATAGGCAACCATAGACCCAATTTCACCTGTCTGTGCAAAGGTCATGTTACCGCCCACGTTTGCATAAGAGTGCTTACGTATCATATTGGACAGTAAGTTCCAATTCTTCATGTCGGCTGTATTATAATCACCAACACCCCGTATCATCTGGATGGAACGTCTTAATGCATCTTTCTGTCTCTCTGCACCACCTTTGCCCAAGATATGTTTGCTCTTTTCTAATTCTTGCGTACAGGTATCCAGAAAATCTTTGGTACCACCTTCCCCAAAGGTTGCATGAAGAGCAACATCACCAGACATTCTGTTTATCATTTGTGGCATAATTTTGTCTATATCAAAATCACGCATGTCACGGTCAAAACAGAAGGTAACACCGTTACCAATATCCATTTCAGTGGATGTATCCATAGGGAAACGGTGATTAAAGGAGGCCATATTGTCCCTAAAAGTAGACACATCGCCATCCATAAACTCCATATCAGACATGTGTCTATCCTTAATACCAAAGGCCCAGTCCTTAGCATTTTCCTCTATCCAGGCATCCACGGCTTCATCGGTTACGTCTGTCTTAACAGGTGGGACGTCTTTAGGCCCATGAGGTTTGCTGTTATATTGAAGCCTTGCAATATCAAAGTCTTGTTGGGCTTTATGTTCAAGCTGTTCTCTAATAACTTTTCTATTTGCATTGCGTCTTGCATAATCCGTAAGCATATCCTGAAATTTATCCCAGCCTTTAGCGCCACCATAATAGTGTGCTCCTACATAGTCATACATCTTATCCATGTCTACAATACGGTAAAATTCATCGTCATTAAAGAGACCACCATGGCTAAGATATGCTCCTGTACCTTTTCGTCCACCTAACTTTTCACCTTCCGCTGCCCCAAATTCCATCATGTCTTTGCGAATGGCTTTCATGCGCCTTGCTAAAGACACAATATCCGCGGGGTATTTAGCCAGGGTGTCCGCCTTACCTAAGGCAGCACAGTTTTCATTAAGTAAATTGTAACATTTAACAATGTCCTCATTTACTTTATTGATATACTTATTTCTTAATGCCCCCACATGGCCATACGTTTTCACCGTATATTTTATGCGGTCATCCATAAAATCATTATACATAGACAGCCAGCGGTCTTGCATAAACCGTTTAATGTCCTCTGTTGATTGTGTCATACCATATTTTTCATGCCCACGCATTTGTGCATCATGTAAAAGAACATTTGCTGCTTCTCGTAATCGTGGCAGACGGGAAGAGGCCAGCTTACCATAAAGAGTGCCTGGAAGCCAGCCCGCCTCTAACCATTCCCCTGGAGAAAAATGAAGACCCAGGAAATCAAGGTACCAGTGTTTATTTTCTTTAGACACAGCCCCTTTAGTATCCATAAAGGTCTCATGAACAGGGGTTAGCATGTTGTCTTTGGAATAATGAATATCCATGACTACATTAGAACCATCAGCCAGCGGCGTAACTACTTGTTTATTATTAATTTCATTATGAACACCACGGATTATCAAGTCTTTTAACTCTTCATCCGTTGCTTCTTTATTAGTAATATTCTTTTTAAGACGCTGCCAAAACTTCTCCTTCTTATTAAAAGAATGCTCTACCCAATAGGCCAATGCCTCTTCAGGGTTATCGGCCTGTTTAGTAGCTATTTGCCATGCAGGGTCTTTTGATGTCTGCATCTTCTGTTGTACGGTATTCAGCAATTGTTTATAAGAACTTTCAGGCATCATATGCTGTAAGCCCTGGTGCACACCTACTTCATGTGCCACTAAGCCCTTAATGTTCTTAGGTGTCACCTTATCGGATAATAGAACAGACACCCCTGATGCCTTATCAGTAAAAGCTACTGCTTTCTTGTCTAAAGAAACGCCATTGTGGGCAGCCAGCTTCTCTGCATGCTCTCTGGACACAATAAAGAGCTTATTAGCATCCATGAGCTCCTGGGCTTCTTTGCTGCCATCTGCCAGCCGCCTCTGATTTACTTTGGACAGGTAGTCTACTACTTGCCCTTTATGTGACATAGGGGAGACATAATCCTCTGCCTGTGCCACTATGGTTCTTTTAGTCTGCTCTATAGTGTCTTCAAGGGCATTAATCTTCTTACCACGGACACCTGCCTTACGCAAACGTCCTGCAAGACCAATAGCGCCCCCAATGGCCCCACCAAGGAAAGCAGCAGAAGCATAGTCTGGTTCCCAGCCTCCATAGTTCTTTGCTGCCCAACGGTTTGTTGTAGCTACCGCCGAACCTAAAGCAACCTTAGTGCCACACTGTATAGCAAAATTATCCATGCCTGTAATAGCAGAAGACACCCGCATTTGTTTCTTTAAAAGTGAAATCTTTTTCGTTAAAGCAGCCACCTTACCAGCTTTTGTCAGTAAGGCTGTACCACCAGAGACACCAGCAGCTACGATAGTTACAGGGTCAAATAAGGCGCCTGCTATAGACCCTAAAGTAGACAAGCCGTATTCCATCTGGGAAACACGTGCCCGCCTCTGCATGTCCTCTTGCTTCATGTGGAGGAGCTCTTGTAAGGCTTCTGCACTGGATGCATGTGTTAAGACATATTCTTGTGCTGCTAACGCTCCCGTTATCTTGTTGCCTTGTGTATCTGTGTCTGGCAGTTCTCTTTTAACCATCTCTACTTCTTCTTGAGATGGGTTATACGTATCCAGAAAATGAGACACTCCTGATGCATTTATGTTTGCCCAAAGGTTCCTTAAGACAGCCCATGCACCATCATCGACTGCATTATCAATAAATTTATCTTTTGTTTCTTCCCATGTTCTTTCAAAGTAAGACGGATGGCGGTTGTCTTCAGGAATAGGTGCGGGTGTCTCTCCCCAAGGCCCTATTGGGTGCGCTTCTTCAAACACCTGGAAATCAGGAGACACACCTAAAGCACTGGTCAACCCTGAAGCATACTCTTCTACAGACGCCCCATAGTAACCACCATTCTTTAATGCTTGTGCATAAGATACAGGGTCTGTTGCATCTGCAATACCATTCTCGACATAGTTTGCCAGATAAGCACCAGCAAATCTTGCCCCCTCTTCTCTGGAAGAAAAAGGTTTATACCAGAGGTCTCCATCGGGTTGTCTCCAGTCATCCCCCATATCTTCAGTGGTTGTAAAGCCCCCTAAATTGTTTCCTGTTCGGAAGAGTTCAGACGTAAAGCCACCTGTCTCGTGGTACCATTGTGCCCATATCAGATTAGGGTCAAGATATCTGCCTGTCTTATTTTGAAATTCCTGTGCAGCTATCTCCGCCAAATCCATATAGGGTTTCATGTCACCTGGCACTTAGACACCTCCTTATCAATCTATAATTCCCTTAAATCTATCTAAAATATCATCAGTGATACTATCATTATCATCTGACGTATCATCTGTATTTGTTTCACTATCTATAATAGCTGCCCCTGTTTCATTACCGCTGGCTAATTCATCAGACATAATATTGGACTGCTCTGTAAACTGTGCTTTGGTATAGGCAGCTACAGGCTGCGCCCAATTTGTAGACCGTAAGACCAATGTATGGTCCCAGCGGCTGTATTCAAAGTACAAATTGTCTTCTTCTACACCCCATGCAGCATTATTGACAGCTGTCTTGTGTCTTAGCCAGTTCATGGTGGCTGCACCTGCATCCAGCTTGTCATCTGCTGAAATGTCCGAAAAGAATGCTTTTGGCAAAATATGTCCCTTATAGGTCATAAAGACTCTTGATACTGTATCGTTGACCTGCTGGGTTGCTGTGTCTTCATCCATGCCACATGCACGGGCATAAAGGAACAAATTGTGCGCTAAAGGCTGCACTAAGGGGTCATCAAGGTACGCCCTGTCTGCCTTAACGCTCTCATTGTCCTCGGTAGAATAATCTAACGTTTCCACAGCATTGTTATTAGCCATATTAATATAGTCATCTTCAAACAGCTGTCTCTGTACCTTATCAGCCAGCTTTTCTGCCCCATTAATGAACATAGACAAAGGCTGCTCTACATTCAACGGGTCTGGGTTCATGTCCATTAACATCTGTAATGTTTGGATTTTAGCTGTGTCTTCATCACCAAAGATAGACATAAATCGTGGTGTATCAGCTGCCAGCATATGGAGACCTGTTGTTATACCGCCAAAACTCTTTGAAAAGGCATCATTCAAAGCAGATGCCGATGGGTGTATCAAGGCTTCATGCACCTGGTTCTTTATGCCCTCTGCAAGGGCACCATGAGGCGCAAAGTCTAAGACAGCCATCATTTGTCTTGCTTTTACAGCGGGGTCTGCGGAAGATTGCATGAGTTCCATGTAGACTTCTTCTGCTGCCCTATTCTGGTCCTCTTTTGAGACTGTCTTTGTAACAATATTTCCTGTCTCGTCATACTGCTGTACAGTCAGATTATTACCAAGAGCCGCCCTGCCACCAGACAATAAGGTATAAATAGCCTTTTTAGCTGTTCGGACACCTATGTCTGCATTTACCTGTTTTGCATGGTTCCTGGCTTCTTTTTCCAATAAACGTGCTTTTATTTCAGGGGCGGCGTCTATGGCCTTGCGAAGGTAAGACTCAAGTGTAAGATAACCCTGGGGGCTGTCTTTTTGCAGCTTTTCTGCATAAGCTTGAAGACCTGCTGTATCCCCCGCTGCTTTTAATTTATCAATTTCAGATGTCTTATCAATAGACCATTTATTCATCTTATTAAAAGAAGACTGCCCTGCCATAACTAAATAGTCTTGTAAGTCAATCTTATCTTTTACTTTAACATCAGCCAGTGTTTCTGGGTCTCTATACAGGGTTGCTTCTCCCAGTGCTTGTATCTTATCGGGAGACCCCACATCACGGGCAGCCTGTTTCAGTAAGCCCTCTGCCATTTTAATAGACTCGGATGGTTGATAACCATTAAGAGCCATAGCTAAAAACTTCTGGGTAGCTGCTGCTGTAGCGTCTTCATTAGACATTCCCAAAGACATTTGGTGGGTTAAATCCCCTAATGCCACCTGAAAGCCCCCATCACGCTCTGCTTTGTAATTAGCTGAACGCTGGGCCCCCTGCAAGCTGATACTTTGTACCAGACCCTTTTCATAACTTTCATAAAAGCCTTCATCAAGGCTATCCATATTAACTTCAAAGGGCAGCTTATCTTTCATGTCCTGATAATAGGACTGTTTAAAGGAATAATAGCGCTCTGCTTCTTCCATTGCGGTGGGGAGCTCTCCCTGCTCTTCCCGAAGCTTTGCATATTCCTGGTCGGCCAACATGGCCATATGCTTTCCACGCATCTTATCAATATAAGCCACTGCATATGGGTTGTCTGCCAATTGATACTGTCCATATTGTGCCAAAAGCTGTGCAGAAGTAGCTGTTGCCCATGATTTTGGGTCGGTAGCCCCTAAGAGTGCTTCAACCTTATTGGCGTCTAATTGTTTCTGTTTGTCCCTTTCTGAGATATAAGACTCTACAGCGTCCCCAAAGATACCTAAGGAATGGGCCAAACGATTACCTGGCATAGCCTGGGCATCTATATAACGGGAGGAAGACTGCAATGGATTTAAACGTGATACATAAGTAGCTACAGGCTGCTTAGTAAACTGCCGCTGTGTTCCAATAGCATTTGCTATGTTTGTAGGCATCTTAGACCCCCTCCCTTAATCTGTTCATCGTTCTAAAACGTGAATTGGAATACTTTGGTTCCCACGCAAAGTTATAATCGTTTTGTCTCTTTGTCTTCAATTTATAACCTGTATAATCACCCCAGCCCCTATCGTTACCTAATGCGTTCCTTGTGGTCTCAATAGGAGACACATTAACATTCCTACGATAATTATTTATGGCTGTGGCATCTTTCTTTGCTGCATACCCCTTTAGGCCTGTGGCAGCTAAAGACATCAAATCACCTATCTTATCGGGCTTAGCCTGTGCATAGGTATTAGCAATATATTCTTTGGTAGACAAAGCGGTGGTCTCTTTGTTCAGGTCAATCTCATTGCTCTTGCGGCTATAGTTATCCTGAATAGACCCAACGGCTCTGGCTGTGTCTGCTTCACCTGCCCTAATCAGACGGTCAGCTGTCCTTCCACCCCCAGCCATGCCTTCTGCAATAGCTGCCTGTACAGAGGAATTTAATTGCATTTGATTAATTCGTGTTTTTATAATGTCATTCACAGCCGCCTCATAAGAGTCTCGCCTTTCCTGTTCATAGTTTTGAAAAGCATAGTTTATTTCCTGCACGGCACCTGTCATCTTCATGTTGGCTGCCTGTGCGGCTGCTTTATTTCTTTGTCGTATCCCCCAGGCTTGTAAGGCCATCTGTCCTGCGACTGCCCATGTACACATCTGTGTCTTTCACCTTCTCTTCTCGTGTAATAGTAAATATGCCCCAATTGCCCTTTAAGCGTCTCCAACGAACCCCTAAGTAATTCAAATAGACAACATGTGTATAATTGCATAACCACACCACATTTGTAATTACTCTGTAGTGCTGAAAAAGGACTTCTTTAAACTTCTTAGACCACCTGATAAATTCTATTTTATGCTTCTCTACATTGGTAGTCAGCAATAGCCATACTTTTGCTGTGTCTTCATTCAGTGGTTCTATTCCACCAATACCCAGTAAAGAACCATCAGATAATGTAACAGCCATAACACCCTTTAAGTGACATAAAGTGACATAAAGATGTGTCCTATCATAAATCCCCGTAGCATGAAAAACCTCTTTAGCATCCGCTTTTCGGATATGTTGTGCAAAATAATGCAGCTGTTCTTTTGTTGCTGGCATAATAGTTATCATATACTGTGTGTCCTTTTCTGATAATTTCCAGACCACGTCCATTCCATTAAGGAAACAGGTGTGGGCGCTCTGGAGCTAATTGAAATGATACAATTTGAATTGACAGACATAATTGGAAAGAGCATCGCCCCTGTCTCTAATGGGATGATGCCAAGTTTGTTTGCAGCCTGCCCTAAGACACGCCCTGTATGATAATATTTATTGTCTGCCCTATTATCTTTATGAGACACCTTAACTTCAAATACTCCTGTCTCTTCAAAGTTTATCTTTGCATTGGTCAGCTGGAGGCGTCCTTCATCATCAGCAACAACCCCTGCATCTGTTTTACGTTTAACGTAAATAGTAGAAAAATCAATTCGAAAGGTGTAAACCTGTCCTATTGTCACCTTTTGTCCCACATAGTTCCCATGAAGGTAACATTTATCTGCCTTTACGTCTTCTGCGGAAAACTCAAAATAGTGCTTATCGGGGGTTACTACACCATAGTAAGTACCATCAGGCACAGCATGATTATAAGAAGCCCCAAGGTGCAAAATAGTCTGGTGATTAATGTCATCATAGTTTGCTGCTGGAATGGGGGCAGTAATTGCCTTTCTATCCAAAAAGACCCTATAAGGTTCATCTTCATAATCCTTTGTATTGTAAGTAAATATTACCTTCTCCATAAATAATCGATTGTCTCTGTTTAATAAAAGGTACAGTTCAGACCCAATAAAGCCTCCACCTAAAACAGCAGCCTTATCAAATTCCCAATAAGACCAAGAAGACTGTAATCGTTCATCGTCTGCAAAGAGGAATTTATATACATATAATTTTGAGGTATCCCCTACAGACGGCAGTAATACAATATTTTCATTACCACAAGAATAAATATCATAAATACCATTCTTTAATAACGATGGGACATGTGATGTAATGTCCTGTGCGTCTTTAGTCCCACGGGTGTCATCCATTGTATAGTATTCTCGTACACTGGAGTATAGTGCTCTTTTTACAATAAAGTAAATGCGCCTCCCCACCGTTTTGGGGGCAACCGCCACATCACATGCAAAGGATGTAGTGTGTGGCACAGAAGCATTCTGTGGGGATAAGACGCCATCTACAGACAAAATGAATTGTGAGTTTTGTGAGAACAACACCAGGTCTGTTGAAAAGGGTACCGCATGGTACAAAATGGACACCTGGTTATCAGACACCGCTAAATCAATGGGGTCTGTATCCTGTACTTCTACTGCGGATGCCCCCCAAAAGTCAAAGAAGGAGGCAGAGCGTGACAAAATAACGTTTTCTCCAGACAAAACACCAAGTCTGTTTCTAAATAAAAAGATATCATTGATATTGTTGTTTACAAAAGATGGGTGGGGGTTTGAGTCATCATCACCTGATTTTCTCTCATCCCATGAAACCTCTTTAATGGTAAAGGACCCATCTGCGTTTCTGACCAGTGTATGTGGCATCGTTGAATTATTAAAGCCTGCAAGTATGCCAGGTCTTGCACATTCTTTCCATACATTATCGGTTGCGTCATATGATACATAATAATCATCTGCATCAGAGCCGCTGTTCCCAATAACCTTCACCGTATATCCCTGTACAGCTGTCACTGGTAAATTTGTAAACTTCTGTACTGAATGAAAAATAGCAAATAGGGCATTACCATTAAAGCCATCATCACATGAACAAGAGTTTATGTGTATATCTTCTTTTCTCATGTAAAATGCAGAGTTTACCAGCTGTGTCTGCCACCCTTTTTCTCGTGCCTTTTCTGCTAAGCGGTCCCGAATAAAATTGGTATCTATCTTCTTTGCATCCTCTGCATTATCCCCATTAGGTGTTGTAAAAGACGCAACATTTTCTCCATTAATAAAAATGGTATAGGTGCGCCCATATTGCCCTGATTTAACATTTATGAGACAAGCATGGTCATCCCACGTTGAGGATACCTTTTTGTCTCCCATTGTCACTTTAAAGTTCCTATTAACAATAAATGTGTAATCCGCAATAGTGACCAGCCGCAACTGTGTACGGGGTTTAGACACCATTAAATACTGCTGTGCGTTCCCCTCATACTTGACTGTCTTCTTGTGACCCTGAAGGTCATAAATAGACACCCCTGTACCATCAAATATCATCATGTACCGCTCATCTTCATCACGGTTTGCAATGTGTACCAGGGGCTCTGGGTTAGCAAAAGGAACACCTAAGTCAGCGATATAGCATGTAGGTGGTCTTTTCTGTAGCCCAGAAGCTTCAGTAGAAAAACCATTTACCTGTGTCTCTAATTGTTCAGGGAGACGCAATAAGGCTGGCTGCTGTGAAATACCCGCTACTAGGTTCTTTACTGTCTGTGATATTCTGCTCATCTTACCTCCCCTGTAACTGCTGGACATAGGTCATTCTATTTGCATTATAGGTACCTATCTGCATCTCATACTCCTGCAATGCCACCCATGCTTCCTGTTCTGCTTCCCCTAAAGAATTGTCTAAGCTGTCATCTCCTAATGTCTCATTTTGAAACTTTCGGGACGCTTTAGCTACAATATAGTGTGCAATAGGGTCAAGGAGGCCCTCTATGTCAATATAAAAGACTACCGTGGTTTCTATAGGCTGTTCAAATATATCTGTCTGATTGTCCACATCAAAAACATACCCATCACGCTGCACATATTTAGTTCCATCTGTTCCTACTAAAAATAAAATATTATCAGACCACCTGATTTTCTTTGTATAAACATCAGGGTTAAAAAGATAAGACGCCCATGTATTCCACGCCCATCCTTTAGACTGCACATAGCGGCTCGTCTTATGCAAGATGCGCAAGGCATTAGCTACATCAACGTTTTCAATTACTTCCAAGGTGTTCACAGGGGGTTCCCCAATGACACCCAACATTTCATTTACAGCATCTAATTCTGTCATCTATTGCTCCTTTTCTTTTAAATATGGCAGGCCAGGCAGGACTCGAACCTACATCTTATGGTTTTGGAGACCACTATTTTTCCATTAAACTACTGACCTATAATGGAGGGATTTAAGGCTCCCTCCTGTTACCTGTGTCTTACTTCGTTGCGCCCATGAAGACCGCTTCAGGACGAAGACCGCCATGGCCCATAGCATAGGATGCCACAAGCATGTCTGCCTGGTATTCAGCACGGCGTGCTTTTTCCAGTGCAAGGTCTTTCAATTTAACGGTGCCCACTGCGGAACGGTGCATAGCAATGTAAACCGCCTTAGCTGCATAGGCTGCGGGGAATACATGACCGTCTCCCTGGAGTACACCATCATTCTTTGCTGCCCCACCAGCCGTAAGGTGCGGGGTTTCAATGATGTCAAAACCAGCCACACGAAGGACATTTCCTTCCGTAATGGTTGCTACTGCCCCATAGTCACGATTAATGGCCACAAGGGACGCAACAAGGGCATTTACGCCCACAGGGGTCATGAACACATAGCGGTCAGATGCAGGAACATAGTTCTGGGACATCTTTGCTTTGACGTTCAGAAGAGAAGACACCAGTTCCTTACCAAAGGCTTCCGTGATGTCTGCTGCTGTGGTCAGCTGCATAATCTCCCCTTTACCCAGACCAGTGATGTTTTCCTTGTTTGCAACCACCATCTTAGCGGCTTCTGCAAGGACAGCCCCATCTGCGGCCATCGCCAAGGCTTCACCCATCTGTCTGGAGTATTCGCTGCGGACATCATAGTGCTTCAAGGCTTCATCAATGTCCGTAATCATCTGGGATGTGGTCAAAAGGCCATCAATCAGAATGTTCTTTTCAGCCCCAGGAATGTTCTTACGGATATCATCCAGAGACTTACCAGGTTTCAGGTAGTCAGCGGATGCCCGCCCAAACACAGGAAATTGTGCGGATTTTCCGCTGGAAATAGTTCTCAAAATGTGTCTCCCGTTAGTTACGGAAGCTCTCTCAAAAGCTGTAATAGTCTCCCCTGCAAATACCTTCAGGTACATTTCAAGGGAGTCTGTCCCTCCCTGGACTTTACCAGGTTCTGCTACAGTTACGTTCGGCAATTAAATATTCTCCTTTACAATAAAAAAGAGGAGCAATATGCTCCTAAATCAAAATAAATAAATATAGTATTAGCCAATGAAGTTTGAATGCATGGTCTTGCGCTGTACTTCTTCTGTGTAGGCTTTATCTCTGGTATAGCGGGGGTCTCTCATTGCTTTTACCATCTCTGCTTTCGATGCATATCCCTCCTGCGCCTTTCCAGAATTACCACCACCCAGAACAGTACGGTTCGCTGTACCATACTTCTGCTCCATCTGTGCCTTATACCCTTCAAACATGACGGACAGCTGTGTCACATCTCCCGCATCAATCGCATGATTAAATGCATTAATCTGTGCATCAGACAATCCACCTACATAGGCCACAATGCGGTCATATTCATCTTCACCGCCTGCGGCTTCAAAGACAGCATCCCTATATGCCGTTACCGTTGCTTCCAGACCAGCAATGTAAGCATCCACAACACTCTTCGGGTATCCAGCTTTCTCCAGGGCTTTATAGCTGTCTTCAGACAATTCACCATTGTCTTCATACTCTTTAGACATCCCATCAAAATCAACCCCTTTAGCAGCCAGGTCTTTAATGACATCTTCTTCTGCCTGTTTCTGGTCTGTAATGCGCTGCTCAACTGTTTTCTCTTTCGGGTCCTTTTTGTCACCTTTTGGAGACTTTTTGGTATCCTCTTTGTCAGCTTCTTTTTTTACTTCCTTCTTGTTGCCTTCATCATCATCATCCGTTTCTTTAACGGAGACATTCTTTGTATCTGATGTCTTAATTTCTACATCTTCGTGTCCTTTAAGGGCATCTTCTGCACCCCCTGTGACCGCATTAGGGCCATAAAGAGACCCATTGTCACTATCCGCCACCTGGACGGTATTATCATTATCCATTTTTAACCTCCTTGTTGCTGTCCGTTATTCATTACCCCCTGTGCCATCTGTGGGGCTGCTCTTGTAGCCATCTCGGCCATCTGCTGCTGTTGTAATTCCTGCTGCATTTCTTCTTCAGTCTTGACTAAACCAGACACATCCAAACCAAGTGCATTAGCTTCCATAAGGGTCATTTCATTCCACTTAATGGCTTTTGCCTGTTCGGGGTTCTGGGCAATCAGCTGCATAAATGTTGTCAGCTTATTTAAATCATGTCCACGTCCAAGGGCTTCTAACCCTGTAGTAATCGTGGGTTCTACCAGGTCTTCTGGTAAATCAGGCATCTGTCCTGTTGCAGCCAGCTGTGCCAACATGCGCCTTACCAGGGGCAACTGAAGTTCTTGAGACAAAATAGAATAGACACCACCAAGGGTATCCTCCAGTTCGGATGCCACATAGCGAATTTCTTCGGCAGTAACACGCTCTCCGTTTCGCTGTACAGCGCTGTTAAGCATAAAAGCATAAGACAGCCGTGACTCAATATTCTGGATAGTAGCATTAACTACCTGCAAGTCCGCATACTTCTCCAGCTGTAAAGCATGAATGTCTTCTTTTCTGCCTGGTACAAACTCACCGCTCTGTGCCTTAGACAATTTATATGGTCTTGTAATGCCGTTAGGGTTTACCAAAAACAAGACATTAGCCGCAATGGCTGCTGTCTCCACAATGGCCTTAGAAAGCCCTTCAAGAGACTTCAAGTCCCCTAAATACTCTTCTACGAAAGACCGCCCATAAGACTCCCCATCTACCTTTACCATACGCAACGGTATCCACGGGGTCTTTAATAATGGGAAAGACTGGTCTGAACCAGGGACTGTCTGCCCATCTACTTCCTGATAAGACAAAAATTTATCATCTTCACGGTAAACATGTGTGTAAACCTCAATGATATCTTCGGGCTTCTTTGTCTGCCCCTTTCCGTCCACCAAGGACTGAATGTCATCTGGGAGGGCGGCATAGGCTATCTTATCTAAAGTAACAAGCTGAATAACATTCCCTAAGGCATCACGCTGTACCACATAAGAATTGAGTTTATACAGCTTCATTCCTTCTTCTTTTGGCGGAAGGAACAAAAGGTCATTGCCTGTAACAATAAGTACCTTTATGGCTTCAGCAAGGGTCACCCTGTACTGATGTGTCTCTCCATAGTCCGCCAGCTGGTGCTCCTTTTGCATTAGTACCTGTTCTACCCGTGTCTTTAATTCAGGCTTTGCTTCCAGGTCTTTTTGTGCTTCCTGGCCTGGAGATAACCTAAAAAAGGGGGCATTAGGGGGAAATAAGGCTAACATCAGTTTTGATGCTAAATTATTTACCCCCCGTGCTCCTACAGACTGGTACGGTGTGTCAAACGTTGTAGACGCCCCTGCTCCCGTTTTAGGAAACAATGAAGGTATCGTATACTTTGCACACTCTTCTGCCCTGGTTACATATGGAGACCTTTCAGACACTAAGCGCTCATAAAGAGCTTTTGCTGTTTCTGTCCGTTGTGTCTCTGCCATTAGATATTCAGTCCTGTCCCTGTAGTACCACCAGAAGCATTGGCGCCTGCATTAATCATCAGGCCTTTCTTGCCCTTTGCTTTTCTTTTCTTTTTATCGGCCGCTGTGTCAATGTTGACATCTGTCTGACCGCTTTCCTGTGCTGCGGGTGCGGCTGCCTGTGCTGGCTGTTCTACATTAATATCTGGCTGTTTCTGTCTGCCAAACAAGCCACCAGTAACGCCACCAACAACCTTACCTACACCCCGTACAGCATGCTTTAATACTCGTCCTACTGCTCTACCTACTTTACCCATTAAGTCTCCTTTCTGCTTTATAAAATCCAGCCCGTACCATAGTTTCCACGGGTGTCATCATCGTCTTCATCTCTATCAATCTTTAATTCCTGCGCCCCCCGTATTTTCTTCTTATAATCCTGACTACCACCAAAGATAGGGGAGTCGGGGTCTTTTGTCTGTGTATACGGGAGAATGTCTCTTCCTGCCGTATTAATCTTTGGCATACTTACTTTAGACCATAAGCACATTAGTCCTCCTCTTCTTTTTCAAAAGCTACAGACCGTAAATGCTCTTTTACAGCCACAACGCCCTGCAAGTATCCTATTTGCCGCTCGGCATCCATAGTAAGAGGAAACCCAGACAATAAACCTTCAGTATTAAAGACACCATCCAGATACTCTATTAGCTGTGGGGAAACATAAGGGGTTTTCAATTCCTCATTAATTGTCATCTTTTACTCCCTTTTTAAAATCTTCACAAAGGAGGGGTACTCTAAAGTAAATTCCTGCTTTTTCATATAAAGGTTCTTTACCAGCTGTGAGTCTTCAGGGAGGGCAGCTGCTGTCTCTAACAGTGGTATATGGTTTAACTTTGCTGTCTCTTCCATCCACTTTGCAGCTACACGCCCAAAGCCATGAAAAGAGGGGCTGACACAAAGGACAAAAAGCTCTCTAAAAACTTCTTGATTCATCCACCATGGGTTCTCGATGGTATACCCCACATATCCCACAGTGTCTCCCTTATATAGGAAGGCTGCCAGACACCGCATTACTGCCATAACCCTCATAGCTTCTTCAGCACTCTTTTCAGAATAAAACTGTGCACAGTATTTATTTTTCATTGCACATTCTGTAAAAGCATGCAGTACCTGATAAATATATGTGGTGTCTTTTGGTTTCACCATGTAGACTGTTAGTTCGGGTTCCACAACGTAACCTTGTACTTGCATACGTCATACTCCTCCTCTTTATTCAGAATATGTGCTACCCGTGCTTGCTGGAGCGCTTCTCCTTCAGACAGCCCTGCCTTTTTAAATTGGTCAACAACTGTTTTCCAGACCGCCCCATATTTTTCTAAGACTTTATCTGCTGTCTTTGGCCCTATACCAGGACACCCCTTATAGTTATCGGCAGTATCTCCTATCATGACCTGTGCTAAGAAATTCTTATAAGCCTGCTCTTCTGAAATCTCAAACCACTCATCATGCAGAAAATCAAAAAAGACACCAGGGATTGTCTTGAAATCTTTATCGCCCGAAATGTGTACTTCATGCCCCCTATACCTATCAGCAAGGAGCCCCACGCAATCATCCGCTTCCAGGGTCGGATAAGAGACACAATCATATCTGTCTTCTACCCACTGGCGTACTGCCCCATAACAAACAGGCTTTAACTTCCCAGCACGGTTCCCTTTGTAGGTGCTTAAAACTTCCTTTCGGAAATTCTGCTTTGGGTCTGAAAAACACATAATCAGGCTGTATTCACCCTCATAGTCCATATGATTTAACACTTTGTCCACAATAAGGGACACCCTGTCCTCAAATTGGGCTTCTGCGTCCGATGCGTTAGCATGAAGTGTCCATAGGTCTCCACCCCAGTTGACAGGTGTCTCTACGCTGGAGGCACTTTCAAAAACAAGCATGTCTGCATCAAAAATCAATGTAAGCGTAAAGAGCCACCCCCTCCGCCATAAGACATCAGAGATAAGCCCTTTTCTGTTACTGTCCAATAATTACAAGCTGTGTTTTCAATGACAGAAGAGATTAGCCCCCGTGATGCTGCCTCGGCAATAAAAAAGGCATTCTCCCTGGCAAAATCACTCTGCAATGCTGGAGAACGCATATGGACTTCTTTTAAAAATTGTATTAGTTCTGACATTTTCTTACCTTGTCTTTTATTTTTGCAATTCTATCCCGATAGCGCTTCTCCAAAAATAGCTGCTTGCACGCATCATTAAACAAATCATGCATCTCCGTCTCTGAAACACCCAGTGTGAAAAGTCCTTTTAAAGCATCCTCCAGTCTTGCTATGTGCACATCTACATCGGGTGCTGTCTCATCTACAGGCAGTGGTGCACATGGGATGCTATTATCAACTACCCCTTCTTCTTCTACAGGTTCCAGAAATACTGGCTTACACCACCATCCATGGTCTTCTTTACAGTGTCCGTCACACGTATGTAAAGCAAGATGACTTACATCAAACTCCACCGCAACCCAGCCATCTGGTGCTTTATACATACAGGTACCTACATGACCTATTACACACTTAATACTTCCCCTATAACGTACCTTTTGTCCCACTTTAACATCTTCAAAGTTCATCTTAATGACACTCCTCCCAGTTATGACCTATAATGCCTTCTGTGTCCAGCTGACACCTAAAATTAAAAAACGCCTGCGTATCTCTCATCGCAAGCTGTGCTTCCTGTACAACTATCTCTGCTATTTGTCTGGTTCGGCAGGCCACCTGCTGCTCATCATGTATCCAAGCCATTAGTGCAAAGTCACCTTCCCAACCGTGTTTTAATCCTCTGTCCAGCAGCCGCTCTTCTGTCCGTACTATCCAATACTTACAGACCAGTGCCCCTGCACTTTGGAGCAGAAGATTTAAAGCAGAATGAATAGACCGTACATGCAATAGTCGGCCATCTAAGCCTTTTAGATAATGACGCTTCCATCTGGTAATCTTGCCATGATAGGTCTCTTTAACTAAGACACCCTCAATAGCTTTTCTAAGGTTCTTAATGGCGGGCGTTGCTGCCAAAAACTTCTTTTTCAGACGCTTACCTTCTGTAGCATCACCACCAACAATCTTCCCAATTTTAGCGTCCCCAGCCCCATACAAATAAGCATAAATACTTTTTGTTCCTACAGGGTCGCTATTCCTGTAGCGTTCTCTTATGAACTGCTTTATGTCACCATAAAGAACAGACTATCTCTTCAAGGTTATTTAACCTTGTCCACCGCTTCCACCTGCTTAGGTGTACTTCCTTTCGGAATAGTCGTTACACTTTGCAAATAGGAAAAAGCCCTACATATTATTTCACTCTTATCCTGAAATAAACCCAGGGCTCTATTACAATTATGACACAGAAGACCCCTAACAATGCCCCTTTTATGGTCATGGTCTACAACCAAACATCCCGTATGGTGTTCTCCCATAGGAAAATTTTCCTTGCCACATATTGCACATACAAAATTTTGCCGTTCTGCTATATCTATGTATGTCTTTAAAGAAATATGATACACACGTTGATAATAAGCATTTGTTACTGCATAATCTTTACAAAAATCAGAACAGTATAATTCTGATGGCGCTTTTGGTGTAAACATCACACCACAATGCCTACACGCTTTTTCTTTAAAATACCCTTGTGGATATTTTTTAGCATTAGCTGTTTGTTGTGCTTTAGTCGGGTTACAGCAACTGCTAAGCACCTTTGTTAAGTAGCTATCCCTTGTCATAATATCACCTCCTTGCCTTAGCACGGTATTGTCTTATTTAATAAGATGTTCACCGTTTTCAATGGATTTATAGACACCCATGTAATTAAATGTCTTTGCCGTGTCTCTCTTTTCAAGACCCGCTGCTTTCTGGTTCGCTGTGTGAATGTCCCCATGGACAACTTCATAAGCATACTTACCCCCATCATAGGGATATAAAAAATGGGAAAGACACCGTAGCTCTAAACCACATGCGTCTATTCCCGCCTGTATCCACCCCTTTGGTACACCAAACAGCGCCCTGCATTCTTTACCATAAGGAGCACCATTATGTGGCACCTGGGCAACATTGGGGGACGAATGTGTCGCTCTTCCTGTTACTGCCCCATTAGGATTAACACGCCCGTGAATGCGTCCATCCGCTTTCACATGAGACAACCATGCCTGACTGCCGTCTGCCAGTTGCCCTAAACGCTTTGAAATCATTAGCTGTTCTTCTAATAAAGGAGCAAGCACCTGTACTTCTTTAGGAGCTTTTTTGTCACCTTTTAGGTACTTAAAGGTCTGCTCATCCATTTTAAGGCGTCCATCTTCAGCATAGAGTTCCACATTGTCTGGTAAATACCCATAATGTTTGCAGATTATATATTCAATTTGCTGTCTGCTGTTTGGGTTAAACTCTTTATAACGCTGAATAGGGACACCCTTCACATACCCCAGGGTCTTATTGTCCCTTTTAGGAATAAAGACCTTATCAGGAATAGGTGGTACCATCTTTCGTATTTCCTCGTCCAATGCTGCCGCTCTGGCACGTAAGACACCTTCCAGTTTTATAGCCCCCTGTACATCAAACGGGAAACCATTACGCTCCTGCTGTGCCATAAGCCACGCTATTTTATGCTCAAGCTCTATAGCTGTCTGTGAATATTTCTGTTCCAGCAGCTTATCATAAAGACACTCTGTGACAACAACATCCTGTTCGTTGTAGTCCAGCATTTCTTCATTAAAAACAGCCCACGCATCCTCTGTGTCTTCCGCATAGGTACCTTTTAGGACACCTAAACGATAACCCCATGCTGCCAGCTTATGAGACCCAATCAATGTTCCTGGTAATTTACCCGCCCGATATCGCCCATAATCAGACTCACCAATATTGGAATATATCAAGCGTGCCAGTACCAAGGTGTCTACAACACTCTTTCGCTGGGTCCTATCAATAGAGAACCATGGATAAAGCTTCTGAATAGCGGGAATATCAAAATTTATGATGTTGTGTCCACATATTCCTTCTCCAGACCGAATGGCGTTGTGCAACCTTTTAATGCCCCTTTCCACGGTGTCTGGACCATAACGAATAATATTTTTATGTCCATCAGAGATGCATAGACAATGAATAACTGTCATATCCTCTAAGAGCCCGTTGCTCTCAATATCAAATAAAAGCATTGTCAATCAAAAAGGACTACCATCCTCTTCTGCCTCCTCTCTTTCTTCTACTGCTAAGGGTTCAGTTTCTTCCAAGTGGTCTGTAGTCTTGTTATAAAAAAGGTATCCCGCAATCCCTGTCTCTCCTGTCCAGCGGTTTTTCAAGACACGAATACGAACCCTATTTCTTTGTTCCCCATCTGCTTGCTGGTTTCTCTCCAAGCCAATAACGGTATCGGACAGCTGTGCAATAGCTCCAGACCCCCGCAACTGTGAAAGGGAGGTTGCTGCCCCCTCTTCATGTGACATACCATCAATACGCTTCAGGTGCGAAATTACAATCAGACCTACTCCCGTCTCTTCGGCTAAAGAGCGTAACTGTGTCATCAAGATGTCAATAAGCTTTCGCTCATTGTCCCCTTCCAGCCCAGACACAGCAATAGAGATGTGGTCAAGAATAATAAAATCACACTGCTCTCCCACCGCCATATAACGTATCTTGCTTAACAGGTTATCACCGTCTAAAGACCCAAAATGCTCGTATAGAATAAAGTGTCCAGTCCCTAATGTCTTATCAAAGGCCTGCTTGTACTCTTCTTCAGAGACACCCTGCCTATTCATGTATAACCGCTTAGATGCTGCAATAGACATCAAACCACGGGCGGTGCGCTTCACGTTCTCTTCAAGCATCAATAAGCCTACCTTAAGGTCCTTTGTGACACCCAAATCGTAAGCAACTTGTCTCACGAACGTTGTTTTGCCTACACCTGTTCCCGCTGTTAAGACAGTTAATTCACCTTTTCTCAAGCCACAGGTCATCTTATTCAGCGGGATATTCCAAGGAAACATAAAACCCTGTTCTGTGTCTTCCTGCTTACTTACTTCTTCCCACAGGTCAGCACCATTCACAATGCCGTCTGGGGTGTACTTTTTGGCATTCCAGATAGCTTTGATAACTTCTTGTCCTCTGCCAGCCAAAAGGCACTCATTAGGGTCTTTAAGGGGCAATGTGGCTACATAAAGTTTATTAGGCTGCAAAAGCCCCTCAACATCCTTTACAGCCTTTCGCCCAGGCTCATCCATATCAAACATAACAATAACCTGTTCAAAGGAGTTGAGCCAAGCCATATTCTCTTTAAAGACACGCTTAGCAGAGGAGACACCATTAGGAATAGATACAACGGGGTACTTATTACCATTCAGCTGTGACACAGTAAGGCAATCAATCTCACCTTCTGTCACTACCAGCTTCTTTCCCCCGCCCCCTGGCCATAAATGCTGCCCAAAGAAACGGTTACTTATCTTACCTAAGGTGGTAAACCTCTTATCTGGATATCGTAACTTTTGCCCTACACAGACACCATTATCATTAAAATAACAAGCTATCTGAATGGGCTGTCCCATTTGCACCCCCGCTTTATAAGAATAGAGCCTACATGTCTTTTCAGTAATCCCCCGCCTTTTTAATGGAACAGTCGGCCAGTCTTCTATGTCATACAGAGCACCCTTTTCTTTAGGTTGTGTTTCATGGTGTGTTGCATGACACGAATAACAATAAGTGTGCCCATCATCATAAAGGGCTAAAGCATCATGACTTCCACAATCAGGACAAGGAAGATGTGCTTTAATGATTTCACCGATTTTTCTCACCCCTCCATAGCTAAAAGAGACCCATCAGTAAATGTGGGATAAGATTGTGTCACCCCCTGATAGGTCTCTTTTAATTTTGCTACTATTGCCTTAAAGGCTTTTGTTTGAGCAGCTGTCATCTTCCCCCTAACCGTTGGAATTAAGAGTGCAATGCCAGTCGCTTTTTTCTTAAACTGAATACCCGCCACCTCATCAGCAGCATGGTCTTCTTCTACACTACCATTCCTGTGAATAATGAAGTGGTAGCCCGTGTCAAACCGTGCATTTCTTTTCATTTCACAGTACATCTCTTGTAAGGGCTTATCTTCTACATCCCTTTTATCAATTATCAGACAATCCGTCTGTTCTCGTTTTAAATATTTTACGTATTTACCCATTTTATTTACTTTTTATTTTTCATGATGAGGCCTCCTGTATCTTTTTTATCTTCTTTCCACCACTCTTCTGGAATCCATTTTGTAGCATATTTGAACCCATGTTTCTTACACCAGTCAGCATAAGACGTGGGGCTGCCCTTGTATATTTTTGTTCCAGCTGATGAAAAGACAAACCGAATATCCAAATTCGGATGCTGCTGCTTGATTAAAATATGCTTCTTGCGGTCTTCTACATCAAAGATGCCTTTAGTTTCCACTATGACACCATTAGGCAGCACAAAGTCGGGTGTGTAATGGTGCACCTGCTCTGGAATGCTATAATCTATCGTATATTTTTCATATTCTACTTTGATTTTAGCATCTTGCAGCTGCAAGGCCACGTTGTCTTCTAACCCTGACCTGTACCCTCTATTTATATGATTAGACCATCCACCTCTTCGTGAAAAACGTCTCACCTTTTAAAAATCCCCTTCAACCAATTCTGCGTTATCTTCATTCTCGTCTGCGGACACAGTGTTTTCCTCACAGACATAACCATCTTCTTCACCAAAACCATAGGACTTAGCAGAGCCCCCCTGGCCATATTCGATAAGGTTAAGCACCTGGACGGCATTCAGACGCAAAGAGACGCCATTGACCGCATTAGAGACGTGGAATGGTATCAATGTTGCTGCAACCTTTACAGTAGAGCCATTCCCAATATTGTCCCCCTTAATCGGGTTTCCTGCGGCATCAAAGACACCAATAGTTCTCGGCAGTTCTTCTCCTGAACGGGTCTTAATTGTAGACGGTACCTTAAATTTAAAGACAATATCGCCATCTTTGTCTGTTTTAAAGCCCATGAAGGGTTCTTTAGACCACTTACGGCCTGGTTTCAACTTCATTTCTGATTTTGCTTTTTCCAGTTCCGCTTCAATCTGACCCATCAATTCATCGGTGTCTTCTTTATTCAGCTTCAGCTGGATGCTGTAACCCAATTCCTTTCCTTCATATGTTTCAGGTTCTCTTAAATGTGCATAAAAAGCTTCTCCAGCTTTAGTAACAATTTTTGTATATTCTGTCTTTGCCATAATATTAATCTTCATCCTCCATAACTTCTTCATTGTTAAATGTATCCACAACGGACATATTAAAAACAGGGTCTTTTATAAGACCCAATTTAGCAATTACTTGCCCCTTTTTCAGGTGACAGGCATCTGCCCCGCTGTTTCTTAGCAGTAGACACACCTCACCCATGTACGTTTCGTCAATTATTTTTATACTGTTAGCCAAATTAATTCCATGCTGCCCTAAATAAGACGTGGTGTGAATTTCACCATGGTATCCAGCAGGTATCTGAACAGCAATGCCTGTATGTACTTCACATATATCCTGACTAAAGATAACCACATCCTCATCAATGGTAAGTGGCAGCCATCCTGTCTGTTTATTTTTATGTTCAGGGATAACAGCCCCTTCATACAGTTTCTTTATTTTTAGTGTTGGTAACATCCTCTACTTCCTTTACTACAAAATATATCCCGTTCCTAACTAATCCCTGTCCGTTTGAAAGACTAAAAGAGCTTAGTATCTGCACGTCCTTCCCCTTTTCATTAATAAAGTACACGGGGTCTTCTGGGTTAATATAACCCCCTAAATCAATCACACGGTCAAGTAGTTCTTTTAGGTTCATACGGTCACACTCCCATTCCTTGTAATTTCATTGAGCCACTTTTTGTACCTTAAAATCTTCTTATCGGTGTCTTCAACATCTTCTTTACGCCCCCTGCGCATCTGGTACTTGATAAGACACCCTCGTAAATAACCAATAAATTCCTCTTTTGTCAGACAAGCATGCATAACCATAATTGGCTGTACAGACATGCTGGCATAGTAATCAGGATTATAGGCATCTACCTTACTCATTCCTCTTCCTCCTCTGTCTCCTTTATTACTCTGCTTTCACAGACGGTCACTAAGCCTTTAAACGTACCTTCTCGTACATAAACAAGACAATTCTTGCCAGTGCTGAACGCAAAGACACCCTTAAAAATGGTGCCATCTGGTCTGGTCACTATCACCCTATCGTTTGCCTTTAATGTCACGTACTTCCTCCTTTCTCGTTTGGAAATAATAAAAGGATTAACCTTTCAGAAAGCTTATCACCCTGTGCCCATATGCTCTCTTCCATGCCATCTACAATGTCTGAAGTGGTCTGTGCATGACTTACATGGTTCAGTAAGTCATCAAAAAGGTCATCCTCCATGACCTCAATAAGGGCACGTATGTCCTCTGCTGTATACTTAGTCATTTATAAGAACCCCCCCCTGTTAAGAAACTCTTCAATGTTAAAGGGCTTCGTATTCAAAACACAAATCTCCTTAAATAAATGATAATCTTGTATCGGACATGCCTTTTCATCTACTATCCAGCATACGGTATCCTTTTTCTTTATTGGTTTTTCTGTACAGGCCAATAGGAGCCCCCTGTTCGTCCGTATTAAATAACTATAACCAAAGTTATATAGGCGTAATAAAAGGTCATGTTTAATATTAAAAATTGTGGTCATTTTTCATGTTACCTTTTCCTTCCCAAACTTTTTCTTATAAGCTCTTCTACCCTCAAACAGTAATGTAATAAGCTTATCTTCCAGTTCTTCCATGCAGTCCTGAATGGCTTCCATCATGTTGGCACTAAGCTCAATGGGTGTCTCACATTTATCCTCATAGTAATTCAAGTCATCGGCTAAAGCGTCCTCATAGAGCCCTATAAGCTCCTGGATTTCTTCTGGGGTACATTTAGTCATGGTCTTGTTCCTCCCCCTCTTCGTCATCATTAAAGAGCTCACAACATTGATAACCAACGGTCTCGTCTGTATTAGACCATGATGTAGCCCCATCACAATAAACTCTAAAAGGAAAATTAGTGCTGGATGTCTCATAATGTGAAAAATATCTTTTATTTTTTACTGTACCTTCCCCATCCCATACAAGCACTTTTGTGTCTTTTGGTACCTTTGTCCAATCAATAATGCCTAATTCTTTTGCAATACTCAATGGGCTATCATCAGCCCACTTTATGTCTTTAAAACATAAAAAGCTATAGAGCAATACACAAGAAGAAATATAGTTTGTATCACTCCACATATTCTGCTGCTTTGCTGGGCGCTGCTTATATGCATAAAGAAAAGTATTTTCATCTCTTGCAAGATACCTATAGCCCGCATCATAAAGTTGCTGCAAAATGTACTGCCTTGCTTCTTTGTCACTTATCATTTTTATCTACCTCCGTATGAAAAAAAAAATAGAAGAAAAAGGGGTTCTTTCTTCTAATAAGTGCGACAATCAAAATTTTGGGTGGGTGTGTGTGCACAACATGCTGTGTTTTGTTTTTTAAGACACAAAGCACCTGCTACATTTATGTATCATATAGGTTACATATAGGTAACTAATTGTTAAACATATAAGTTATACATTTAGTTAAACAATAATAATAAACACTTAGTGAAACATTTAGTATCCTTATTGTTACATTATGTACCTTTATGTTCCATTATGTTTTTCTTTTTCTTCTCTCTAATAAGTGCGACAATCACCATTTTGTATATAAGTGCGACAATCACCTCTATATTTAGGAATGAATTGCAAATTATTTTTCTTTCTTTTCTTCTTCAAAAGTTATTGTGACATTTATTCACAAAGGCATAATAATAATAATAATAATAAAAATAATAATAAGAATAAGAATAAGATGTATGAGTAAAGCAAATATAAGCGTGCTTTCAGTGGGTTTTCTCTATATATAAATAACATTTTAAATTGCTCCTTTACTATTATTAAATATAAAAGACATAGATTAGCAAGGACAAAAGGTAGAGATAAGTAGTAGAAAAGCTCTGGATTAGCGATTACTAAATAACCACCCATAAAATTTAATAAGCATAAAGAAAGACAACCTATTATCATTCTTATTTTCCTCCTCTTTTAATGAAAAGCATATAAACTTTCTTTTACCTGGTTGATATCAAAAGTACCTTTGGTCGGTTGTGATGGTAATTTCTGATTACCTACTATAAAAGGGCTTAGGTCTCGTTCAAAAGCTGTTAAAACATCATTGGTTGTGTACATTTCTACAAAGCACTCTCGAATGAGACGGAACAATAAACCTGCTTTTGCAAGGGTCGTACCATAGCTGTCGTGTATCATTGCAAAGTTAGTTATTTTTGCTTCTGCTGCCCTGTTTACGGTCATTTGTAAATGACTGGCATCCATACTGTGAATAAAATTAGGTGCAATTGCTTGTGATTGTTTTCGTCTGTCAACGGTTCCTGTAACCTCGATATCATAAAAACGTTTTGTGATGTGTAAAAAACGCATTTGATACGTTTTGACGTTGTAGACCATATAAGGCTGCTGAACAATAAAGCCCATAGGTGTTGTCCACTGTATGACCTCACCGTTCTTAGTGACCATACGTGCCACCTGTTGTAACCATTCCATACCTTCTACAGCCTTAACAACCGTGGTTTGTACTGCTTTCCAAATAAGCTTGGCCATGTATCCTGCATATTGGTTAGCATTATCAGCCGTAAATAGCCCCTCACCTATATGAGAAATAATTGTGTCTTCCAATATCTGGTCTCGAAAACCAAACTGTTTAGCACCATAAGCAAGGGTCATAACGGGCCTTTTTGTTACCTTCCTGTTGACATCAAAGGACAGCCAGCCCTGTGCAAGTGTCTTTGTACCATACTTAATTTTATCCCCATCAGTGGTGTCTCCTGTGCCTGTCTTTGCATCCTGCTCTAAGACACAATTAACTTTATCTGCTACAGTCTGGTAGATGTCGTTTGGCTTATCCCCAGGTGCCAGGTTGACCTCTTTGGCTCCAATAGGGTCTCTAAGGATGGCTGAAAAATGTTGTAGGCCGCTACAGGTTCCATCAAAAGCTATCGGTATACCTGTAATGAAACCTTTAGCGTGACCATTATGTTCTTCAAGGTACTTCTGAAGCTTTTGGTACTCAAAACACCATGCTAAAAACTCAAAAGGGGCATCTAAGTTACCCCACCAGTCCACCATGTCTAATGGTTGGGCAGCAGTGTCCAAAATGTTGCTTTTATTGTCTTCTACCCATGCTATGCAGTCTGCAAAAGACACCTTGTCTATTCCCGCAAATTCAGCCCCTGCAATAAAAAACCACTGGATGTCTTCATCATTTTCCAGTGGTTCTGGTTCTGCAAATAGCAGTAACCCTTTATTCGGTTCATCACCCTGTGGGCTAAAAGACGGTATTGGGTAGATACGCCCTCGAAAGTCTATGTTGTGCGGAAAGTAGATTTTATCATATTGTTCAAATCGTTGTGCTGTTCGTAAGTTGATGTGTACCCTTAGGGCTTTTCCCCGCCTGCTGGCTTCCTTTTCATACAGAAGTTTAGCGGCCTTTTTGTGTCTCTTGAGCTCTTCTGGTGTTGGATTTTCAAGCGTTGGTAGCTTTGAAAAGGGCTCCATCTGTGGTAATCCTGCTATGTCTCCCCCTTGATTAACAAGCTGTTCTGCTACCCGCAACACTTTAGAGTTAATAATCCATGGTGTCTGTTGAATGCTATTCACAGCATTTAAGACATTACTTAAATCAGCGGCTTTTACTTGCTCTTTATACTGCTTAAAAAAGAAATTGTTTTGTCTATCCTGTGTATGGTAGCGCTCTGTACGGATAAAGCCATGAATAGCATTCAATTCGCCATAATAACCGCCTGTTAAATCTGACTTCCATGGTGCTGGTGTCATAATCATTGGACAAGACTGATAGGCTCTTGATAATAAATAATGAGTATTTGCGTTCCATATTTTATGAAAAGCATCTGTAGGCTCGATGCACTCGACACCTTTGCCCCTGAAATTTGTACAATAACGGGTACTGAATAAATCTGTCCCTTCCATGCATATTTCTAATAGCTTTGCACCAAAAAGCATCGTTTCTTTCAGCGGCCACTGTCTTTCTTTCCAATTGGTCTGCTTCATGACGTTTTGTATAAAATAGCGCCGATAAAAATTGCTTCTTCGTCTTGACAGTCCTACTAAAGTATTTAGCTCTTTTTCCTTGTTCCCTTGTAAAAAGGCCTGTAGCTGTGCTTCTTCTAAGACGTCTTGTTGTATATTTTGACACGTGCTTGATAGTGATAATGTTGTGTGTGCCGCATTGACGGTTTCTGTGATTGTAGCCAAAGACAAAAGAGTAACTAAATCTTGTCTGTTGTCTTTATAGATGTTCAGCAACCACATGACCAGCGGATAATATGCAGCCTTAACGCCCCCTTTTGGCTCTTCTTGATACTTTAAGAACGCCTCAATGTTAGCCGCTAAGGTATCATAAAGGTACTCAATTAAGCCACGGCCTATTGGTGTCTCTATGGCCTTGCCTGCTTGTGTCTTCTCTTGCAAGTGCTTTTTAAGCTGTTCTTCTGCTTGGTGCTTGAATTGGTACTCTATTTCAAGCTCTTCTAAAAACAGCGGGCTTTGTTCAATATTTTCCATCACTTGCAACCTCCGATTATCCAAAATAAAAGCCATGCTATGAATAAAGACACAGCAAGGCACAGCCCATGGAACATTCCTATTGCAATGTAGGTTTCTAAAGTGTCTCTATCAATTGGGAACATATTGTTTACCTCCTGAGTAAATAAAAAGCCCCCATATGGTGACATAAAGGGGCTATTTACAAATAACGAAACTGGCTTTGTGTAAGACACTCTCAATAGCTCTGGTGTCTTCAACGAAAATATGAAATTGTGTATATGGTGGTTTGGTGTCGGTAAGGGTAATGTAGGTACATGAAGGGCGTTCAAGAACATAAAGTGTGTTATTATGAAACATTAAGTAGCATGTAGCGCCATGGAGCACTTCTGCAATTAAAAAAGCACAGTAGCTTTTATCTAACTGTGCCTTAGTAATTACAAGTCCATTTTTATATATCTTGCGTGGATACATTTTATAATCGTTCAATGATGCCTTTAGGTGTCTTTATGTAGCATCCATCGGCATAAAAGGCCGCACCTAAGGACTTGAAGTCCACATAGTTTTTTATGACATCATACGTATCATTTAGAAGGTGGTATGCTACCCATTCTTTTGCGTATTCCGTCATATCTACATCCCCTGTTAAAAACATGCAGTCATTGTAGATATCCACAATAACTGTTTTATCTTTTACTTCCTTGAATACGTCTAAATAAGCAGATAACGTTTCTTGCTGTCCTTTTGTCATATTTGCTACTTGTATTGCTTCCTCGATTGTGTCTGCAATGTAATTTTCATTTGTAAACTGCATGTGTACTAAAAAGTTATGCTTGTGCCATGTACGGATTATGCCTTCTCTTAATAAATCAATAAGTTCCATTTTATTTATTTCCTTTCTGTGTATAATGTGCCATCTTCATACCAATCATAAAAATCACACTCTTTGAAATATTCTTTTATGTGTTCTATGTCAGAGACATAATCATTTTCATCTTGCAGTGCTTGATAAATATCTGCACATATTAAATTTTTTACATAATTAACAAGGGCGGCCAGTTCGTCTGCTAAATTATCATATTTATCCCATTCGCTGGCTGTACAAGCGCTATCAATGCTATTGCATTCCCAATGACAATATACCGTTCCACTGTGGACATAGCGGTCACCTTGATAACGGCAGATGTAAAAAGAATATAAGTTATAAACTTTGCTCAATACTTCTGGTGCTATTTCTAATATTTTTCTGCTTATTTTTGTGCCCCTTTCAAGCTGTTTAAGGGCATAAGGGACAAGAACAGCCATATCAATTTCATTGTCTGTAATAAAGCTTAAGCCGTCTCCTTGTGAGTAAAAGCCTGAATATGATATATTTTCTTTGTCAATAGGTATTCCTGTTCTTTTTGTCCAATAAGCGGTTTTTTGCTCTAAAATATTATTAACATTTTCTTCATAAATATCTTGTATGAGGTCTTGATATTTATGTGCCGCTCTGTTTTGTGCTTGTTCTGATAATTCAGAAAAGTTGTATAGTGTAATTGTCTTTATTTTCATTTTGTACTTACCTCCTGTTTTTCCCTTTCTTGTAACAATAAATTATTAAAAAGTGCTATATTATGTATTGCATCCAACCATTCTGAAAAATTAGGCACGCTGTACTGATGTGTTAAATGATTTCCGTGCTTTTCATAAAATATCTTTTGATATTTCGTGGTTGTTCTTGAATACTTTTTAATTGTAGCGATGTAATAGGTAGTATTGTGTACTTTATAATGTACTGTTATAGCAATCGGTGTCTCGTAAGACTGAAATAAAACAACACGCCCTACGGCCGTATCCATGATTACTTCAAACTGATTAGCTACTGGCCGCCCTGACCGTGGACTTTCAATATTTTTAGCTCTAAACATTTTGTTTTCCTCCGTCTCTTAATAAACCGTATTATGAATACGGCAATTCTTTTTCAGCAGTAGGGCAAGTTGTACTCTGCTGATACGTCTTGTATTTCCAAAGGCTGATGTAGTCTCTATAAAGTCCCAATCGGCACAATTTAAAAGAGACTGTAGTTTTTCTTTTACAGTCTCTGGTGAAAAATCTTGCCTATAAAGTTTTATAATTTTCATAGCAGAAATGCCCCTTCCGATGCTCTAAAAACTTGATTACCCCGAATAATAAAATACCTTCCCCTCGCACGCCTAACGTTTTCTATTGTTGTCTCTTGTGCCACACGCTCATTAAAACGATTATATTCATGCTTAGTAAGCCATGCTGTACGTTCTTGTTTCGTTTTAAAACAATAAAATTCATAAGCATTACCATTTAAGCTGTTATAGCTTAAATTAACGCCATAGGGGCAGTATTCCACATAATATTTTCTATTAGCCTTTTTACAGCGCCTCGCAAGCCGTATTTGCTGTCCTCTTGCAAGTTTTACAATCTGCTGTGCTTTTCGATAAGAGCAAGTAAAGCACACTTTATCTATGGCTTTTAAATAGACCATAAAATGGCCGCTATAAGCGGGCTGAATGCGACTATACTTGAAAAATTCCTTATTTGTTATCATTTTTTTTCTCCTTTAATAAAAAAGCACATATTAGTTATGTGAGAAACTGTAGATATTTTACTGTTATCTACTACAGTTCTTTTTTTTATTAGCAGTGCTTTTTTGCACTCTGTTGCATAAGTCATTGCAACTTTTAGCTTACGTCTGACGCCCCTAAGCTGACGCTTACCGTAAGACAGGCAATAACTGTCACTTATTACATGTACCTTTACGGCCTTTTATATGTATGATATACTGTATTTGCCGATAGCTTATAATATACATATAAAGTGGTTATGCAGTTATCAAAGAACAACAAAAGGCACTACATCAACTTCTTTTGTTGCCACAATGATACAATAATGTTATCACATTGTAAAATTAACACTTTTTATATGTTGTTATAAGCTTTCTTTATATGATGGAGGTATTCGATGGATATTAATAAAATTGTACTCGCTTACAACAAAAATTTTGACGATAGAGTAAAAAATGATTATATACGCTTTCGTTTGTCTGCAAGCTTAAAGAAAGCTTTTATGTCACTCTGTGACACACAAAAGATTAAAAGCAGTCTCTTAATACGTGCATTACTTGCAGAATGTTTGCGCAGAAGCAATCAAAAAGATATAAGTGCAATAGACATATCAGATAGCACAATAGACGATATTACATATTTAGCACGTAAATTAAAAATAGACAAAAAAGATGTTATAGATAATGCTATACAACTATATATCAAAGAGTATTTGCAACAAAAATAAGAAAGGAAAAATACGATGGATACTGAAAAAATCAAAGAGCAAGCACGGGCAGAAAAGCGTACCGCAACATTAACAGTGCGGTTGACACCTGCCGAAAAAGCGGCATTTCAGAGCTATTGTGATATTAATGACTATGATAGTTCATCACTATTAAGAGCATTAATGCATGAGTTTTTACTTAATGAGCAAGACACAATCAAGATACACAGCAATAGACATAATCGTAATAGCAATAATGTGACAACGACTAATAACTATTACACGTCTAATTGTGATAATGACGATAAGTAACAGTATGTATACTTTTAGGGACATTATGGTTGACAATAAGTATAAAATAACTTACTTATTGTCTCTTTTTGTTTACATTATGCATTGTCTGGTTGTGTCTCTTTATGTCTCTTTTTGTGTCATTTAGGTACATTTAGAGACATTTAGGTACATTTAGGGAACAATAAGTACGATAATGAACATATTGTTCGATATCTAACAGATAAAATATCTATAACATATTTATTATGAATAGATACACAATACATAACCTACACTCTATATGTCCCTTATTGTCCCTTTACGTCCCCATTATGCCCGATAAACACTGACAAAAAGGAAACAAAATGAGTCATTTAGGGCTACACCATGTATACCAGATACCCCTATAGGTATATTAAAGACGTTATAGATTGTTTATTGTTTCGTTATAGTCACACCTTGGGCACATTATGGCCTATATGTATCTGAGTTACTTTATTATTACTATATGGGACATATGGTACAATTAGGGACATATGGGGGTATTTTTATATTTTGTAATTCATTAACCCACATTTCGCAATTTTTACATATTTTTATTTTTGTGCCCCCCTAAAGGAGACCATAATGAAACATCAACGAAGACCAAAAGGTGAAGGTAGTATCATTGAATACAAAAAGGGACACTATAGAGGCTTCTTAGACCTCGGTAGAGACCCCCAGACACAAAAACGCATCAGGAAAACCTTCACAGGTACAGACAAAAGAGAAATCATTAAGCTAATGCAGCAATACCAATATGAAAAAGAAAAAGGTATTCTTAGCATTAATAGCATGACTCCTTTTAATATTTACTGTAATCACTTCTTAGAAATCAAAGACGGTAAAGTAAAAAGTACAACATATAAATCTTACGTTCATTATATAAATAAGCACTTTATACCCTTCTTTCATCAGACACCCCTAAAGGATATTAAGACAAAGGATATAAATACTTTTCTTATTCAACATAAAAACTATAGCAGTGCTACTACGAATGTCTATCGAACTGTCTTAAGTATGATATTTCAGACAGCAATAGCAGAAGAGCTTATCTTTACTAATCCTGTATCTTTATCTGAAAACATAAAAACAAGACAAAAAGAAATAGTACCTTTAACAATCAATGAAGCACAGCTATTACTAAATTCAGTTAAGGACATGAAGGTACATACAGGAATCCCTTGGTACCCTATTATCCTCTTGTGCTTAGAATGTGGCTTTAGACGTGGTGAAGTCTTAGGTCTTCACTGGTCGGATATAGACACAGTTAATAATACAATTACTATCCACCGCTCTATTGCTTCAGACACCTCTATACAAACACCTAAGACACAGCAGGCACAAAGAACAATAGCAGTAGATGCTCAAACCATCAAAACACTACTTACTTATAAAAAGCATGATATTGTTGTCTTCCCGAATGCTATTGGGTCTTATTTTGCCCCTACAGCTATTTCTGTAGCCTTTAAGCACCTTAGTGAGTCATTAGGGCTCCATATACGCTTTCATGACCTACGGCACACCAATGCCACCTGGTTAATAGCTAAGGGTGTCAATCCAAAGACAGTAAGTGCCCGTTTAGGACACAGTGATGTCTCTATAACGCTCAATAGGTACACTCATGCTGTACAGGAAGAAGACAAAAAAGCTGCCTCCCTTATAAACAATTTAATAAACAAGAAATAAGAACAACTGTGTGCCAATAGTGTGACTAATTGGCACATTTTGTATTCTTATTCTATCAAAGGCTACAATCGGAGGTAGAATTGTAGCACTTAAATACATCAAAATAAAATGCTTAATAAGATTCTAAATCAAATAAATTTTCTTTCTGCACTCCGCACACAGTCGAAAGTCCCATAAAAAAGAGAAACCCACCGGCATAGCCGGTGGTTCTTCTTATGCGGCCCAAGGGCCTA
>OIEI01000008.1_pt1 | contig 86715 bp, 96 predicted proteins | sample 1581781 | NCBI WGS metagenome assembly OIEI01 (sample SAMN01760935, study PRJEB22395) | human gut metagenome | reverse complement strand
TCAACATGGAACCCTGTCCGCTCCGGTTTTTCTGACTATTATGATTTTGTCCCTGGGTATTGTCGGCCCGATTTTGGGAGCGATTAAATTTACTGACAATATTTCGCAGCTTGGCACGATTGTTGGAGAGGTTGGAAATCTGCTGGATGCCCCGGAAATGGTGCGGCCGGACCACAATGCTGATATTCACGACCTGTCTATTCACTTCCAGGATGTTTCCTTTTCTTATGACCTGAAGGACCCGAAGCCCATATTGGATCATATCAATCTGACAATACAACCTGGAACGATGACAGCTTTAGTAGGGCCTTCCGGTTCTGGCAAGTCAACGATTACGAAATTGATTACCGGCTTTTGGGAGGCAACATCCGGCGTGATTACTCTTGGCGGGGTGGATTTGAAGAAGATTCCCCTGTCGCAGCTTTCCTCTTATGTGTCTTATGTATCGCAGGATAATTACCTCTTTGATGAAAGTATCCGTGAAAACATCCGTATGGGGCGATTGTCGGCCACCGATCAGGAAGTAGAAGATGTTGCCCGAAAGTGCGGTTGTCATGACTTCATCATGGGTCTGGAGCATGGGTATGACACGATTGTGGGAGGTGCAGGCGGCCACTTGTCGGGGGGTGAACGACAGCGAATTGCCATCGCCAGAGCCATGCTGAAAGATGCCCCTATTATTATTTTCGATGAGGCAACAGCTTACCTTGACCCTGAGAATGAAAGTCTGGTTCAAGAGGCTATTTCTAAATTGGTACAGGGCAAGACTCTGATTATGGTCGCTCATCGACTCTATACAGTGACAGGCGCAGATCAGCTTGTGGTGGTGAATCAAGGGCGGATCGAGGCAACCGGCACACATGAGGAACTTCTGCAAAAATGCCCGCTCTACAAAGAAATGTGGCAGGCCCATATTGGGAGCCGTGATGAAGGAGGTGCAACGGCATGATTACTGCCTTAAAGAAAATCTATGCTTTTTCCGGCCGCTGGAAAGGGGTTCTGAAAAAGTCAGTGGTGTTCAGCCTGCTACACTCAATCTTTGATATGTTTCAGATCGGCGCTCTTTTTCTGATCCTCAATGGACTGGTGGAAGGAATCAAAGGGCAGGATATTCTGTTCGCTTTTCTGCTTCTTTTGGCAGGGGTGATTGGAAAAATCGTTTGCAGTTATATTTCAGACTTTTCACAAACGAGGGTTGGCTATTTTATGTGCGCGGATAAGCGCATCCATGTGGGCGACAGGATGAAGTATATGCCGATGGGCTACTTTAACAGCCATAGTCTGGGGGATCTGACCTCTACCGTCACCACAACGATCAGCGATGTGGAGAATAATGCGCCATCGGTTCTGATTACAGTAATCCATGGTTTTATCCATGTAACGGTTATTACCATTGTAATGTTTTTCTTTGACTGGAGGATTGGTCTGCTGGCTTGCTTGGGGATCGCACTGTTTTTGCTCTGCAACTCCGCCCTGCAAAAGAAATCACAGGAAGTATCTCCTAAACGGCAGGCAGCACAGGAGGACTTGGTAGGCGCCACACTGGAATATATCCAGGGTATGGGCATCGTAAAGTCTTTTAATCTCGGTGGTGGGTCGAACCAAAAAATGAAACAGGCCATTGAGGAAAGCCGCGCACGCAATACAAAATTGGAAACCGTTTTTGGGCCTTACGGAATGGTGCAACTGTTTGTTTTGCGATTGGCGAGTGTGGCAATCATGTTTTGCTCTATCCTGTTCTATCTGCAAGGCAGCATGACACTGGTGTACTGCCTGCTGATGTGTGTTGCGTCCTTCCTGATTTTCAGCGAACTGGAGGCCGCGGGAGGAAAGTCCTTTGCCCTTCGGTTAATCGAAAGTTCCATCGACAAGGTGGACGCTATTGACGATACACCAGTAATGGATTTGTCCGGCAAAGATATTGCTCCGAAAGATACCACGATTGAATTGCAGGATGTTGGCTTTTCTTATGGCGATCACCGAATTTTGAACCATGTCAACCTGACGATCCCGGCAAAAACCACTACGGCGATAGTCGGTCCGTCTGGCTCTGGTAAAACGACATTGTGTAGCTTGATTGCTCGTTTTTGGGATGTAGATGAAGGGTGTATCAAACTGGGAGGCACCGACATACGGGAGTATAAGCTGGACAGCTTACTCTCTAATATCAGCATGGTCTTTCAGAATGTTTTTCTCTTTGCGGACAGCATCGAGAACAACATCAAGTTTGGCAAACCGGATGCCACTCACGAAGAAGTTGTCCGAGCTGCAAAGAGTGCGTGCTGCCATGATTTTATCATGGCACTGCCAAATGGTTATGATACCGTCATTGGCGAGAGCGGCGCTACTCTATCCGGCGGCGAAAAACAACGGATTTCGATTGCACGGGCTATTTTGAAGGATACCCCTATCATCATTCTGGACGAAGCAACAAGCAGTGTGGACCCGGAAAATGAGGCGGAACTCCAGCAGGCCATTGAGAAACTAACAGAAGATAAGACTGTTATTATCATTGCTCATCGGCTGAAAACGGTTCGCAACGCCCAGCAGATTGTTGTTATTGCAAATGGCGGAATTGCCCAACGAGGTACACATCAGGAGTTGATGGAGCAGCCTGGTATTTATGCCGATTTTGTGAATGTTAGAGAAAAGGCAATCAACTGGAAGCTGTCCGGTGATAAAACACAGTAACAAAAAGGAGCCAATATGTTTTCTTTGCTGGTACGAATGGCATGGGAGGAACACATGGAGAAAAAGCGACATACCACCGCATCCGGTGAAGATTACCTGGAGGCTATCCTTGTTCTCCAAAAGAAACTCGGTATGGTACGCTCCGTAGATGTGGCCCGGCACATGGGATTCACCAAACCGAGCATCACCCATGCCATTACAACGCTGCAGGCCGGCGGATTTGTTGAACGGGATGAGGGCGGCTTCATTCGTCTGACCGATGTGGGCCGCGAGGTGGCTGAGCGAACCTATGAGAAACACTGCTTTTTTACGGAAATGCTCATAGAAGCCGGCGTAGATCAGGAGACAGCAGAGGCCGACGCCTGCCGGATGGAGCACGCTATCAGTGAGGACAGTTTTCAGCACTTGAAGGTCAAGCATCAGGGATAAATCTTGTTTAGAAGGAGCGGGCAGAGAAAACAGATCTTTGCCCGCCCTTTTTCTCTGTGTTGAAGCTGCAAGATTTTGATGAAAATAACCGCCTGATGGGAAAAATTGTCGTTCAGTCAAAATCCAGCGATCTTTGACATTTACACTTAATATGGCGTTTTAAAACCATAAATAGATAGAAAGAATGGGAGGGATGTCTATGAGACGGAAAATTCAAAACAGCAGAGGTAATTTCAAGTTACAACAGGCGGTCTTATTCCAAAGAGAATGAGGCCGCCTTTTCTTTTGTAATCCGACAAAAATCAACAAAGTTTTTGGAACAACACTGCACCTAAGATGATTGGCAGGCCCGCCGCCTGTTCATAACAGCGGCGGGTTCGTGTGCAAAGTGTGGTTCAGATGGCAGGGAGCCAGAAGTGCATGATGGAAAGATGGATCATGCACATAAAGAGGTTCGTCCATCTGCTTACATTTCGACACACAGCTTACTTTGCAATACGGTTCTTCCGCCGCCCTTTTCCTTTTCACAGGAGCAGGCGGGAACATCGCAAATCGAGCGATAAGCCTCCTCCTGCGGGCGCCGGAAGTCATGACGGACTTCTTTATGTGTATCACATGGCTGGCAGCCCACCTTTGCGGTGTGCGGCCGGCCGCGTTTCTTTATATAGCAGGCAAAGACGCCCGTTAGCTCGGTGCCGGTCTCCGCCAGAGGTTCAAGAATTCCCTTAAAATTCTTGAACTATTTGGAGGATAAGGCCATGTGGCAACGAAATAATGGACGAGCAGAGGAAGAACTGCAAATCAAGTTTACAGGTTACTTAATCCAGGCGGTCAGGCGAACCCAGCGGGATTATCTGAAGGCCCTTTATGCGTACAGCAATCAGGAGACCTTGACGGATACGATCTTTGCTGTGAGCCGGACGCTGGAGCAGGAAGTGATGGAGCGGCTGCCCCTCTGGGAGAAAATTGAGAGCGGTGCGCTCCTGTATGCCCTAAAACAGCTGGACGAGCGGGAACGGTATGTGCTCCTTGCCCGCGTGCTGGACAAGCGCCCATTCGATGTGATCGGTATGCAGCTGGGATTGTCGTATAAGGGCGCGGCCGCGGTGTATTACCGGGCCATTCGGAAGTTGAAGAAGAGCATCGAGGGGGTGAACGGATATGACATTTGAACAGATGCTGCGGCGAGCCAAGGGCGGTGACCAAGAGGCCATCACGAGCATTTTGCTCATGTACCGGCCCCTACTGCTCAAGTATGCCGTGATCAACGGCAGACTGGACGAGGATCTGTACCAGGAGCTGTGCATCACGCTGATGCGGGCGATTGACCTGTTCCGGATTTAAGTCTATGAGAAAGGCCCTGAGATCGCTGTCTCAGGGTCTTTCCCGTGGGCTTAAATAAATATAAATTACCCCTTTGAGATTTCACCACCTTTCGAGAGGTGTTATCGGGTGTTATTAAATCCCCGGAAACCCTTGAAAATACGCCAATTTATCCATGCAAAGGCGTTATAGGCTGTTATCGAACATTACCGCATTTTTATGGCCTCACGGACGCTCGTGAGGGAAAAATTAAGGGCAAAACACAGGGAACGACAAGAGAATGAAGTGGCAAAGAGAACTGTCGTGATGTGTGCCAGGCTCCGCCGGAGCCTCCCCTGTGTGAAGCCGGACAACTGAATATAGCGGCTCTTGTGAGCCGATGGATTGACGGACATTAGTGTTTCTGCTGATGTCCGTTTTTCTATGCCTATGCTAAACTTCGCGGCGGCTTTAGGAGGGAGCCGCCGCGAAGCAAGAATAGCTAATGCCCAATGGAATTATGTTGGCAAGGCAATTTTGACCTCTAACCCATGCGGTTTTGTTTCCGAAAAATGTATTTTCCCTTGATGTGCCTTTACAATCTGACGCACGATTTTCAAACCCAATCCATGCTCTGTATCGCCGTCACTTTTTTGCGAGCTGGAAATATCTTCGTTGCTGTTCAGCGCGCTCAGTTGAGGCTCACTCATGCCATGTCCATTATCAGAAACAACGAAAACGCAACTATTCTCATGGATGCCTACGGAAAATTCAATCTTACATCCTGCCGGATTATGGACAATACTGTTGCGAATTAAGTTTCCCAGCATCCGCTGCAACAGCAAATTATCCCCACTAAGTTGTATGGTTTTCCCCGGCTGCTCTTCATAAAACTCTATCTCAAACTGCTCTGGTATGCCGTCATTCAGTATTCCGCTTACGACCTGTCTTGCCAGTTCCACGGCATCAATATTCTGTTTGTGAATTGCCTGCATGGAGTATTCTAACTTTGTTGTCAAGTTCAAATCAGATACTAAATTTTTCAACTTTTTGCTTTGACTAAGAATAATACCAGCCTGCTTTCTGGTTTTCTCTGGCAGGTCGAGCGTTTCTTCAATTTCGCTTGCATAGCCCAAAATCATAGAAAGAGGAGTGCGTATATCATGAGAAATTCCCCTGATCCATTCCGCGCGCGTGTTGTCCTTTTTTAATAGATACTCGCCAGCTTTATTTAAGCCAGCATTGATTTCTGCTAATTCTCCGGCTTCCTCCAGATGGACAGGCTTCCCGGCTGAAAGATGTCGTATGCCATTCAAAATCGGTTCCATAGCTTTTTCAACTCGATGGATATTTCGGATAAATAAATACAGCATCAATAGGATGTTAATGCAGATAGCCGCTAAAAATCCATACGCAATCGGCCCAACATACTTGGCTTTGATTGAAATGTAGTAATTTGTTATATCTCCCGGTGGAAAGCCAACCACCAAAAGGCTATCCTGTCGGTTCCAAATATTAACTGGATAATCGTTAAGATACCAGCGGCTAAACATGGCAATGTCCATAGACGAATAATGATATGGCAATTCTTCTGGCAGGTTTTCTTCCCAAATGACCGCACCATCCCCATCCAAAATCATAGCCCATGCATTTGCCTTATTTAGCATTTCTGTTGCCTGTTCATCCCCCACAAGTTGTCCATCTTTCAAAGTGATATGATTGGAAAGATTTTCAATGGGAAAATTTGAATCTGCAACATTTTCCAAATAAGCAACTGCTAGATACGAGCCAACTAACAAAACATTAACAGTCAGAAAAAGGACTACAATGCCAATCGAAGAAAAAATATAGCGCCGAAAAAATCGTTCTGTTGCGTTCATGTTTGCGCCCCCTTTATATTCAGGCGATAGCCTATTCCCTTGATTGTCACAAGCGCAACTGGCTTTGAGGGATTTTCCTCAATCTTTTCCCGCAAATGCCGGATATGAGTTGCCAATGTGCTTTCATATCCTTGCCAGAAGTCACCGCAAATGGCCTGACACAAGGAGCCGGTAGTAACTATACGGCCTGCGTTTTCATATAACTTTTCAAAAAGCTGAAACTCTTTGGCTGTCAATGAAATGATTTCCCCATTACGTTGCACGATTGCTTTTTCCAAATCAACGGTTGCAGCGTCCAAAAACACCTTGCGCTCTTTTTCCGGGTAGACTCTTTTTAATATAGCCTGTACTCTGAATAGCAATTCTTTCGGCAAAAATGGTTTCAAAAGATAATCGTCTGCACCATTTTCAAAACCCATAAACTTATCCTCTGCTTCGCCACGGGCTGTCAGCATTAATACAGGGATTTTGCTTGTCTTTCGGAGTTCTTTTAATATAGCAAATCCATCCATGCCCGGCATCATAACATCAAGGATCATCATATCAGGCATTTGCTCTTTACACATTTTTAATGCAGCTTCGCCAGAGGAGGCTGTCAATACCTGTGTAAATCCTGCTCGCTCAAAAATGGACTTTACCATTTCCAGTAACTCATATTCATCGTCCACTACAAGAATCATTCTATCGTTCATAAGGAACCCCCTTTGTGTTCTGTTCTTATTATACTGCAAGATGTATAGATTGCCTATTCTGCCTTTGAAATCTCAAAGCAAACTCAAAGTTGCCTCAAAGTTATCTCAAAGTTGGTGTGATATGCTGATTATGAAATAAAAAAGGAGGCGCAAGCTATTATGAGTGATTACATTATTGAAACGCATGATCTGACGAAAAGATACGGCAATCAGATCAGCGTTTCCCATCTGAATATTCATGTGAAAAAGGGCCGTATCTATGGATTGTTGGGGCGCAACGGTGCAGGTAAGACCACGACAATGCGTATGCTGCTGGGACTGACAGCCCCCACGTCCGGCGAGGTAACAATTTTTGGGAAACACTTTCAGGGCAACGAAAAGAAAATCCTGCCCCGGATTGGCTGCCTGATTGAGTCACCCGGCTTCTATCCCAATTTAACGGGAACAGAAAACTTGAAAATTTTTGCTACTCTGCGTGGTTTGAAAAATCCAAAGTACATTAAAAACGCTCTGGAGCTTGTCAATCTGCCTTACCGGGATAAGAAGCTGTTTTCACAATACTCCCTTGGTATGAAGCAGCGTTTGGCAATCGCATTAGCTGTCATGCACAATCCTGAATTGTTGATTTTGGACGAACCAATCAACGGCCTTGACCCCATCGGCATTGCCGAAGTGCGAGATTTTATCCGGGAATTGTGCGATGCCAGCGGTAAAACCATTTTAATTTCCAGTCATATTCTTTCGGAAATTTCTTTATTGGCAGATGATGTTGGCATTATTGACCATGGAAAGCTGCTGGAAGAAGAAAGCCTGAAAGAGCTGGAGGCTAAAAACGCCAAATTCATCCACTTCTGCGTATCGGATGCACAAAAAGCCGCGCAAATTATTACTACAACATTTTCCAGCAAGGATATTCGGCTTGCAGATGCCAATAATCTATATCTTTACAATACGACTCTGCAGGTAGCAAAGATTAACCGTTCTTTTATTGAGGCTGGCATTGACATTCAGGAGGCCCACCTCTGTGAGGACACTTTGGAGGACTACTTCAAAAAGATAACGGGGGGTGAAGGGATTGCTTAACTTGATTAGGTGTGAGTTTTGGAAACTGAAAAGAAAAATGTTCGTACAGTTGGTATTAGCAGCATCTTTTTTGTTTCCTATCCCTCTGACCGCCATTATCTATTATCTAAACACAGCCCAGGATAAATATGCTACGAAAGCCGCAGCTTTTGATGCTCTTTGGCAATCTGTGATAGGGTTCGGTATGCTGTTGCTTCTCCCTTGTATTTTAGGAATTGTTGCGGCCCTCCTCTTTTTTATGGAACGCGATAACGATACCTTTAAGAACCTGCGGACAATCCCAATAACAAGTTCACAGATGGTCGTTGCAAAGTGTATTGTTTTACTTTTGTTTAGCGTTGTATTTTGTATATCTTCAACCGTGGCATCTATACTTTGTGGCTTTGCTTTTTTTGGAGTAACAGATGTTCTGTTTAAGATACTGTTTTCTGCTGTTTATGGATTGTTAATTGCATTTAGCGCATTGCCATTGGTATTGCTGATTGTATTCTTCAGCAGATCCTATATCTTTTCTATTATGCTTTGCGTATTTTACAGTGTATTCAATCTGCTTGCTACATTTTCTATGACAGCACTCCCGAAATGGCTTGTGCTTACCTTGCCCACACCGAGCATTATGATGTGGGGAACGCAGCAAATGGCTTCTCGCATTGCTGTAAACGACACAGAAGATTTGCAGAATTTCATTCAAATGGGGCTAATTCCTTCCACCCCTCAACTGATTATAACTTTGGGGCTAATTGGGGCTGTTTCTCTTCTTCTGGCGGTCTATCTTTATAAGAAAAGGAGTGAGTGAAATGGTGACAATTATAAAAACCGAGTTTATAAAACTGAAAAGATACTTCATTATCTGGATTGGCGTGTCCCTCATGCTTCTCACGGTCTTGTTGACTCTGTTTACTACAATGGCTGATGATGGAATGACATGGGATTACCAATTTCTTTTTGAACAGGTGGTCAAAAATTTTGTAACGATGATATTTCCAATGTGTATTACGCTGATTAGCGGGTATATGATCTCTCGTGAATATACAGATGATACATTAAAAAATATTGAAACATTACCTATTTCGTTCCAAAAACTTTTGGCAGGCAAATTGATTGTTTCCGCAATACTGTCTCTTTTTTTAGGAGCCGTATGCTTTGCCTTCACAGTCATTGCGAATTTTATTATGGGATATGAGGGAGTTTCTTTAGTCTCTGCACTTACCGGACTGGTGCAAATGACATTGTTAGGCTTTTTTCTTTACTTGACGATGCTACCGATTATTGTCCTTACAAGCCGGCAGAGGAGCAGTTTCCTTGTCGGGGTTATTGTAGCCTTTGTATATGGCTTCATAGGAATGTTCGCAAATGGAGCGTTGGAATCCATCTATCCAGTTACTGCTGCGCTCGGTCTAATCAATTATCGTTCTGGAACAGAGGGCGTTATGTGGAACAAAGGGCTGTGTCTCATTAGCGTTCTAGCCATGTGCGCTATCGGCATTGCGTTTATGTTTATAAAACCAAAGCCTGAAAAGAAAGAGGTTAAAAAAACAAATCGCCCAGCACATAAAAAGGGTTGGTAAATGAAAGAGAGGTAAACTTTATGACTTCTAAGAAAAAGATTGGAATTGTGCTTGTTATTGCTGTGTTGGCAATCATCTTTATGACCGTAGCTTTTCTTACTACGCAAACCAATACAGACTACTATACACAGATTGATAATCGCTGGGTAACGGATATTGCACCGCATGGTGCTATGAACTATAAATATACATTGGTTGCCTATGATGATAGCGGGAATGCGAAAGATATTACTTTTGAGACAAGTAAAGTTCTTACAGATGATGCGTACCTATGCTTGAAAGTGGCTCCCATTAGAGGGGTTGTAACATGGGCTGAAGTACAGTTTGATGAATTGCCTTCTGCTGTTCAAGAAAAGTATAATGAGTAACCTTTTAGGACGACAATAAATACCGAAAGTGTGGTGAGTGTGGCATGAAAAGGCTGAAAAAACTGATAAAACGGCTCTTTCTTTTGACAGTAGTTGTAATTGTCATTGCTGGTTGTGTACTAGCTGGAAGCGGCTATAAAATGTATCGTGACGCACTCAATCACCAGGGCCTTGAAAGTAAGGTTGCCGAAATTCAGTCTAATCCCAGCTATACTACATTGTCTGAAATGCCAGAGCTATATTTGGATGCAGTGGTTGCAGTGGAGGATCATCGCTTTGAACAGCATTTAGGGATTGACTTAATTGCAATAGGCCGGGCTGCATGGAATAACCTGACTTCATGGAGCTTGCGGGAAGGCGGAAGTACCATTACCCAGCAGCTTGCCAAAAATATGTATTTCACACAGGAAAAGAGCTTCATCCGAAAGATTGCTGAAATGTTTATGGCGTTCCGGCTGGAAAGCAGCTATACAAAAGATGAAATTTTAGAGCTGTATGTTAATTCCATATATTTCGGTGATGGCTATTACTGTGTTCGAGATGCCAGTCAAGGATACTTTGGGAAAGACCCCATTGATATGACGGATTATGAAAGTACCCTGCTGGCGGGTATTCCTAATGCCCCGTCTGTTTACTCGCTGACAGCAAATCCCGACTTGGCAGAACAACGACAACAATATGTTATTCAGCAGATGGTGAAATACGGATATATAAGCGAGGGTGAGGGGAAAAAATTATTGCAGTAAGAGGATAATGGGAAAGGCGGAACAAAAGAAAGAATGAAAAAACTGCTTATCGTAGATGATAACTTAGATTTTTTGGGCTTTTTAGTTTCTATTTTGAAACAGCATTTTGAAGTTTATGAGGCATCAGGAGTAAAAGAAGCCTTGCAAGTGTTGGAAAATACCGAAATTGAAGCAGCCTGCGCTGATTTCAATATGAAGGATGGCTCAGGTTTAGACTTACTTAGAGAAATACGGCAAAAGAATTTGACTATTCCATTCCTGCTCATGTCCGGTGATGATACGATGCTCGAAAAAGAGACTGAGCATTATGGCGCAGTGTTCTGTTGCAAAACCGATTATGACTTCATTGCGAAAGTAAAAGCATTAGCAAATCCCGAACCCGAAACATAATATTTTAATCATCTGCCGGACGACGGCAAAAGAAAAAAAGCCGTCGTTCAGCAGACAATCATCATGCCATAATTCTATCGCGGCGGCTTTGAACAAATCAGGGCCGCCGCTCTTTTGTACCCTCGAAGGAATGACGACCACAAGCTAAAGATCACGGCGGCTTTAGGAGGGAGTCGCCGTGAAGCGAGAACAGCTTCGACATAATCCGGCAGGAATTTACCTGCCAAAAAAAGTCTGTCCCCGGCAGCGGGGACTTATACCCAAGAAGATGAACTATACCATGTAGGCAAACAGCAAAGCACACCAGAAAGCGTCTGGCTGGCGTATGACCAGTCAGGCGTTTTCTGTCGTATCCTGCGGTTCTCCATAGGGTGCCGATCTCCGCCGTCCCCGTTTCAATTCACCCGTTAACCCCTGAATTGAAATGGAGGACAAATATGTTCAATAAGAAAAGTGAATACGCGCAGAATAAACGCGAGAAAGATAGCATCATCTACATAAGTGTGAATGGACGCATCCGGCTCACCCGCGCAGACTTTGCCAGCGAGGAAGAATTTCTCCGCTGGAAACAATGGTCCGATGAGGATTATTATGAGACAGAACGCCGGGGGCGCGGCTACTATGACAATGGGGTTCCTTTGGACGAAAACATAAGCGCGGCAGGTGCGGTGGCGTCTGCGGAGGATGAGTATTTCCGTGAGCAGATGGCTGATGAAATCGAAGCCACTCGGAAGGCTCTGTGTCAGGAGCGCATGGCCAAGGTGAAGGCACTTCTGACCGCCAGGCAGTACCGCCGGATCTGGATGTATTTGGCCGAAGAAAAATCCATCACAGAGATTGCCAAGGCTGAAGGACTGTCTAAAGCCAGCGTATCTCGTTCTGTTGCTGTGGCGCTTCGTAAGCTCCGCAAACTGCGCTAAACAGAAAAAACTATACACAAGTGCTAATGCCGATAATCACCTAATGAATTGAGCTTTACGGGAGGGAAAGCCTTTGGTGGCTTTCCCTCTTGTCTGCTCATCGGCGCAGGACGGGAACCGGGTCAAGAGTGCGAAGCACCGCCCACCGGCGACTTGCTCTTGATGCGGTTTCTGTCCTGTGCTATCCATCGCCTGGGCGATGGAAAAAGCGTTCTATCAGAACGCGCAGCCAGCTCCAAAATGGAGCTGTTTATGGGGGCTTGGGGGCAGCGCCCTCAACAAGCAACCTGGGATCTTCGCACCAGCGAAAATCCCAGGTTTGGCCTCGGTGGGTCCCACGAGGCATTGCTTGCCGGTTTCTCGTACCCCGTATTTTGCCCTTTCGGGCGGTATTTCTTCCAATGGGAAAAAGAGGACGCTTACACATCCTCCTTCTCATCATCCGTGTCTTTCAATTTGATGGCTCCGTCAATGACACCTTCCACAATGGGCAGATACTTTTCCGGGCAAAGCTGTAATTTGTGGCTGGTCCGCTGGCGTTGTTCGCTGTCCTCCCGAAGAAGTTCCGGGTTAAAATAGCGTTCTGCGGGCAGCTTGCAAATACGGATGAGCTGCATCACAACCGGCACGCTTGGTATTGTGCCGCACAACTCAATATTTGCAAGATAGCGCGGATCAATGCCGACCTTTTCGGCCAGCTCCCGGCGGGACATTTTCACAGCTTCACGCGCCTGCTGAACATCTGCTCCGAAGGTTTCAAATCCAGGGCAATCTTTCACATTTGGCATATCACATCACCTTATTACATTCTATTGTTCATAGAGTGTGCTGGGAATGATGTGATATGCGCTTTGAGTTCATTTTATAATTCATACATGGAGAGAAATTACATGATGGAGGCGGCAGGTGTCACCGAGGAACTGAAAGCCCGTGACCCCATGCGCTGGGAGCTGATGAACACGCTGAAAGCACAGGAGAAGGAAATCATGCTTTACTTTCTCTGTGCAGTTTTTCTGTACTCTAATGGCAGCAATCCAGTGCTTTTGCGGAATAATTCAGCGAATCGACTTGCACTTGTATATCCAACACTTTCCTATAATAAAGCCGATTAGAGTGAGAAATGGTAAGGTAAAGAAAGTAGCTATTGACAGGCATATATAAATCTGCTAATATGATAACGGTGTTACTGGTATCAATGTTATCGGTTGCGGAAATATTACGAAAGGGGGAACCATATGTCATTACCAGATCACAGTATAGATCCAAAGATATTGGCCAGTGCAAAAGAAGAATTTTTATCAAAAGGCTATGTGGAGGCGTCTTTGCGAAAAATCTGTAAAACTGCTGGCGTTACGACAGGCGCCTTATATAAACGGTTTGCAGGAAAAGAAGCACTCTTTGAAGCACTTTTAGCACCTACGTTGCAGGACTTAAAGACAATCCACTCGGAAGGTGAAAGTTTCGATTATGAAAAACTTAACCAGAATGAGATGCACGCGGTTTGGGATATGTCTGAGGTAACTTTGAATAGATTTATGGACTTTCTTTATGACCATTACGATGGCTTTAAAATGCTTTTGTGTTGTTCAGAAGGTTCCGTCTATTCTAACTTTTTGAATGACTTTGTTGATGAACACACAAAGAAATCTATGCGGTTTATAGAAACAGCTTATCAAAAGGGGATTGCCCCGGAACGCATAGATGAAAATGAGCTTCACATGCTTTTGACGGCTTTCTGGTCTACCATGTTTGAGCCGATCGTGCATGACCTTAGTAAAGAACAGGCAGTATATCATTGTAAGGCTGTTTCTAAATTTTTTAACTGGCAGGCAGTTTTGGGCTTTTAGGCTTAGTTCTATGATAGGGCTAAGCCTAGATTTAAAAGATAAGATTAGCAATAACTAACCACAGGAGGAAAACAATTTATGGAAACGAAAAAAACAAGAAAACGGAACAACGAACGCATGAATGTGCGGGATTATATTACAACAGCGATTATAAAGGAGAATGAATGATGAATGAAAAAGGTATGCTTGGAAGTATTTTATCCTATGCAAAACCATGTAAAGGGAAATTGATACTGTCTGTTCTTTGCGCGCTGATTTCGGTAGCCGGTGGAATTGTTCCTTTTGCGGCGGCTTATCGTATTATTATCATGTTTTTTGATGAGTCTGCCACAACAGAGGAGATTCTTTTTTGGGGTGGGATCTGTATTGCGGGATTTATAGTGAAGGTTTTGTTTCATGCAATCTCGACAACATTATCTCATATTTCTGCATATACCATATTGGAACTTATGCGAAAACGAGTAGCGGAAAAGTTATTGAAAGCCCCCCTGGGAGTAACGCAAAATATCAATGCCGGAAAAGTGAAGAATATCGTTGTGGATCAGATAGAGAATATTGAGATTCCCCTGGCGCATGTAATTCCTGAAGGCTCTGGAGCACTCGTATTACCTCTGGCAGTATTTGTATATCTGTGTATGATTGACTTCAGGCTCGCGCTTGCTTCGCTTATTACGATACCGCTTGCGATGATTCCCTATGGGATGATGTTGGGCGGCTACAATAAAACCTATCAGAAATACATGGAATCCAACGAACATATGAACAATGTTGTGGTCGAATATGTAGAGGGAATTGAGGTTGTAAAGGCGTTCAACCAGTCTACTTCCTCCTACGAAAAATATCGTAAAGCTGTCGAGGCATTTAAGGAAACAACGCTTAATTGGTATAAATCCACATGGAAGTTTACGACTTTAGGGGCTGTGATCCTTCCAACGACGCTTTTAGGGGTTCTGCCAATAGGAACGGCCATGTACCTTTCCGGCGCAACGACCCTGCCTAAGATTACAATGGCTATGCTGCTGTCCATGGGGCTCGTAAGCAGTTTGGGGCGGTTCATTTTGTTTTTTAATCAGTTGAAGTCTATCCAGTATTCTATAAATACGGTCAATAAGACCTTTGATATTGGAGAACTTTCCCTGGTGTCTGAAGAAAAGCCCATAACTCGACATGACATCTGTATGGAACATGTTACGTTTTCATATACCGGGAAGGAAAATGTAATCCATGATGTCAGCGTGAAGATTCCTGAAAAGTCTTTTTATGCGTTAGTCGGGCCATCTGGCGGCGGTAAATCTACTCTGGCGCGCCTGGTGGCACGGTTTTGGGATGTGACAGATGGGAGTATTGCGATTGGCGGTGTAAATATCAAAGATATTCCGCTTACACAACTCGCAGATGAAGTGAGTTTCGTAACGCAGGATAATTTTTTGTTTAATAGTTCGATCATGGAAAATATCCGTCTGGGAAATCCAAAGGCAACCGATGAAGAAGTATTAGAAGCGGCAAAAAAAGCACAGTGCGATGAATTTATCAATAAATTAGAGCATGGGTATCAATCCACAGCGGGGGAAGCAGGAGATAAACTGTCCGGTGGTGAGAGACAGCGAATTGCTATCGCCAGGGCCATTTTGAAAAATGCACCGATCATCATTCTTGACGAGGCGACTTCCTTCACTGATCCTGAAAATGAGGCGAAAATTCAGGAGGCCATTGCTGAGTTGACGAAAGGAAAGACTTTGCTGGTCATTGCACATCGGCTTTCTACAATAAAAAATGCCGATAAAATTCTTCTGGTAGAGAGCGGAAAGATTATACAAAGCGGAACACATCAAGAGTTACTGCAGAATAGTACATTATACAACGATATGTGGCAGGCGCATATCGGAGCAAAAAAATGGTCTGTAAATATAAGCGAGGAGGTGCTGGCATGATCCGTATATTGAAACGGCTTTTCCATATGATGGCACAGTATAAGAAGCGCCTGTACTTGGGGATTGTGTTATCTATGGTAAATAATATTCTTGGCATTGTTCCTATTGTATGCGGGGTTTGGGTGATTAAAACCATTTTGGACGATATTAACGGTGTGGCGGTATTGGATCAGAGTTTTGTTTTTATGCTGACAGGAATTATCGTCGGTACGATTTTACTCCGCTGGCTTCTTGCATATTTAAGGGCTACAAAGCAGGATAGTATTGCCCATGAAGTGACAACGGCAGAACGATTGAAAATTGGCGATATTTTAAAGAGGGTTTCACTCGGCTTTTTACAGCGCAAAAATATGGGGGAACTTACGACAGCAATTACGACAGACCTTGCATTTTTTGAAATGCAGGCGATGAATGTCATAAACAACATTGTTGACAGTTATATCTTTTTGCTGATTACGATTATTTTCCTGCTGTTCTTTTCACCGGCTCTGGGAATTTCTGCTCTCATAGCGGTGATTATTTCCTCTGCAGGTTTACAGCTTATTGAACATCAGAGCCGCAAAAACTCTCCGATTCGGCAGGAGAGCATCAATGAAATGGCAGATGAGATTGTTCAGTATGTCAGAGGTATGGCTGTGGTAAAGTCTTTCAAGCAGGAAGGCGTAGCTTCAGAAGGACTTTATAAGGCATACCGTAAATCGAAAGATATTAATATCCGTATGGAGAAAAATTTTGCACCTTGTGACGCGCTTCATCGGTTTGGGCTTTATATGGGAACCAGTGTCATTACGATCCTCACTGCGCTGATGGCTCTAAAGGGAACCATGGAGCTTCCTATGGCTCTTATGCTGATTGTTTACAGTTATGTGATGTTCAATACCATTGAAGCGGCAAATACGTCCTTGCATATTCTGGAGATGTTAGATACAGTAGCTGAAAAGTTACAGAGTATTGACGATGCAGAGTTTATTGACAAAGACGGAAAGGATATTACGATCAACCATTTTGATGTTGAATTTAAGGATGTTTCCTTTGGATATGACAGCAGGGAAGTATTGTCCCATGTATCATTCGCAATCCCGCAGAATACGACAACGGCAATCGTTGGGCCTTCCGGCAGTGGAAAAACAACTATCTGTAATTTATTGGCACGATTCTATGATGTACAAAAAGGGCAGATCCTGGTGGGCGGAAAGAACGTAAAGGAATTTACCTGTGATTCTTTACTGAAAAATATCAGTATGGTTTTTCAGAATGTATATCTGTTCCAGGATACTATACGAAATAATATTCTCTTTGGCGATCCTAATGCGACAGAGGAAGAAATGATCGCGGCGGCAAAAGCGGCTCGATGCCATGATTTTATTATGGGACTTCCAGAAGGATATGACACCATAATCGGTGAGGGCGGTTCTACCTTATCAGGAGGGGAAAAGCAGAGAATTTCTATTGCCCGCGCGATGCTGAAAAATGCTCCTATTGTTATATTAGATGAGGCTACAGCCAGTGTTGATCCGGAAAATGAGCATTTGATTCAGCAGGCGATCAGCAACCTGACACACGGAAAAACGATTATTGTAATTGCTCACCGGCTTGCTACGATTGAAAATGCGGATCAGATATTGGTAGTAGATGAAGGAGAAATTGTCCAGCGCGGAACGCATAATGAGTTGGCTTCTCAGGAAGGAATCTATAAACGATTCATTAACATTAGAGAAAAGGCTGAAGGTTGGGCTATTGGATAATGAACAGTGAAAGGAGAAAAATTCTTATGGAAACAAAGTGGACAGGAAAAGGTTTTGGGGTCACTATCGGTTTTTCGCTGATTTATTTTATGATTACAATGCTTGCCATGATGTCAGGCTCATTTACGCCGATCACATGGATGTTTATGACGGCGCTGATCGGCCTGCTTGCGGGTGTTCCTTATCTGTATATTACGGCCAGACAGCAGGTTTTCGGAGTAGCTATTATTATGAATCTGGTAGTAGGTCTGATTTATTTTGTGGCTGGGGAATTATCAAATTTAGTTATCGTGACGTTAGCTGCAAGTGCTGTGCTGGCTGAAACTATCAGAAAAGCAAGTGGATATAACAGCCCGAAAGGAAATCTGTTCAGTTACATTTTATTTGTATTTGGTATGTCGGGATCGCCTATTTATATTTGGGCATTCCGCGACTATACGATCAGTAAAGCAGCAGAGGAAATGTCGGCTGAATATGCGGCTTCTATGGATTCAATGGCAACGCCGTTTATGCTGGTCTTGATGATTGTTGCGACGATTATTTTAGCGTTTGTCGGAGGTATAATTGGAAGGACGGTATTAAAGAATAAGATTTCCAATTTCGGAATGAAATAATGAGTTCTCTCTAAAAAGGTTCATCTAAAGTAGAATTACGGTGCAAAGAATAAAAGAAGCGCACAGCGGAAGAAGATCCGTTGTGCGCTTGCTTTATTTTAGTGATGTGCCTGGGGCAACGAATTTATAGCCGTGGCCCCGCACCGTTTCGATGATACCAGCGCCCAGCTTGTGGCGGAGCTTGTAGACCATGCTGGAGATACCTGTCCAGCTGGCGTCAAAGGAGTCCGCAGCAACGGCCTCATAGATTTGGCGGGCGGAGAACACCTGCCCTGGCCGGCGGGCCAGCAGGAGCAGAATATCGAATTCCATCGGCGTCAGGTCTACCACTTGGCTGGCCTGCCACACCAGCCTGCGCTGCAGATCAATTTGCAGAGAGCCAAAGAGCAGTGGTGCATCTGCGGAGGCGGCCACCGTGGAGAAGTCTGCGACAGAAGCAAGGGCCGATATTGCTTTGCTAAAAAGGGCTTCTTCATCGTCCCTAAACGATAGAATTATAAACTTCCCAAGCAGCTCACCTCCAATCATTCAAACTTCACCCGCTTATTATCTTTTAGAATGTGCGGGACGAATCATCAACAGGACGATACCCACGGCAAACAATACGCACTGAACGATAAGAACTGCAGCCGGTATAGAGAAGGCAGGGTCTAAAGTCCCAAGCGTTAATGGATAATCGCTAAAGAACTGTCCATTCCAAATTTTCAAGGCATCAGGCAGTGGCAGAGCCATGCATCCGAAGGAAATTAACATCCATACATAAACCAGCCAAGGCCGGATCTGACCCAACAGCCAGCCGCTCCCGAGCGCAAATATCAGCGCCGGAACCAATGTGATCAAAACCGGGAAAATCAGTTGTCCCCAACTGTACCAGTTAAAATACTGTCCGTAAAAGAAAGCGGTCTCCGCGATACAAACCAAAGCCAGTAATACGGTTCCAGTCAAGGCTGCAGCGCATCGGGCCAGGGCATATCGTCTCGGAGAAACTGGGGTGGCATCCGTGAGAATGTTTACCCGCTGCGCTTTACCGGATGTGAAGAATGTCAAAAAGAAGAGAGCACCAATCCACAGCAGTGGAATCATGCGGCTCAGGTAATCCCCGAAACTCCAGGGAGAGAACGGGGCGGTGTGGGACACCCCTAAAATGGTCACGCTGTTCAGTACCTGCCATCCATAGAACAGCAGGATCAGCAAAAGGCCAAAAAAGAATTTGTTCCACAACAGGCGTTTGGACTCATATTGAAATATCTTAATCAAGGTTCAGATCCTCCTCTGCCAGCCCGCAGGCGTTTAAGAAATCCTGATAGGTCAGATAGGGATACATGGGGTCCAGTTCTCGGTTGAACAGACGATTCAGGATTTGATCAAAAGCATCCTCGCCTCCCACCAGCTGCTCTGCTTTCAAAATTTTCAGCGGCATCTCGCAGTATTGCCGCACATAGGTCAGGTTCCCTGTAATCTCCAGCTGCTTGTCCTCCGGCAGATTCGCCAGGTAATCGGGATTGCGCACATAGAAATCCAAATAGTAGTCGTCCACAGCCTGCTGCCATTGGTCGATGTAATGTTCCTGGGCGTAGGCTTCCCCATATAGTTCTTTGACGATACGGTAGGTGGTGTAGACGGTCAGACCTTCGGCCGACCAGGGGCTTGTGGAATCCGAAGTATCAAACATATTGCCCAGGCCCCACCATTGGTGAACAAGCTCATGGATCATCACTTCACCGGCGCCGCCGCCCTTATCAGCATTTCCAAGGTTATCAGCGGTGAAGTCTGCCTCGTCAAGCAAGCTGGCGCCATTCGTGGCATAGCCGCCGCCAGTGACCCGGCTTTGGATGAGCTTGAGCGTTTCACCTGTTCCAAACGACAAGGGGCCATAGTGTTCCGTGCAGTAGTCAACCACAGATTTGACTGCCTCTACTGCGCCCGCAGCTTCCATAACAGATTGGTGTTTGCGGCCGTAGTAGAACTCAATGGTCATGCCGCCAGCCTCAATATTCTCACAAATATAATCACCGGCATAAAGGATGCCGCCCGTGCCATTGGCCTCATAACGCCAGGTTTTGGTGCCGTTGTCGTGTTCTGCAATCACCTCTGCTTCGCTGGAGCCAAATTGAATCGCAGTCATGGACGCAGGCAGTGTAATTTCAATGGTGGCAGGGTATCCATTTTCGCCCGGCATAACATTCATCAGGCGCGGGGAAAGAGCCGAGTTCTCCAGACACAGGTATTCTGTGCTGATCTCTTTGCTGCCCTGCATCGTGGACATATTGCGGCTCTCCTGCGGAAAACCACTGTATTCCATGACCAGCTCCGCTTGTTCATCGGCGGGAAGGGTCACTTCCAACATGGCCTCATTGTACTCCTGGTACTTGCTTACTGAGAAGGGGACATCTGCACCGTTCACCTGCACATTGGAAATGGTATATCCGGGATTGATGCCAAAGGCCACATTTTGCTCCTGACCCGAAGTATTCTGGAATTGATAGGATGCCGTGCCGGAAAGAGAACCTGTGAAAGTATTGGGGAACACTTGGGCGCTGCGTCCAGTGCAAACTACATTTTCTGCGTAGGGCACCTCATAAAAAGTCATCGCCATTTCATCCGGATTGCTTTGGTCAACCAGCGGCTGTGCGGCATAGGCAGTGCCGGAGCAGATTAACAGGAGCAGGGCAATGGCTGGACGGTAGATCCGCCGTGTGCTTGCGGCCAGGGAACCAAGTACCCCCTTCCCATATTGCCGAATGCAGAGATAGGAAACCGCCCAGACCCCGGCCAGGGCCGCCAGCCAGGTCAGGCGCATCCAGGCAACCGAGCGGAAGATGCGGAAGTTAGAGAAGTCATCCGACAGTGCCCAAACACAGGGATTGAGCCAGCAGAGCTGCCAATCATCCGCCCAGACGGTCAGGCTCAGGGCTGCAAAGGCGGCAAACAGCACCAGAGACAGGTCAACCCTCCGTGTAAACTGATAGGCGGCTGCTGCGGCCAGAATGGACAGCGGCAGGGCCAGCCCCATCAGGAGTAGATAGGCCAGAACAAAATCCATGCCGCCAAATACTGAACCAATGAGGTGCATACTGATGGGGAGCCAAACCAGCATCGTAAGGGCCACGGTCACGACCGCCACTGCCAGTAGAGCCAACAGGCGAACCAGGGCCATAGTCAGTGGAGATACTGCCGCGTCCATCAGAACATCCGCCCGGCTGCGGCTGACGCGATCCAGTTCAAATATTGTGAGCAGGCCAAACAGGATGCCGCCAACAACACCGCCAGCGATGGCAGGATTGGCAAGGTAGAGGGAGAGCATTGTAGTGGCCGTGGCCGGTTTGTAGAGGAAAAGGCCAGCTGCCGGGGAGATTACAGTCAGCAGAATCATAAGCCAGGTCAGCCGGTTTTGAAGCAGCCGTCCAAACTCCAGAGGGAAAAGCCGGATTGTCTTCATTGTGCCACCTCCCGGGAAATGAGATAGAGGTAAGCGTCTTCAAGGGAGGGCTCATCCGCCTGCGCATAGGCCGGGAGTTTATCTGCGACTGCACGGCAGCGGATTCCCTGGCTGGTATTGACCCGGGCAGTAATATGTAGCCCCTTTTCCTGAACCTCGTCTTTCTCCCAAAAGACGCCCACATGGCCAGCAGCGGACTGGATCAACTGTTCCGGTGTTCCGGTGAACAGGATATTTCCGTGATTGATAACCACGATCTGGTCGCATACCGACTGCACATCTTCGATGATATGGGTGGAAAGCAGCACCAGCCGGTCTTCTGCTGTGCGGGAGAACAGATTGCGGAAGTGAATACGCTCTTCCGGGTCCAAGCCCACCGTGGGCTCGTCAAAAATCAGGAAGGGCGGATTCCCCAGCAGAGCTTGTGCAATACCTACCCGCTGACGCTGGCCGCCAGAGAGGGTGCGGATTTTGGATTTTGCCTTTTCTTCCAAATTAACCGCTTGGATTGTCTTTTGAATTGCGGCTTTGGAATTTGAGATCCCCTTGAGCGCGGCCATGTAGTCGAGAAACTGTGTGACCGTCAGCTCATCGAACAAGCCAAAGTCCTGCGGCAGATAGCCGAGTCTCGCCTTCAAAAGCCGGTCCGTTTTGGCAAGCGGCTGCCCATCCACCAGGATAGAGCCGCCGGTGGGCATGAGAGCGGCTACCAGGAGCTTCATCAGGGTGGATTTTCCGGCTCCATTCGGACCAAGCAGGCCGATGAGGCTTGGGGCTTTCAAATCTAAATTGAGATCTTTCAGTGCAATTTTCCCGTTTGGATAGGTCATGTTGACATTTTGAATGTTGATTTCCATGTTATCTGATTCCTTTCTTTATATTGGTAAGCAAGCACGATTGAAAACCGGGAAATCATTCCACAAATAAATTCCCTTTTTTCAACCGGAATACCACATCGGCCTGCTTTGCCAGCTCATTGGAGTGGGTAACGACCACCACACACTTGTTCATCTTGTGGGCGCTCTCTTTAAGAATTTCCGTGATGTCCTGGGCGGTGTCCTCGTCCAGATTGCCGGTAGGTTCGTCCGCCAGGATCACAGGAGCCTCGCTTGCCAGGGCACGGGCGATGGCCACCCGCTGCTGCTGGCCACCGGAGAGTTTCAGCACATTGCGCTTGGCTTCTTCTTTTGTCAGTCCCAGCCGCTCCAAAATGGGCAGCGGCGGCAGCTTGGAAGTCAACGACACATTCTCTGCGGGGGTCAAATAGTCAATCAAGTTATACGCCTGGAAAATAAACGCCACATGGTTTTTCCGGTGGTCGGAAAGCCCCGTCTTGGCAATGTCCTGCCCATCGAAGTAGATTTGACCGCTGCCGGGGCTGTCCAGGCCGCCGATTAGGGAGAGCAGGGTGGTTTTGCCGCAGCCGGAAGGCCCAAGGATGGCGTAGAGTTTGCCCTGTTCCATTTCGGCGTTGACGCCTTTTAAGACTTTCTTTTTATTATCGTAGGAATATCCCACTTGCTTAATTTCCATGATACTCATAGTGATTACCTCATTTCGTTATTTTAGGGGGTGGATGGTCTTACTCCATCTGCGCCAAAATCTGCTTGGGCTTCAACCGCATAGTCGAGATACTGGACACCAGCACTGCCGCCACCAGCAAAATGCCGCCCACGATAGCTACCAGCATAAAGTGTTCCGGCGTGACGATGACATTCTCCGCCGCCTTGCCGAACAGCGTACCCAGTGTGCCAGCTACTTGCTTGCTGGAGAGGTAGGCCAGTGGGAATGCCACCACTGCAATCAGCAGGGTTTCCAGCACATACTGGAGAATCACCGCAGGCTTGGCGATACCCACCGCCAGTAAAATTCCGGTTTCCCGTTTCCGGCTGCGGATGGACATGGAGAGGATGAGAATTATCAAAACCATGCTCACAGCGGTAATGACAATGATGAGAGTGGTAATCAGAGTCCCGGTGTCGGAAAGGGCGCTGGAGATATTCTGATACACCTCGTCATTGGCGGTGATCTTGTAGTTGTTCCAGTTGATCGAGGAAATGCTCTGCACTTCCTGAATCACATTCTCTAATTGGGCGGCGTCCGTGACATAGTAGTAGGCTTCGGAAATGCCCTCGCCATCTTCGCCCCAGCCCTTAATCAGGCCCTCGGCTGCGTCCATGCTGCAAAAAACATAGCTGGAATAGGCGTAATAGGACGCATCATCATACATATTCACTTGGTCGTTCTTATCCGCCACCACATCGAAGATACCCACAATCTCCATATCCACTTCCGGGGTGTTATTCTCCGGGTAGTAAACGCCTGTCAAGGTGTCCCCAACCTTCAGCCCGTTCCACTCAGCTAGTTCCCGGCTGATAATAATGCTATTGGTCATATCATCGGTGATGTGGGTGCCTTCCACCAGTTCAAACCGGCCCGACAGAAACAGCTCATGGTATTGGGAATTGTAGGAGCCGTAGTTGTAGAAGCTGTAATTCTCATGGGCCAGTTCCTCGCCCTTATCATTGAAGATACGGGGCAGGGTAATCAAAGTGGCGTCATACCCCGCAATGCCATCCACTGCGGCAATCTGCTGGATCATGTCCTCGGACATAAATTCCTGTGTGCTGTAATTACCGTTCCAGCCGCCCGTAGAGATGTCTCGCTCCACCGTGAAGCTGGCCCCGGTGGTTCCCCGGACTTCCTCAGCCTGTTCTTCCTGTGCGTCAGCTATGGCAAGGCCGGACAGCACCAAAGTGGTAATGGCCAGGAGCAAACAGAACACCAGCAGTGTCTTTTTCCACTTTCGTGCGCTATATAAAATCGCCCGTATTCCTAAATTCATATCGCCTGCACCTCCTTAACTCATCTGCGATAAAATACTCTTGGGCTTCATCTTCATGATCGGGTAGGCCGCCAGTGCGGTAGAGGCCACACACAGCACCATGCCAAAAGCCCACACCAGTGCGTAATCCTCGGCGGAAACAGCCACCTCGATCTCGGCAAGGCCCAAATCCTCGGTGGGTTCTTCTTCCGTGGCTTCGCTTTCCCCGGTCAAGTCCACCGTTTCATAGGTTTCGCTTGTCACCTGGGAGAGCAGGCTGCTCCCGATCTGATGGGAAATGGCTGTGCTGGTGCCGAAGGAGATCACCAGGGCGATGGCCGCCACAAGGATCACTTCCAGCAGGTATTGCAGTAGCACCGAGCCTTTGGAAATGCCCATGGCCAGATAGACGCCGGTTTCATGGATACGCCCACGGAGCCTCAGCGTCAGGAACAGGGCCAGTACCAGGAAACAAATCACCGATACCACCGCAATGGCGATAAAGACGATGTTCTGCAAGCCCTCCAAGGATTCCTTGGCGTTCTGATAGTCGTTGTCGTAGCGGGTCAGGGTGCAGCTCTCCCAATCCACACCATCCAGTTCCTGCACATCCGTCATAATGCGCTCCAGCTCGTCCGGGTCGTTCACATAGAAATCCCCGTACCGGACATTGGTGGTTCCCTCCGTGCCGTAGAGCAGGAAAGAGGCAGTGGAGAGGTCGGTGAAAACGATATTGTCGTAAAGGTCATAGGACGGGGCCATGCCGATGGAATCCTGTTCTTCCGTATTGGTGAAGATCCCGGCAACCGTCACGGGGATGGTCTTATCTTTGTCCTCCACATTTCCCAGCAGCATGGTGTCGCCCACAGACAGGCCATTGCGCTGGGCGAACTTCTCATGGATCAGCACCTGGCTGCCGGTTTCGGTGGTGATGGGGTTGCCCTCCACCATCTCAAAGCCGCCATCGGTGAAATAGCTGTCCTCCTGGGAGTTGGAGTTGGCCACCACCCGTCCGGCGTTCTCGTAGCCCTCCGGCACCTGGGCAGCTCCCTCGGTGTTGATCTCCAGAAGGTTCCCGTCTGCGTCAAAATAAGTAGCGTAGGTGTAGGAACGCAGGGTGTACCTGCCGCTCAAACCATCCACATCAAGAATCTGGCTCACCGTATCCTCCGGGATACCGTTTTCCAAGGTCTTGGCGTTGATGGTGAAATAGCCCAGCAGGGCTTTTTTGATATTGGCGTTGGCCGTTTCTGTGGCCGATTGAATGGAAAGGCAGGTCAGCATTAGCGTGGCCATGACCAGCAGAAACGCCAGCAGCGTGAGGGTCTTGCCCTTTTTGCGGATGGAATACAGGCAGGCCCGTTTGCACAGATTCATTTCCGAGCCACCTCATTTCCTTCGAGTAAAACCAGTGGGTTCACTTGTGTGCCTCCTTTACAGTTGTTTGCCGGGAGCAATAGGCACTTCCCGAAAGTATTCCCGCCTGCCGAGAACACCATCATGGTACACTACGAAGGTGGAGTACAGATGGAGTTGAGATATTTTTTAGGTGGAGTTGGCCGTAGAACACAAAAAAGCCGAGGGGCTTTCCAAAAGAAAACCTCTCGGCTAAATTGAAGAATAAGATGCGTCTTCGTTACCACAGAAACGCTGTAAACTTCACGCCGTTTTCTGTATTGACCATATTGTAGACGATTTCGTGGTGGTCCAGAATGGTCTTGGTGATATACAGCCCCAGGCCGCTGCCGCCGCTGTTCCGGTTCCGGGATTTGTCCACCCGGTAGAAGGGAGTGAAGATACGCTCTATATCTTCCTCGGCAATGTGAACGCCGGTATTCTCCACGGAAAACACCTCGTCCTTTTGGGTGACAGTAATCACCGCCCCCACCGGCGAATAGGCTACGGCATTTCCGATCACATTGGTGAACACCTTCTCCATGAGCCGCCGATCCCCCTGGTAGTGGTATTCCGGCTGGATGTCTATGCGAAGCTCGATCTGCTTATCCTCCATCCGACCACGGAACTGCTGGCAGACTTTTCGCAGCATTTGGCTGATGTCCAGGTCGGTGCGCTCCAGGTGGAAATCGCTGCCGCCCATCCGAGCCGCCGACAAAATCTCCTTTACCAGTGCCTCCATGTCATTGGTGGTTTTCAAGCAGTGACGCAGGTGAGTATCGCGGTCTTTGTATTCGCCTACCTGATAGATCATGCCCTCCAGTTGCCCCTTGATGATGGCGATGGGAGTTTTCAGTTCATGGGATACGGCGGTGAAGAATTCCACACGCTGCTTTTCCTGCTCGCGTTCCCGCTCGATGTCCTTTTGTAATTTCCAGTTTGCTGCTTTCAAACTGTCCATCGCGTCGCTCAACCGCTGGGACATCTCATTCAGGCTGGCAGCCAGAACACCGATCTCATCCTTTCGGTTGACTTCGCACTTCCAGGTCATATCCAAGGTGGTCATCCGCTTTGCCACATTGCTGATGCTGACCAGCGGCTTGGAATAGTACCGGGAACAAATCGTTGCCCCAAGGACAGACACCACCAGAATGATTCCCGCAATGAGAGGGAGGAGCTGCAGGAGGATACCATAGGACTGCGATACTGCGATCAAAGCAATATTGGCATACAGTTGATACGCCTGCCCGCCATCCTGGAAAGCAGAAGAGCAGCTCATAGAGGGAGTAGAATCAGTTGTCGGCACGACATTTTCGGTACTTGCCAAATTGACCGAATTCACTGAAAATACAGATTCCCCAGCCCCATCAGTAACCGTGACAGAAGCGTTGTTTTTTAAGGCAAATTCCAGGATGGAATTTGTACTTGACTCCCAGCCATTTTGCTCGATGATCTCGACCAGTTCGTAGAAATCTGCTGTGACTTGGCTTTGCAGTTCGGCATGGTAATTCCTCGGCAAAAAGAACATGACCAACCCATAAATAAGGACGCAACTCACGATCAGCAGCGCAAGCATACTGAGGAAAGTCTTAATTTGAATGCTTTCACTGATTTTCTTTTTCAATCTTATATCCCACCCCTCTGATGGTTTCAATATAGTCAACACCCAGTTTCTTACGGATGTTCTTGATGTGTGTGTTGATTATTTTTTCATCGCCCACATAATCGTAGTACCATATCCTGTCCAGGAGGTTGTCGCGTGTAAAGACCCGCCCCTGATTTTCCAGTAAAAATTTCAGTATTTCAAATTCCCGGGTCGTGAGGGACACAGGCGCCCCATTTACCTGGACAGAAAAACTATCTGCATCCAAAACCAGTGCTTTATAGCGGATGACCGAAGGTTCCGACGCGGTCGGTTCTGTGCGGCGCAATACCGCTTCAATGTGTTTCATTACCACCGGCATAGAAAAAGGCTTGGTAATATAGTCGTCGGCCAGGGCATCAAAACCCTTTAACTGGCTGTCATCATCATCCAGGGCGGTGAGCATGATGATGGGAGTTCGGCTTCCTTTCCGCAAGATCTCGCATACGGTAAAGCCATTCATCTTAGGAAGCATCAGATCCAGCAGAACCAGGTCAGGATTTTTTTCGTGAAACTTGTTGACTCCTTCCAGACCGTCCCCGGCTACAAACACGGTATAGCCGGCATCTTCCAAAAAGGCTCGGATTATATTGCGAATGGATTCTTCATCCTCGATTACTAAAATCTTTTTTGGCATTATGACACCTCCAAGAGTAGTGTAACATAGAAAGGTGGAGTTGAGGTGGAGAGAAGTTATTTTTTACAAAAACGCGCAACGGACTGCAAATTTCCGTTGCGCGTTCCTGATATTATTTGGCTGTATTCTTGATGCAAAATTTGTAGCCGTGTCCCCGCACTGTTTTGATGATGCCAGGCCCCAGCTTACGCCGGAGCTTATAGACCATACTGGAGATCCCCGTCCAACTGGCGTCAAAGGAGTCTGCGGCGACGGACTCATAGATTTGGCGGGCGGAGAACACCTGCCCTGGCCGGCGGGCCAGCAGGAGCAGAATATCAAACTCCATTGGTGTCAGCTCCACCGCCTGGCCACATTTCAAAACCTGGCGTTGTTGCGGGGCAATTAGTAATGGCCCAAAAAGGAGCGGTTCCTCCGAGGAAACAGCCATAGTAGAAAAGTCAGTGATAGATGCCAGGGCCAATACTGCCTTGCTAAAGAGCATACTTTCAGTGTCATCAAAAGATAGAATTATAAACTTCCCATGCAGATTCCCCCCTTTGAACAAGAGAAACCGTAGCCTCGCCAGTCCCGTATGTTTTGGAGATATTCTTAACTTCTAACAAATCCATGTTGTGTAACACCTCTTTCTGTTTTGATGTAGAAAGAGTAACACGTCAACCCTACTGCATTATGACAAGAACCCTACAATTTTGTAGGAATTGCAGAAATAAAAGCAACGGCCTTGATGGTCCTCTCAAAGCCGTTGCTTTTATGTATAACGCCATTTATTTTGTAATTGCCTTTGCCTGATCTTCGGTAATATAGTCGTACTTTACCATCTGTTTGACCACATATTTCTGCCGCTGCTCCGCCAAAGTGGGATTTTCTGTTAAAGAGTACACGGAGGGCGCATTGGGAATCCCCGCCATGAGGGTACACTCATAATCCGTCATCTCAATGGGAGATTCATTCAAATAACCTTCGCAGGCGTCGCCAATGCCGTAATAGCCATCCCCAAAATAAATGGAGTTGACATACAGCTCCAGAATTTCATCTTTCGTGTAAGTGCGTTCCAGCCGGAACGCCATAAACATTTCTGCTACCTTGCGAATAAAACTCTTTTCCTGCGTAAAATACTTATTTTTGGCAAGCTGCTGCGTAATTGTGCTGCCGCCTTCCCGCAGGCTCCAGGTAGTCAGATTGTTCCATGCGGCCCGGCCTATGGCAATCAGGTCAATTCCAAAATGCTGTTCAAAACGATGATCCTCAACGGCCACAACGGCATTCAGATACATTTCAGGAAGTTCTGATAATTCCGTATAGCCCAGATCTGACTGAATTTCCTCTACTTTGCTTTCAAGACTTTGCTGAGTCAGCGCCGCCTGATACATCTGGTAGCCACGGCCAATCAACACACAACCTGCCATAACCGCAGCGGCTACTACAAGGAGTAATAGCCGCACAATGGTTTTTCTCAATGCCCTCATGGCACGCTTTTTCCTATGTTTGTATCGGCTCATAACTGCCGTTACAGTTCATTGATGGTTTCCGTCACCGAGATGGTTCTCATCCGTTTTGCCGGAGAATAGGCAGCAAGCACTGCCGCAACAATGACAAACAGAACGATGACGGCCAGCGACCCGACAGGCAGGCTCCAGGACGCATAGGGAAAGTGATCCGTAATCAGGAAGTCGTATATTACTTTACTGAAGGGCAGGCCAATCGCGCAGCCAACGATGCAGCCCCAAAAGGCATAGGTAAATGCTTCTGCCAGAATCATTTTGGAAAGCTGGCGGCCATCCATACCCACTGCCCGCATGGAACCATACTGCTTGATGCGGGCCGATACGCTCATGGAGATGCTGTTCACGATGTTCAACACAGTAACCAGCGTAATAATTCCAAGGAAAGCATAGACGCAGGCAACAAAGGCAAAATAAGTGCCGGATGTGCGTTGATCCCGCTTATCGCTCATGGTATAACCGTTTTCCTCCACAATCTGGCGAATTGCGGCTACGTCCTCATCCGTCGCGCCGGAAGTTGTCTGAATCATAATCAGTGAATAGTCGGTGATACCAGTCAACCGGGTGAATGTTTCGCCAGATGTAATTAGCGTGATTTTTCCACCGGTGAGGCCATCCCCGTTGAATGGGTCATATTTCAACAGCCCGGCAATCGTGAGCTGCTCATTCCCTACAAGGATGGTATCACCTACGGCCCAGGAACTGTTCTGATCCCAGGTTGCAAGGACATTTCCGCTGTCGCCATAGACCTTTGACAAGTCGCTGCCCCAGCGGAGCGTACCGTCTTTTTGGAGAGCCTTCAGGTCAAAATCGTCAAAGGAAACCAAATCCACAGTGCTGGAAAGGGTCGTGTCTCCATCCAAACCGGCAGCTACATCGAAACTGCTTCTGCGTCCATAGACCTGTTTGACACCTTCCATATTTGCAAGTGTCTGCACCAGATCGCTGTCGATAGAATTGGCCCCGTCGCTGCTTGAAATGTCAATATCAGAGGTGGCAGCCGATTGCGGCATCAGGTGATCGACAAAATCGATCAGGACAGAAAAGCTCAAAAACAGAATAATACTCAGGGCAAAGGAGCCAGTCATCAAAAACAGGTTTTTCTTTGCGGCCACAGCATGATGAACCCCCAGCGCCGTTTCAATCCTGAGAAGGCCTGTATGGACAGCGTGGCGACCCGTTTTTATCTTTTCGGAATTTCCAGAAACCGCTGCAACGGGAGACACCTTTGCAGCGTGTTTGGCTGGGGTCCTCGCCGCCAGCAGGACAGTAATCACGCCCACCAGAATACCACTGACAATTCCAATGCCGCTGATACCAAACAGCGGAATGTTGGAAAATTCTTCTCCGACAAGGAATCGCAGGGCAGCGCATAATACCCAGGAAGCCAAAATTCCGAGGACAAGGCCAATGGGAACGGCGGTTTTGCACCAATTTAGGGCTTCCAGACGGACAAAGCGGACAATCTGCTGCTTACTCATACCGATGCAGCGCATCATGCCAAAGAACTGAGTCCGCTGCGCCACACTGCTGTTCATGCTGCTGGAGATCATCAACACACCGGCAATCAGAACCAGCAAAAACATTCCAACCGCCGTAACCATCAGCGTCTGTCCCATTGTGGTGTCCATCAGACTGTCAAGGAGCGAAAAATCACCATGCTTATCTGCCAGCCTGGATTGTTCCATCCGGGCGCCCATTTCTGCCATGCTGAAAATAGCTGTGACCATAAACACGGCGAAAATAATGCAGAGCAGCGTCATGCGGTTTTGCCGCCGGTGAACCTTTGCAGAGATGGGGATCAGGCTCAAATAACTTCTCATTCCCGGCACCTCCCAAAATCCGTCACCACACCATCTGATACCTGCAAAATGCGGTCAGCGGTCTGGGCGATACTCTGACTATGGGTAATCATAACGATGGTCTGCTCATACAGCCTGGAGGCTTCTTTCAGCAGAGCGATGACCTCACTGGTATTTTGGGTGTCCAGGTTGCCGGTCGGCTCGTCGGCCAGGATCAGGGCCGGACGGGTAATCAGAGCGCGGCCTATCGCCACACGTTGCTGCTGGCCGCCGGAAAGCTGGCTGGGCAGATGATTGCGCCGCTCTTTCAGGCCCAGCACCGTCAGCAGTTCTTCCAGATACTTTTTGTTTGGCTTCTGGTAGTCCAGCAGCACTGGGAAAATGATGTTCTGTTCTACCGTCAGTTCCGGGATCAGATTAAAACTCTGGAAGATGAAGCCGATATTCCGTCGGCGGAATACCGTCAGGTTGCGTTCCTTCATCGAGAAAATGTCTTTGCTGTCGATGAACACTTTGCCGGAAGTGGGAGTGTCCAGTGCGCCGATCATATTCAGCAGCGTACTTTTGCCGGAACCAGACTCACCGACAACTGCAACAAACTCACCTTTGGGGACGGAGAAGGTGGCATCTTTCAAAGCATGAACCGTAGCCTCGCCTGTCCCGTATGTTTTGGAGATATTCTTAACTTCTAACAAATCCATATCGTGTAACACCTCTTTCTGTTTTGGTATAGAAAGAGTAGCACGTCAACCCTACTGCATTATGACTGGAATCCTACAATTTTGTAGGATTCAGAAAATTGATGGTAAAGGTTGTCCCTACACCTAACGTACTATTCACCTCAATCGTTCCATTATGATCTTCTATAATCGCTTTCGCCAATGGCAATCCCAGACCAATTCCCTGGGTATCTTTTGAAAAACGGCTGCGGTAAAACCGCTTGAATATATGGGGCAGATCCTCCGGGTGGATACCGCTGCCATTATCGCTTACGGTAATCTGGACCATAGAAGCAAAAGAACGCCATGTAAGACGGATGGTGGCTCCCGCCTTTGTATGATCGAAAGCATTTTTCACGATATTGCTGATTGCCTCGATCAGCCAAGTCTGGTCGCAGACGAGGGTAACTTCTTCATTCCCGGAGAGAATGAGCGTTTTTTCCTGCTGTTGTGCCTGATAGGCAAAATGCCTTTCGATATATCCCATCATATCTGCAACATTTTGGGGCTGCTTTTCCAGTGTAATGGTTCCCGCGTCCAATTTTGTGATTTTCAAAAGGTTTTGGACAAGGTTTTCAATCCGATCTAATTCCTGCTCGGAGAGAGAGGTGAACTCTTTCAGTTCTGGGCTATTGTTGACTTCCTGCTGCATCAAGCCATTGAAAATATTGAGTGCAGCTAACGGCGTTTTCAACTGATGGGAAATGTCTGAAATGGTATCCTTCATAAAGGTTTTTGCGCGCCCTTCGTTCTCGGCATGAGCGTTCAAAATTGTTACCAGGGAATTGACCTCATGGAACAGCTTGTACAGATCGCCCTCATCATCGCATTCGATACGGGCATTTCGGTTCCCAGCAATATATTCCCGAATTTGTGCTATGGCATCATTCATGGTTTTGCTTTGATCCCGAAAATACCAATACAGAACAGCAAAAATAATAAGCGTCATCAGCACGGCAGCGATTGCCACATAAAGGGCCGCGTTTTTCAGTCCCAGGCAAATAATGAGAACAGAAGCTGCGGTGAAAGCTACCACTGCTAATAGCACATATAGAAAAAGTTGTTTGATTTTTCGATTGACCAGTATTTTCATGGCTCACCTCACCCCGCCGTACTCCATTTATACCCCATACGTCGGACGGTCACAATCTTTTGAGGATCGGCAGGGTTATCTTCTACTTTTGTGCGGAGCCGCCGGATATACACAGTCAGAGTATTGTTATCAATGTATTTTTCGTCACAATCCCAGAGTTTACTCAAGATTTGCTCGGGGGAGAGAACAATATCTGGATTTTCCATAAACAGGCATAGCAACTTATATTCACTGGCCGTCAAGTCGAGAGGTGTCCCGTTTTTAATGACTTCCTGCTTGAGAAGCAGAACTCGGATGCCATTAGATTGGAGTTCCGGTTCGGTCTGCTCCTGATTAAAGTTTTCGCTACGGCGCAGCAAGGCATTGATCCTGGAAAGGAACACAGCCAGCTTGAATGGTTTGGTCATATAATCATCGCCGCCAATGTCAAGCCCCATAATAATATCCGTTTCCTCATCGGCAGCCGTCAGAAACATGATCGGTACTTTGGAGGACGCCCGGATTTTTCGGCAAAGGTCAAAACCGGAGCCGTCCGGCAATGTCACATCTAAAATCACCAAATCGTAGCTGCCATTCGCCCACAGTTGCTCGGCCTCCAAACTGGTGCGGACAACCGTCAATTCATAGCCTTGCTTCTTGATTGCGAAGGACAGGCCATTGATTAAGCTTAAATCATCTTCAACAAAGAAAATATGCTTCACTTGGTTTCACCTTCCTTACTGCGCGCACTTTTGAATCTTTGGTCGGCAGGCTTCTGAGAATCTTTAGGTATCAGCCAGACGGTTCCCATTTTTACAGCGCCGGGAATACGGCCGGAGGAACAATAGTAATTGATCCAACGAGAGGTCACACCCCATTTATTGCTGGCTTCTTTTAAAGTCATATAGTCCATAGAACAACCTCCTGTTAATGGTATTATAATTCGTTTTCTCGAATAACACAAGGAAGAGAGAATGGTGTCTATGGGTTATGATTATGAATTTATGGTAGCTGTATAAAGTCTTCAAGAATAACAGCCGCAGGCTGGGAAATTCCCAACCTGCGGCCTCGCTGCGGCAAAATCACGCTGCCGCAATTTCCCATTCTTTCAAATTGAACTCACTCAGCGGATAAGTTTCCGAGGCAGGCGCCTCAAAGTTAAGCGTAATATATCCGTTGCTGTTGACGTCCTCCAGGACGCGCTCGATAGAGCCGTCATCATGGCGCAGCAGCATTATTACTTGCCTCCAACAGCCGCCTTAAACTACCTCGCTGACCGGCTGGCCGGCGAGCTGCATAGGCGGTGTATCGGTGTGTTGGAATACTTCCTCAAAGGTGCAGGAGGTTTTCAGATAGCAGACGCGCTCTTTTGCGGGTGCCGGAAGTCTGCCGCGCTTCACTGCATCCCATTCTGTGAGGGGCAAAGGAGCATGGGCGGCATCCCGAAGGGCCTCATCCATACCGCAGGCTTCACAGATCTGCACATCCGCATGGCGGCTGAGTGCATTGACCATCAGGTGGGCTGCCAGAGGGGCGCCGCACCGCAGGCATTGGGGCGGCTCTGCGGCGTCGCCGTCCGCGTACAGCTTTTTGTCCTGGCGCCAGGCAGCTTCTAATAAATCCTTGGGATATAATTTGATCTTCATGCTTTAGCACTCCTTCTTCTGGATTTCTTTTTTGCCGCCTTCTGGCGGACTTCAGTTGTTTCTTGGAATGTCTGAGCAAGGGACGGGTCATGCCTTGCGTCACTTATTCTGCGGCGTTCTTCAGACCAGGGCATATAAACAGGTAGCTCGTCCTGGAACAATGCCAGCAGATCGGCAGCCATATCTTCCCGACGGCGATACAGACTGCTCTGCGCAATATTGGTGTCGCAGTCTGTGATGGTGGTTCGCAGCATGATCCCGCGCTGCTCAAAGGTAAAGTGCCGGTGATGTGCCGGATCTTTGGCCTCGATCCGCAGCGGGGCCGCGTCATTGGAATTTTGCAGCCTGCGCCACCCGCTGTAATCGGTGTAGCAGAAATCTGGAATGTGGTTTGCCAGCCGCCGAAGCGCCTGATAGAGCCGCTCATATTTCCGGCCAAGTTCTCCCTTTAAGCGCCGTTCATAGTAGGTATAGCCGTCTGGGTCCAGCTTTTTTAGCTTTTTGGCGTTGAAGAGGTATTCCACATATTCCACGCCGCCCTCCAGCCGAACCTGGCCGGTGCGTTCCCCCAGGCCATTGCGCTTGATCCAGGCATAAAAGCGTTTGCCGGTGGACTTGGTGTTGATAAATCCACAATCTTTGGGACACAGGCCGCCCGGATTGACCGTGAGGCTGTCCCAGAAGACCAACTGGCCGAAGCTTTCCTGATAGAGTTTGATGGCAAGATTGCCCTCCGGATAGGTGGCAATCTTGATGGTCAGGGCATATTCCGTTCCTTTCATGTTAAATGGTATTGGTTTCATGATTTCCCCCGAAACGAAGACCAGCAGGCCGCAAAGCGCAGCCTGCCGGTCCTCGTGATAAGCCTGCCGTCGAGGGCAGGGTGGAGGAGGCGTTCAAAACGCCCCCGTTTTCTTTGAAGTCTAAAATGGTATTGGGGCATTGCTTGCTGGCCCTTTTGATGCAATCATCAGGCCGCATCAACTGTGCTTTCAAAAAAGCGGAACCCCGGGACATCCATCCTTTGCTTTGCCAATGCGGCATAGATTTCTCTGTACTTCATGCGCTGTGCCTCCCCGCTGCGAGAGGGCCGCCGTCAGAAGCATCGTCTGTCAAGCCGAGTTTCCAGCACAGGGCAAGAACCTCGGAATCAGACACACGATAGAGCTGCCGCTTGGCGTACTTGGGACGAAAGCAGAAGATGCCATTATCAAACAGGAATTTCCCGTCCTTACTGCCATAGGTGCAGCTGCAGCCCGCCAGCAGACATTTCATCCGGTCAGCATCTTTTTCAATCTTCTCATGGTCGTACCAGATGCTGTACTGGACGGCAACATCCAGATTGCGGTTTTTCCGGCAGCGGTGTTCCAGAAACTGCAGCAGCCGCCAGCAGACCTCGGCACGCTTTTCCACAGTCTGGTTCTCGTTGAAGTTCAATGTAAAGTAGGAATAATCCCGTCCGGACAGGCCACAGCCGTGGAGCGTATTGCTGAAATCATTGCACCAGAAGAAGAGATCCCACTGACAGCTCCCGAAAGGTGCCGGCTCGGTATCCTCATACTGATAGCAGACGAAATTTTGGGCGATGGCGTCCATAACGGGCTCCATAATAGAATTTCGTACCTCAGCGGCCATAATCAGGGCTTGGCCCTCATCAGCCGCTGTATGCGCACGGCGGTTGGCTTTCTTCTGTTCTTCCGTATAGACAAATTGAAAGCGCACCGAATGAACATCGTACATAGCGTAGCCCCGTTCGACCCATTCCGGGGCTGAAGGCGAAATATAAGACTTGTCATGCCATAAGTTCATGTATATCTCTCCCTTGCAACCATAATTAGAATTCTCTCCACCCGGTTGTTTTCCCGGTCTTGTTGTGCCGTGCCATGATCAGGCGGGTAGTCGGTGCTGAGGGCTGTACCACCAATTCCCCTTGCTTGTAGGCAGCTTCGGCTGTCTCCAGCGCATGGGAAAGGTCATAAGCCTCCACGGGAAACTCCTGAACGATTTGTTCTTCAATCGTTACGGTGTATTTCCTCAGCATTGGGTGAGATGGTTTTTTCTTCATATTCTACTCCTTTATAAAGAAAGGGATCGGCAGACCATAGCGGTACGGTTTGCCGATCCCTTTGTAGTGATGGCCTCTGCCTATTTGGCAGAGCATTTGACAGGCGCAGGAAAACTAAGGCTGTGAAGCCTCCAAATCCTCGGATTTGAGTACACGGCCCTGTTTCTCCCGCAGCTGGGCAATATGTGCCTTCCATTCCTTCCGGGCCTGTTCTGCGCGCTGCAGTTCCACGACCTGCTGTTCCGGTGTGAGAGCGGAAAACTCACATTCCCGTTTGTCCGCCTCTAAATCACGAATGACCTTCCGCACAATGGAGAGCGCCATTTCAGAGATGGTGGGAGGATGGTCCTCTATCGCTTCTCTGCCACGGCGGAACAGATCCAAATAGGCATGATACTGTGCCTCGGTGATGAAATCCCAGCCGTAAGCATCCTGAATTTCCGCCTCGCTGTGGTACTGCATGGCGGCTTCAAAGTCAGCTTGCCTTGCGGCGGCCTCTTTATCAATTCGCCGCTGCAGTTTGGCGGATATGCGTTCCAGGTCTTTGAGGATCAGGGAGCAGGCCTCCGCCTCCCGCAAATAGCCGTGAGCCTCGCTGCTCAGGTATTTTTGCGGCCGCTTCATGCCGCTTCCTCAGATGGCGCAGGCACCTCATAAATGATCTGCACAGGAATCAGTTCGCCGGGGCGGATATTCTCCGCAAGTTGCCATTCCCCGTTCCGCAAGACCTGTGAAGTGACATCATTATAGATCTCCGGGAGAATGTGGTAGTCCTTCATGCACTCCGTAGGAACATACAGGCAGAAAAGCGGCAGGCTGAATACATACAGGCTCTGCAAAACTACTTCACGAAGCTGCTTTGCCAGTGCCGCGATCTCCTCCATGTCCTGCCGCTCAAAGGCGGCCTCGGAGATCTTTTTCAGATACGGAGTATCTTTGATTGCCTCATTTATATATTTTATGGCATTGTCACCGTAGTGGCTCTTGATGCGGATACCGTTGAGCGAGATGTACTTGGTGTATTCGGTGGCGGTCTTACAGATGCTGTCCTTCAGATCCTTGAAGGGCTTTGCGTATTTCGTTTTCAGATCTTCCATTGAGACGGCCTCCAGATTGCGCCGGAGCGTATCCAGATGGAATTCCAGGTCTTCACGCAGCTTCTTTTCTTTTTCGTCCATGTAGTGAAACCTCCATTCTATTATAATTTATGTGTCACAGCGTCAGCAGGGGCTCTGTTCTGCGGATTGCTGCCGCAACTCTTTCAGCAGAGTGCGTGCCACATCTGACACCACCTGCCAGTAAGCCTCACCGTAGGCGCAGCTGTGTTCCAGCTGGTTGGTGATCCGCTGCGGCAAATCGGGAGAACGCAGCAGTGTTTCTTTCTGCGTGTCAGAGAGCTCTTGAAAATCGTCATGGTTCTCAATATGTTCCCTGAAATCATCCCGCAGGCATTCCGCGCGGTACAATTCTGCCACACTGCGGTAAAATGCAGGGGAAAGAGGCAGCGCCCGCTGTTCCAGCGCAATCGAAAAATGGTTCTCACAGTATTCGCCGTCCAGATAGCACTCATAGCTGCTGTCAGACTCTTCTTCGACGAATTGGCTGCTTTCTTTCCAGCGCAGAATGCTTCCAACCAGGAATTCTTCCCGAAGGTCATTGTGAAATTGATGTAGGGCATCGGTGCGCTCCGTGAAGATCGCTTCATAGGAACCATACTCCCCATCGGTAGCCCAGTGGACGACGACTACATAGAGCGTCCCTGTGGGATATACCTGGGCAGGATGTTCAAGGGGAGCAATCATTTCAGGCCCCATAATGACCATATCCAGGCCCAGATCCTCGATGTGTTTCTGCTCATGGTAAAGCTGTGAAAAGGTCTGCTCCAGCGCAAGACGGTCCGCAGAGAGCACCGGCGCTTCAAAGGCGCAGTAGATGTCCGGCGTGTCGTTGTCAGTCTCCCGGTCATCCTCGGTGCGGATTTCAAGGATATTTCCGAAGAGCCCTGCATAATCGCTTGCTTCATTGGCGACGATGCGCCCGCCTACTTTGTAGCAGATGCCCTCATGCCAGAATTCTTCTCCAGGCTTCTTATAAATCATTTCATTCTCTCCTTTGATGTGCGGGTCCAGAACAGCAGCCTGAACCCGCCTATAGATTGCTGTCACCCGCGCCGGAAGTGTCGGCACCGCTCATGCACATAGCGATGCATGGCAGCAAAGGTGCGGTACGCCTGCAGCCGGCCAGCTTGAGGGTCAGGCCGCCAGCGGAATCGGCTGGAAGTGCCGCCTTTGGGTGCTTTTTTAATCATCATCGTCTTCTTCCCAAGGGGAGTCTGCGTCATCTGCATCAGCGTCCTTTCCTGAAATCAAGTGTTTGGCATCCGGTTCACAATCGCTGCGGGGAATGGGGCCGCTTATCGGGGCGGGGCCTGAACGGTTTTCTAAAATGGTGAATGTGTTCCAGCGCCCACAATGGGGGCAGGCAATCTGGCCCATATAACTACGGTCAATCTGCTCCTGGGTAACAGTTCCAGGTTCAGGGCAGCATTCCATGCGCACAAAGACAATGTTTGCCGCGTCCCAAACCTCTGGCCGGTATCTTTTGTTGAAGGGCAAGTATCCGACCCACTGGGGATTATCAAAGATTCGGCTCGTATGGAGCTGCAGGGCTTCTTTGCGTATTTCAGCAGCGGAGTCCCCGGTGAAATTGTGTTCCGTACACCACTGAATCAGTTGTTTCAGCAGATCTGTTTCGCCGGCTCGCTCAATGACAGCCTCTGCCAACTGGCACCAGTTATGCTCTTCGATCTCTCCCAGTTTTGTTTTTGCGCCGCGCCACGGAAAATACTTTTTATCCCGGCCGGCGCCGGTGCTGTTGCAATGGAACACCCCATATTGCCAGCGGATGTCCTCAAATGTAATGGTAGAGAGATCTCTGCCGCCGGGCAGTTTATAGTCCCCATGCTTCATATCCGCCGGCCCTCAGTCGATTGTTCCATAGATGACGGTAATTCTCCGTTCAAAACCGAGGGGAATACTGCGCTCCACAGCCGCAGCGGGATCGGCTGGTGGTCTATTTCCCGCAACGCTTCGTCCATCCAGCACTTTTCGCAGATATATACATGAGCATATCGGCTCAATGAATTGAGGAAAAAGCACCCGCCGGTATAGAGTTCATGAAGACCGCACCTGGGGCAGAGGGTCTGCTGCTCCGATTCCTGAAGCGGTAAAAGGCGCTCAAGAAACTTTTTGATTTCATCTTCGGAAATGTTCATGCTGTAGCCTCCTTTGACTGCTCTATTCACACCAGTTCGGACGGCGCCGGTATAGGGTCAGGCCATTGATATGGTGGCTCTCTTTGTCATTGGTGACCCGGATGAATCCCTTTTTATAGGCCACCACTTTGACTTCCTCGTTCATTTCAAGGCAGAACACCCATTCTCCATTCATTTTTCTGAGTTCCTGCGTGGTAAGAGGAAGTTCAGCAGTAGTTTTGCCTTCGGGTTGTGAGAGACCAGCCATCAGCATCTGCATCGCAGTCCGGTAACCGGATTCAAAGGCCTGCTCGGTAACGGCGCCGTGCTGCTCTCCGACAGCGAGCTGATATGCCTCAAACGCTTTCACAGCTGCTGGAGACTGCCGCAGGACATCCCGCAGGGCCGCTTCGGCTGCGGAAACCGCCTGATTCAGTTCCTTCTGTCTGCTGCTCTGCTTCTTGAACACACTCGGCTCATAGTCGCCGTAGTAGAGATCATGCAGAAATCTGGGATCAGGGGCGATACCCTGTGGTGAGGCCGTTTCCGTGTGGGCAAGGCCGTCGGCAATGAGTTCCAGAGCCTTGATGAGATGGGGTAGCTGGGCGTCAAAAAAGCGTCGGCCGTATGTTGTTTCGTGGAAATTCAAAGATTGGCACCTCCTTGTCAATGAAAGGCCCGCCGGAGGCATAAGAGCTGCGGCGGCTGTTGATTCAGGCCCCGATGGGGCGTTCTTTCTGATAGATACTGGAAATCAGTCAAAGCAATCGTGCTGCATAGCTTTTTCACAGGCCAGAGCCAGGCCATCCAGCAGCTGTGGAACAGACTCCATATACTGGGCCGTAATGCCCAAAGCATCAAGCGTTTCCTGCACATCGCCGGTATAACTGTACTCATGGTTCCTCAACTCCTGGAGGAACATATCACAGATAAAACCCTGCCCGGTTTTATCGCTGGCAATGGCATCCTCCAACTCTTTTCGGTGTCGGGTGAACATTTCATTCAGTTTTGCAACATCGCTTTTACGGCAGTAGCCGCCTCCAAAAATACGGCACACCTGGCGGGTGTCCGACGGGGACAGACCCAGCTTGCGCATTCCTTCAGCAAATTGCTGCTTATTAAAAGCGAAGAACATAGGAAATGCGTTTACTTCCGCCTGCTGGCGGTTGCGCATCTCCTGGTATTGATTGGTACTCATGCGGCACTCCTTTCTTCTGGTACGCCTGTTGCCAGAGGAATTACCCGCCATTCCTCCGGCCGGCGCTGGTTTTGGCAGACTTTTTCTAAAGTTTCATGTTTTCCACAGATAGCGTACTGTACCCAGCAGCGACATGGACGGCCGCCGGTTACCTGGGCTGAAAAGTGTTCCAGTGCGTACATCATAGGCACCGTCTCAGTCCAGAAGCGCCAGCTGATGAAGCTCATGCAGCAGGCTGCGGTTGTTCTGTTTATACTGGGGCAGGAACGGCTGATCCAGGTCGAAGTTGTAATAGTGATAGAAGAGGATCTTGAACACAGATGCCCGATGCAGTTCCTCTGGTATGCGGCGCATCAGCTTGCCGATTTCCGGGATGATCCGATATTGCAGTTTCAAGAATTCCTTGTCTTCCCGGGGGAAGTTGCGGTACAGCCAGTCTTTGACAAGTACCTTCCCGCTGTTGAAGTGATACTGCTGGTTATCATCAAAACAGAGGCAGTATTCAAAATCCCGACCGCGCTCACCTGGCCCTACCGAAAAAGGGTAGAGGCGGCAGGTTCGAGGACGGGCGCCATAGATACTGCACTGGCTGCCCTGTAGAAAAACACAGGATGCTTCTGCTCCAACCGTTTTGAGCGTGTAAATGGGGTATCCTTCATCGGTGAGCGGCGTGGGTTCACAATATTGGAGAAGCACATCATCCGTGCTGCTGACATCGCAATGCTGCTCTCGAAGGTATTTTGCGATTCGGTAGGCGTCCAGGCTTTCTACCATGACACAGCCCTCAATGTGGCGGCAGCAATGGCCGCATTGGCTGCACTGATATGTGACAAACTCCTTGGCGCTTACGGAAACAGCAAGAGTTTTGGATTGTTCCATACATTCCTCCATAAAAAAGGCCGCGGCAGACAAGTGTGCCTGCCACGGCCGGGACCTATGGGGCATTACCCCTTATTGTTTTGACTTCTCTACGCGCACGCGGCCAGAACCGTCGGGAGCGGGCTGGCGGCCGCCAGCGGGAAAGGGGCCATCGAAAGGAAGTAGTTGGAGTTGAGCGTTTCGAAATGCACCAGATCCCCGGACTGCTCATGGATCGCCACAACGGGCGAGGTCCGATAGTCGGATCCGTTGGCACGCAGGTAGGCACAGTGGCCGAGAACCAGCGGAGCCAGAAGCATTCCGTGCATTACAATGGATTTTTTCGATTTCGTCATACTATTCAGCCTCCATTCAGTTTTAATATTGACCTGCCAGGGACGGCAGGCATTTACTCATAGCACAACTCCAGAAACACCGCGCGGACCTCTTCCAGAAGTTCTTTGATGCGTTTCATGGGGAGTTTTTCACGGCTGGCGATCTCGCGGATGCCGTAGCCGCAGCCCTTCATGCGGACGATGTTCATTTGCTGCCTGGAAACACGGCCAGCCAGGTCATGAAGCAGCTGCTTCATCTCAAATTCCTGCATCAGATCATCCTGCACCGGCAGCAGTTCCTCCAGGGGTACGCTGTCCGGGTACGGGCCGATGTGAATGCTGAGGATTTCAGCGTTGCGCTTGCGGCGTTCTTGACTACGGAAATAGTCATAGAGGCGAAACCTCATTTGCCTTATGGCGATTGTGCTGAAAGAATACTCTTGGGCAGATGTTTTATCGCAGTAATCCCGTACTGCCTTTAGGTAAGGAAAGATGACCACATCATAAAACTCGTCTTCCGGCAGATGGTTGTCATTCAAAAATTTGTAGACCAGGCCGTGATGTTCAGCGGCAAACTCCTGTTGCTCCTTTGTTAACGGTACTTCACATAACATATATATTTCCTCCAGTCTAAAGCAAAAAAGGGATACCCCCGGCGTGAGCCGAAGGTATCCCTTGATGACATGTCATGCGGCTGAGGCCGCAACAAAACTCATTACTTACGCAGGCAGCTTCTCGTAGTTGCCGTTGATCTCGCCGACCACATAGCTCCCATCAGGGCTGCCGGGCGCCGTAGCGGACTCCGGGATCACATAGTCGCAGTCGTTGGTACGCTGCTCCTCGTTGATCAGGGCACGCTGGATGTTGATAGCCTTGATCTGCTCCTTAAAGCCATTGGCATAGGCGCGGATCTGAGCCAGTTCCTCGCCCTGGAAGTCGCGCACAAGGCGGAAGGTAGCAACACTGTAGTCGTTGCTGCCATTGTTCTCCTTCTTGAGCCCGATCTGGATCAGGCTGCCATAGGTGGCGCGCCGGCGGTAGACAAAGGCCCGGTTCAGGAACTCCTTGAACGGCTTGATACTGGTAGGCGGCAGAGAAATCAGCAGAGGCATATACTCGCCGCTGCGCAGCAGGTAAATGTCCCGCATATTCTTGCAGGCCTTACCGCGGCCGCCGTCTCTGGCCGAACCGTATGCGTTCATCGGGCAGGTGGCGCAGGCGCCGCCCGGCTCCCCGATGCCGGTCTTGCCGTCCACAGAAGAGCAGAGAGGTTTGGTGTCCTCGTCATACTCGCTGCCTTCCGGCCACAGGGTATAGGCAGAATGATTGTAGAGAATGACTCCTTCCAGGGTCCGGGCATAATCCGGATTGTCGGGGTCTTCCGTGGGGATCTCGAACTGCAGGGCGCCGCCGGCGGGAATTTTCACCCGCTGGAAACTCATCATCTGCAGGCCGTCCGCATCCTCCGCGATCTCATCGCTGCTGAAATCACCCTCCACCATCGCAGGGAGCAGGAAAGTGTTCCGCTCAGGAGTGTTCATCATAGAAGTGTTCTGTTCGTACATAGTTCGTTCCTCCTTAAAATTGGATGGTTGGCAGCCACTCAGGCAGCCAGCTGGTTGATACGGCTCCACTGCCTTGCCGGCATGGAGAGAATGTTGTAACCGATGCCCTCCAGCGCAGTCGCCCGGTCATAGTCCGGGACATCCTGGCTGTGGCGGGTCACCGCATTGGATAAACCATAGAGCGTCAAGTCGTTGCCCTCGATCAGCCGCTGCAGCACACCGGAGCTTTCCTCATCGGTGATGTGGAAGTCCCTGCTGACCAGCTTGACAATGCCGGGGACATCGGTGGTATTCATGCGGGCATCCTTGGCCTCCCGCATCATGTTGACTACACGGGTAAAGCGCACCTCGTCTACCACGGCCCGCACCGTGTCCTGAATCTTCATGGCAAAGGCTTTGTCGTCTGCCTCCAGCGTCTTTTCCGAATACAGCTGATAATTCTCCGAAGCCTCGTTGACGCGGCCGACATGGTTGCGGCGCGTCTGAGCATCGTTTACGACCATTCCGTTACTGCACACCAGCCGATAGACCAGCGGCTGGATATTCACCGAACCGAGTCCCACCTCGCTGTTGCTGATGATAATGCCGGACTGAACGATGTCGCCCGGCACGACCTCGGCCTCCAGGCGGGTGTTGACTACCTTGATATACATGCGGCTTTCCGTGAGCTGGCAGCTCTCAAAGTGCATTCCCTCCATATCCTGCAGAACGGGAAGAACGATGCCCGCAATATCAAGGTTGTCGATGCGCCGGTAGCGGTTGCTTAAAAATGCCCGTGCCGTACCATCGATGGTGCGGACCATACGGACAGAGGGCTCCCGTTGGAACCAGGCATTCACATTCTGAGCCAGCAGCTGGGGATATTCCTCCAGCATCTTGTCATAGTATGCTGCCGGGATCTTCAGGTGTGTGCCGATCTGCCGGTGGGCAATGGAATTGACCTCCAGCGGTTCAAGCGCCGGGACACCGGACTGGTCATAGGCGTTGAGGTACAGCTTCGAGTCAAAAGGCTCCAGACGAAGGCTGCGGGTGTCCAGCATATAGTCGGCTTTCAAATCAGCCTGGCGCTGGATCTCCTTTGCCATGTCTACAAGACTGATCCCTGATTTCATTGTGATTTCACTCCCCTCTCTGGGTGATAGCGGTCACCAGGAGACCTGGATGCCCTGCGCCGTGGTTTCAGCCGACAGGCCCTTGCTTTCAAACACTTCCACCAAACGGGGCCAGTAGACCTTCGCGGGAAAGTTCGCAAGATGTTCCTGCGGCACCAGTTCATCGTCCTGCTGGATGCAGATGTCGCCGTTCTCCCGCAGCGTGAGCTTGCTGTGCCCACGGGAATTCAGGTCGGCGATCAGCGTTTCCATGACTTCGCGCCCGCAATTTTCATACCAGATGCGCGGATCAATGGGCTGCTTGTTGGGCGGGATATTGGCCTCATCGCCCTGTTCTGTGCCAGCCTTGGACAGAGGCACGATTTTGAGCAGGTCACACTGGATGGTCGCGTCCTGGCCGAATGTGATGTCTGCATGGTCGAATCCATCTACATTGTGAAGCCGGATGCGCCCAGTGCCATTGGTGCGGATCAGCTCTGCCGGCCGCTTCTCACACCACTCAAAGCAGGCGTCAGAATACGACGAGCGCAGATAGGCCAGAATCCGGTGGTTGGCATAGCGGAGCAGCAGGTCGTCTGAAACAGGTTCCTCCAGTTCCGGGACCTGGAATGTGCTCTGGGCAATGCCTTCAGCGTGCAGCCGGCGCTCTCTCTGCTGGCGTTGCCGGCGGCGTTTGGCTTGCTGCATATACGGGAGCAGGAGGATCAGAACGACCCAAAGCCCCCAAAGGGTGAATACCCCAATCAGCAGCCACGCCTGCCACGGCCCGCGCACCAGAGCCATGATGGCGATGACAGCACCGATCAAAATGGTGATGCTGCCGCTCAAAAGTCCCTTGTCATTACTCATTTTCTTACCGTCCTTCCTTTAGATTTTTGCCTGAAAACAAAAAAAGAGGGACCGCACCAAGCTTCAGATCATTCTGAAAACTTGATACGGTCCCTCTTGGATGCCGGAAGCTATTCCGGCAGGGGTTCACGGTCGCCATTCATCACCTCGGGAGGTGACGGAACAGGCGCCGCGTCGTCAGGGTCATGCTGTCCACTTTCGGATTTTGCTTTGGAGGACTGCCCGGGGAGAAATCCAAAGTCCGTCAGCCATATTTTCAGCTTCTTGACTGTGGTTCCGTCCTTTTGGCGAACATCCACCAGTTTTTGCGATCCGGTGAGCCAGATCATGCTTCCCTTTTTGACCTTGAGCCGCATGAGCCGGGTAACATCTTCACCGCGGGCCCATATCTGGTAGTAGTCCGGCGGAGTGCTGCCGGAACGCTCCATCAGGTCAAAACAGACATATTGCTGTTTTGACTGGCCCTCTTTCGGGACAAGCTCGTGCATGACTCGGCCAAATACAACAATTTGTGCCATAACACTTCCTTTCTTCGCCTCTGGCGTTAATATCTATATATAAAAAGTGCCAGCAGATACCAGCCCTGAAAGGGCGCGGCAATACCACTGACACTTGATACAGCATACAACCTTGACTGCGTGTGCAATGCAGATGTTTAATCTGCGGTACAGAAGCTCAGTCTGTATCCCACAAGGGGAAACGCACAAAAATCAATTACAAGATAAGTGTAGCACTATATCTTGTGTTTGTCAAGCAGTATTATACTATATATAGATATTTAAGCGAGGCAAATCACAATATATGGTTCATGTCGCGGTAGTAATCATCCAGCAGATAGAATTTGAGCGCTCGGGCTGCCGGCGTCCCGTAGCTGAATATCAGACGATAGAGATTGCCTGTCCCATCCACGCCGAAGGGACCCAGCCAGTGGGAGATGGTGTTGCCATCGAGATACCAGAGCTGAATATCCCGGTAATCATCTTCACTGACAAGCCCGGAAGAAGCCAGCCGATAAGCGTCTTCCTCGTCGATCATGGGGTGGGAAAGAAAATGGCGGTAGAGCTCATCCGACAGCCCAAGGGCCTGCTGGTAGGTCAGAGGACTGGGGTGACCCAGCCACCAGCGGGTAATATCTTCAAAGGTACGCAGACGCGGTTTAGGATTGAGGGCCCGGAAACGCCGGATGAAATCTTTGATTTCTTCCGGGGCGGCCGGCGGCGGGAGCGGAATCTCACGCACTTCGTCATCCAAAAAGCCGAAAGCAAGCTGCTCGCCGGTTTCATCCTCCAGCAAGAGCGAGGTGCGGGACAGCGGTGAGACCAGGAAATGCTCCATCGCAAAGGTTTCGTCCAGAAAACGCTGGATCTTGTATTGCTCAATGGTGTGGGGCTTATACATTGGGGTGGACCTCCTTTTAAGTATTCCGCCTATTAAATAGTAGAAGGATTTATATTTTCTGCACGATTAGGGATTTTTTATGTTGTAGTATATATTTAAATGGCAGATGAGATGTATGCTCTAAGTGACTTCTTAATCAGGCTATTGTAAATTTAAGAAAGCCCTCCACTGCAATGATTGACACCATGTAGTTCCAATGCTATAATAGAATAAACTACACAGCATCAATCAAAGGAGGCGCTTTATGGAGCAGCAACTTTCTATTTCAGAGTCAGAGTGGCGAGTAATGAAGATTGTTTGGAGTAATTCTCCACAAACACTTCCCGAAATATTAGACAGGTTAAAAGAAACAGGTTGGAGCAAGACGACTATTCAAACATACCTTGCCCGTTTGGTAAAAAAAGGAGCATTGACTACAAAACGTCAAGGAAAGGGATACTTATATTATCCAGCAGTATCAGAAAGTGAATGCCAGCTTGCGGAAAGCCGCAGTTTTCTAAGCCGCGTATATGATGGTTCCCTGTCTAAGATGGTAATGGGATTTGTCAAAAACGGCAATCTTTCGTCTGATGAATTGCATGAGCTAAAGAGCTTGATCGAGCAGCAGGAGAAAACAGATGCAGATACTCGGTAACATTTTCAATGCGATTATTTTTGTATCTGCTATTGGCGGTATATTTTGTGTTTTATCTCTTTTTATCAATCACATTCTGCGTTGTACGCTGCCGCTATGGTTTCCGCTTTGCGGTATGATCCTTTTTTGCGTTCCATTCCTTTCACCGGATGTGTTTCTCATATCACCAGAAACACAGGAATGGTTAAATGGATTTTATATTGCCTGTTGGGTATGGGTGTGTGGGTGCGGTATTCTTTTCGTCTATGATACGATACGCTCTATAATGGCAAAGCGGGCATTGAAAGGATACCAGATATGTAGCACTGAGCGTCTAAATGCTCTTTGCTTACAATGTGCGGAAATTGTCGGTTTAAAAAGAGTGCCTGCACTATATTGGGGGACTTTGGATAACCCCATTTGCGTTACCGGCGCAATCCGCCCAGCAATTATCATGAGCAAAACAGTTATAGAAAAGCTGACCGATGGCGAATTATCCGCTGTCTTTATCCATGAGTTGACCCATATTAAGCGGAAACATATTCTTTTGGAGCGTATCTATGATTATGTTTGCATATTAAACTGGCTCAACCCTTTTGCGTGGATTGCTAAAGGAGATTTTTCACTACATTGTGAAACGGATTGCGATTGCAATGCCTTAAAATTTTCGCAGGGAAAAGTCACAGAAACAGAATATGCTGCGGCTATTATCCGACTGCTGGAACTGTCTACGGTTCAAGCTACAAAACCCGGTAAAGGGATTGGCGCACTCAGTTTTGTGTTGACAAAACGTAGAATCAAACGGATCACCACAAAATCATCAAAGATCAGGGACAGGATGATAACGGTTATACTGGCTGTTTCTCTGATACTTACGGTTGCTTTTTCCGTACAATTCAGCAGAGAACATTTCTATCCTTATCCGGCCTATCATACTGGTACAGAATATGGTGCGGGTTACAATGAGTAACCCGTATCATTAAAGCCTATAAATCTACGAATGTAGTTAAATGGAGGAGCGTATGAATACAAACATTGAGATTAGTCACATTACTAAAAAATACAAGAACGGCGTTACCGCCCTTGATGATGTCAACTTTCGTGTTAGCAGCGGTGTTTTTGGCCTGTTGGGACACAATGGTGCCGGAAAAACTACGCTGATGAAGGCATTGGTTACGGTATTAACCCCATCAGCAGGCACAATCCGCATTTGCGGTTTTGATACCGTGAAACAGGGAAATGAGGTCAGAGCAAGGATTGGGTATTTGCCACAGGAACTTGCCATGTACCCCTCTCTTTCTGTATTTGACTTTGTAAATTACATGGCAGAACTCAAAGGCATTCATAACAAAAAAGCTGTCAGTAGCGTTTTGGAGCAAGTTGAAATGCTGGAATTTTCCAAACGCAAAATAGGGCAGCTTTCCGGCGGCATGAAACGGAGGGTTGGCATCGCGCAGGCGCTGATTGGCAATCCTCAAATTCTTGTTGTTGACGAACCGACAGCCGGTCTTGATCCAGAAGAACGGGTGAGGTTCCGCGGCCTATTGTCAAGATATGCAAGAGAGGGCCGCACCGTTTTGCTCTCTACGCATATTGTCGAAGATATTCACCAGCTATGCGAAGAACTTGCTGTTCTGCGGAAAGGGCATCTATTTTATGCAGGTACATCCGCCGCCCTATTAGAACGGGTAAAAGATAAGGTAAAAATCCTACATTTAGAAAATGAAAACCAGCTTATCGAGCTTCAAAAGAAATCTGTAGTATTGTCGACGACATACGAGAGCCACGGATTGACTGCGCGAATAATGGACGAAAGCGGGCTTTTCTCACAGGCCACACCTGTCACGGCGACTTTGGAAGATGCTTATGTGTATTGTATGGGAGGGAAAGCCCATGCGTAAAATGTTTTCTGTTCTCCATTATGAATATAAAATGCAGTTCAAGCGTCTGGTTACATGGGGTGTACTTCTTGTAGCGACGGCACTTTCTTTACTTGACAATTTCCCTTCTGCCGGAAATTTAGCCAGGTTGGAGTTTTTGGATGAGCCAGCATATTTTGTCTATCGAATCGTTAGTCTCGACAGCCTTGTTTTATTGTTTGGTCTGATGTTCTTATTGGCAGGGCGTATTCCGATAGATACTAAGACAGGAATGAAATCTTTGCTGATGTCATCGGCCTTACGAAAATGGCAATATGTGTTGGGAAAGCTGTTGGGCGGATTTCTATATGTTTTCTCCATGCAGTGTATTTTTCTTTTACTTAACACGACAATTTATTTTATTGCTGCGCCGTTTGAAATTTCCCCGATTGAATGTATTGTCCCGTTGGTAAAAGCAATCTTTGTTTCTTTAGTTCCAGTGAGCTTATTTGTCAGCTTTTGCTCGATTGCCTTGCCGGGGATGATTGACATTCGCTTATTCTATATTCTGGCTGCAATATTGTTTGGGTTTAATGCCACCTATGTAGGCTCGGCAGAGGCAATGCCGTTTTACTTGATTACTTCCGGCGATTTAGTCCGTTTGATATGGGTGCATCCGAGATGGCCGTTTGTTGATATGGGAAGCGTTATTGCAAATGGATTTTTCCTTGTAGGAAGCGGTCTTGTGTGTGGTAGCCTGCTGTTTTTGAAACACAAGTTTTGGAGGTCAGAATGATAGCGCAAATTGAAAGCGAAGTAAAAATTTTCGGGATAAATTTCTTTATTGTATCAGTGACCTTTACGGTTGCGATGATTGTTCTTTCTATCATAGCCGGAGATCTGCTTGATTTTTACCCGGTCAGCTTTGAAGTGGTATTCCCGTTTTTTGTGACAATCGTTGTTGGTGAATGGGGAAAGACAAGAGCAGACAGTAATTTTGATATTATTGCCGCACAAAGTAAATCTCTTTTCAAATGGGTATTGTTACGTTACATAATCGCTTTCGCAATATCCAGCTTATTCGCGGTTTTTAGCATGGCAGGCGCGTCAGTTGTGCGATACGAAATGCCAATATGGGAATTGATTGTGCTGTATTTCCCACCAACATTCTTTTTATCGTCGCTGTGTGCCTTGTTAGGAATTATATGTAGGCAAGAACATATTGCAACATTAGTTTGTGGGGTTATATGGCTGATAATCTTATTGACACGAAGCCTGTTAAGATTTCCTGGGTTAGAATATGTCTACTTGTTTATCCGATTTGCCGGAGATCAAAATAATATTTGGCTATGGAACAAAGGAATTATTACTTTGGCAGGTCTATTTTTATGGTGTGTTATTTACTGGAAATGCAAAAGGGTTGATTGAGGTATAAGAAAAATAAATGTTCAAAATAGGAGGTGATCTATATGGGAAGTTTATAATCTTATCTTTCGATGAAAACGAGGAGGCTATCTTCTCAAACACTGTGATGGCTCTTTCCGCCGTCTCAGATTTCTTCTCATTAGCAGCCTCGGATGACACACCGCTTTTGCATGGGACTTTACAAATTGTCCCGCAGCAGCGTTTAGTATATCAAAAAGGCGTGAGGATAGAATTGACGCCGATGGAATTCGACATTCTGCTCCTGTTGGCCCGCCGGCCGGGACAAGTATTTTCCTCCCGCCAGATCTATGAGGCTGTAGCAGCAGACTCCTTTGACGCCAGCTGGACAGGGATCTCCAGCATGGTCTATAAACTCCGCCGCAAGCTGGGGGCTGACATCATCGAAACAGTGCGGGGCCACGGCTACCGGATGAAAATAACAAAATAGAGGGATACGGCACTGAAGCTATGACTTTGGTGCCGCATCCCTTTTTCTTACTCATGGGGTGTTTGCTCCCTGCTTTCCAGCTCTTCATCACAGGAGGCTGCGTCCTCCAGTACCTCGTATCCAAGAAAACTATTGGTGGAGAGGGCAGCGTCCAGATAGTCGTTTCCGACGGCAGGCCGGCTCCCTTTTTGAAAATAAAAGCGGTAGCGGGCGCCAATCTGGAACTTGGCAGTTTTGCTCAACAGCAAGGTGCGCTCCGCACCCTGTTCATCAATCAGCTGGATCTTGCGGTAACGACGCAGCATAGGGGTGCTGACGCTGGCGCAGATCCCTTCCACCACTTCGTACCGGTCCCGGGCGGCGGTGCGCCACAGGCTGCTGCCCAGCACCAGAGAAGCGGCAAAAATGAATCCACCCAGCACCAGAAGGATGCGGTCTGCGGCGACAGTGAAGATCACGAGGCTGACTGCTATGCTGGCGATCCCGGCCAGGAATGTCAGCAGGATCTTACGCCGCAGGACAAAGGGAAATTGACTCCATTGGTTTTTCATGTGCTGATCCTTTCAAAAATGATTTGCTGGCGCAGATACAGGTTGGCAACGGCCAGCGTTACCGCCTGGCTGCTCCGGCTGTTCTTCATCAAGCTGGCGATGTTCTGGCAGGTAGTTTCGCTGTCGCCGTACACCTTCTCCATCAGGACCCGCTCGCTGGGGAGGGAGAGGACATCCTGCTCCACACATTTGATGATCTCCGCAGTGGAAAGCAGGGCCTGCCGGGAAAGCCGCATAACGCGGGATTCATAGTCGGTCCGGCGGTCTTTGCGAAACAGCTTCAGCGCCTGCCTGACCGAAACCCGGCGGCTGAATACCAGCTTTATAAACGATACGCCACGCACCAGGGCAGAGCCGCTGGTGGGGATGATGCCCAGGGAACTCAACAGATCATATAGCGCATCGTATTCGGTCTCCCCGCAGCCGGAAACCAGCAGACCGCGGGTAAGCAGGCGGTTCACGCAGTCATCCCATGGCCGGCTGACAGCACCGCCCATAGATGAGGCCAGCTTATCGCACTGAAAAGAAATATCCTCCCATTTGGAGATCCGCCAATTCAGGGCAGTCCAGACGACCAGCTCCTGCATATCCACCATGTAGGGCTGACCGCCAAGGCGGATGACCGGGCAGGACCGGCCGCAGCCATTTGTTTCCCGCTCCAGACGGCCGATTGCAGTATATAAGGTTTTCTGTTCCATTGATCAATGCCTCCTTTATATATCCTTTACTGCGGGAAGGCCGTGGTTTTCAACAAATTCAAAGCAGGCTTGCCAGAAAGCGGGGATCGCTGCGCAACTTGGCGACTGAGCGCGAGATCCATGCACCCACATGGGAGGGCGGAACCTGGTAGAGTTCTGCAATATCTGTGACCCGCATTCCCTGAAGCTTGAGTGCCAGAGCCTCTATCCCAAGCCGAGCCACACCGTCATAATCCTGCTTGCTGGCCTCCAGAAGCGACAGCGTTTCCATCAGGGACACCTGGGCGCCAAAAGCATCGGACTGCGGCTCCAGGGCATCGCCATCGGCGGCCAATTCCCCATGCTCCCCAATAATGAGCCGGCTGAACATCTTGCCCCTGTTGCAGATCGTCCGGCAATAGGACAGAAGGCCGTTTTTTACGACTGTTTTGGCATAGGTGGCAAACTGCGCCCGCCCATCGTCCTCATAGGTAGCCGCGGCTTTACAGAGCCAGACGCACCCCTCTTGGAACAGATCGCTGTACTCCAGGCCACAAATGGTTGGATTCACATGGATATAGTCGCAGATCACCCAATGTACCACCGGCAGGTTTTGAGCAACGAGTTCCTGTTGCTGTTTCGTCAGGCTGGTCATTTGCTCACCTCCTGTCAGGCTGCCGCCTGTCCGGCGGCGGGAGGAGCTGAGGCCTGCCTGCAGAGGCGGATAACCTCATCGCACATCCATTCGGAAAACTGGCCGATATGGGCCTGCCGTTCATCCAGCCCCAGCTTCGCCTGGAGCCAGATGTAGACCTCCCATTTTTCCATGTGCCGACTCTGCCGCAGCTGCTCCAATGCCCGGTGCGCCAAAATGCGCTTGTGCCGGAGATCTCCGTTTGCCAAAGTACCCATGGGCCGGTGCGTCCTGTCATGGGCACTCACATAGGCATCGCAGGCGGGCCAGCGGTCGCAGAGATAAAGAAATTTCCCCTGGGACCGGCGGTTTAAGCCGTAAACCACGCTCGCCGGACGGAGAGAGGCATTGGCATGGCAATAAGGACATTTGATCGGTTTTTGCTTCATCATAAAATCATCACCTCCAAAGACGCGCCAATGGCGGCGCGATGGCGTCTTTCTGTGTAAAAAATCAGCTGTTCTGACTGCAGCTGAGGTCCAGGCAAAGCTGCCTGAGCGTACATGCGGAAGGGTCCGGCGTATGCCATTCGATGTACTTGGAAAAAGCGGCGTCAAAAGAGCGGCGCGACAGGACAGCACTGCATTCGGCGGGCTCTACTTCCTCGCCGGTCAGTTCATGGATGGTTTCCGCAGGCAGAAGCATGACCTGCCCGCACTCATCCACTGTCAGCAGGAATCCGGAACAGGGCTTCTCCCGGCCATACATACAGGCATCGCAGCCACAGCTGACAAAGATGGCATTGCGCCAATTCCCACGGACGGCCCGCAGAAAGGAATAAAATTTGCAGGATGTTTTCATCCTCTACCTCCGTTATTCGTTTTTTGAGAAAATAAAAAAGCGGGGACCAGCTGTGAGTGTCCACAGGCTGGTCCCCGCTGACGGGCATTTAAGCGAACAGGCCCTCAATCTCCTGCGTGATCCGGGGGATGACCGTATCGTTGAAGATGAGGGTCAGGGCCGCCAGCAGCAGGGCGCCCAGCACAACGGCGATGATGATTTTGACCGCATCAGAGATGTAGAAATCGCCGCGCTGGTTGGAGAGCGCCATACGGGCCCGAAGCGCGAGGCCGTTCGCTTTGCTGCGGATGCAGCTGGTAAACTTCTTCATGGAAATACCTCCTGTAAATGTGATATTGGATTTTGGTATGGTTATAGCCGGTCAGGACCGGCGGATAGGCTTGAGCAGGCTGTTTTTGTTGGAGCGGGGCCTGTCCGGATATGCTTTCGGCTTCTGGCGCAAAAGCAACCGGAACCGGCGCCGCCGCCCATCTTCGCCGTCAGGCGGAATATACTTTTTCTTCGACATGGATTTCTCCTGTTCAGACGGTAGGTTCAGGGCCGGCCTGGGAGCAGGCCGGCCCTGGAGGAATGGATGAAAGGCAGCCGGTATAACGGCTGCTATGGGAACCCACTGCGGTACAAAACATCACCTCCATCGTAGATTCGCTACCGGGTGGGAGCGGGTATATGGAAAGCCCACACCAGAGGTGAGGGCGGATACCTGTCAGCCGAAAAAAGCGCCCAGGGAACTCATGACCTCAGTGCAGAGGACCACCAGATAGATGATCATAATGCAAATGAGCATCATCATGGAGTAACGCTGGATCTTCTTGGGGCGCTTGGCTGCTTCTTTTTTCAAATTGTTCTGCTCGATCTGCCTCATGTCAAAGCAGATCATTTTGAAATACATCCGCTGGTCGTCGCCGCGCAGCACGCCGATCAGGCCGCGGATCACATCAGACAGCATAGGGCTGCCAATGCGGGTCTCAAAATGGATCAGGGCATTTTCATAGTTGCCGGTTTTCATGTCGGCAATGGTCTGGTCCAGCTCCGCGCCGAAGTCCTTGCCTGCTACCCGGCGGTAAGAGGTCAGGATTTTCAACACATCCCGGTCGTTCTCCAAGTTCTGCCCAATGGTCAGGGCAAACCGGGGGATCTCGCTTTCAATGAGCTTGCGGCGCTTCTTGACAAAATCGAAGACGCTGTAATAGGTTGAGAACCACAGCGCAACCGCAAGCCCGATCAGCACGGGAACCATCAGCGGCACCAGAAACACCATCAGGATAGAGCAGAGGCCGACAGCGCCTGCTGTGACCCAAGCCCGGGCGGTGTAGATCTCCGGCGTCAGCTCCAGGCCGGCAATATCCAGCGCCCACTGCAGCTTGTTCCGCTTGAGCTTATCCAGCTTCAGGTACGGGGCGATCAACCCAGCGATTTTGGTGATGTAGACATCCAGCAGTTTCTCGGCCTTTACGCCTTGCTGCTTGCGGGCCAGCATCATCATGCGGGAGGTCTTCTTTGTGGGAATATCCACAAAGGCGCAGGTCAGGTTGTAGGTGGCAAAACCAAAGAAGATGATCGCCACAAGTGCTAAAAGGGTCATGCGCCGTCACCTCCGTATTCAATGGGCTTGCTCAGCTTCATAATCTGCGTCAGGGCAAAGAGAATGATGGCCGCGCAGATCGCCAGGGCAATTTTGCCGGGTGTGGTGAAGATGAGCGTATGGAACCAGTCTTCATTGAGGAAGTAAAGCAGCGGCACATTGGCGACCACCAGGAACATCATCGTGATGGCCTCACGGCGCGGCCCCTGCATCATGGCCTCCAGCTCGGACTGCACCACACGCACATCGCTGAACTTCTGGGCGATGGTGGGCAGCGTGTTTTTCATGGAGCGGTCAGACTGGCACTGAATGAGGATGTTGCACCACTCATGAAATACCCGGTTGGGGACTTTCATCTTCAGCGAGTTGATGGCACTGGTCAGGTTGGCGTTGATCAGTTCCGCCTCGTACACAAATGCCTCGAAGTTGGCCTTCACCGGCTCATTGATGTAGGGCAGGTTTTCCTTGACTGCCCGGATCAGGTCCTCCGTGCGGAGATATGAGGTGGTGATGATGGAGATAGCGGTCTCCAGCTCCTCATTCAGATGCTTCTTGTAGCTGGCGGCTGTGCTGCGCAGATACCAGATGGGGGCCAGCGAAAAGCCAATGCCCAGGATCGGCACCATATACACATTGTTGATGAGCAGTGCCAGTACAGCGCCCACCGCAAACAGGATCAGCGACAGCCGCTTGACCGCCTCATAGCGGTCGGAGCGGCCGGTGCCTTTCAAAATCTGCTTCAGCTCATAGTCCTGGTTGAAGAAGCCCTTGGCGGGCGTGCCCATCAGGACATTGAGTTCGTCAGACAAGGTAGCTGCCTTGCGCTGGGAGCGGAACAGGGCGTCGATAAAATCCCCCGGCCGCACGCCGAACAGGGCCAGGAGGCCCGCGCTGATCAGCGCAAAGCAAATGATGTAGATCCACTGCAACCTTTAATCCACCTCCTTCGGGGCGTCCATGAACTCCGCCAGCTCTTTATTGGAGATGCCGTTGTCAAGGAGCCGTTTTTTCAAAGTATCCGAGATCAGGCCCACCTTCCGGTGATTGCCTACCACATGGACCTCGCCCTTTTCATCGGTCACATTGTCCTCCACCTCAAACTTGTAGAGCGTGTGGGAAATGAGCTGCCCGTCCCGGTAATCCTCACCCTCCAGAATCTCCATGATCTTACGGGAACGGTCTTCCAGCTGCTTGGTAAATACCACGATGGGATAGGCCTCCACCATGATCTCCATGAGCACGGCGTCGTCCATGCTGTATTTGCGCTTGGCGAGGGTCATCATCCTGCGGTAAGTGCTGTTGCAGGAATTGGAGTGGATGGTGGTGCAGACGGTATGGCCGGTGCGGGAGCTCTCGGCGGCCGACAGGCTCTCTGCGGCGGACCGCATCTCGCCGACGCCGATGACATTGGGGTGTTTGCGCAGCACCCGCTCCAAAAGGAAGTCCTGGTTGATGTTCAGCGCCGGATTTTCGCTGGGCCGGGTCAGCAGGTGGATGACGGAGTTTAAGATATTCCCGTTTTCATCCCGCTTGACCAGATCAAACTCACGGCTGCCTTCCTCTATGGTGATAAGGCGCTGGTTGTTGGGTACATTGGAGAGCAGCCAGGCCATGATGGTGGTCTTGCCGGAGCCGGTGGAGCCCGCGATGCACACGCTGACGCCATACCGGATGCAGGCCATCAGGAAGTGAAGCATCTCTGCGGTGGCGCTGCCGGAATCCAGCAGCTTCTGCTCGGAGACTGTCTGCTGGTTGACGATACGGATGGAGGCGTTGATCCCTACATCCGGGTCCACAATGGGCGTCTTGTCCACAGAGATACGGATATTTTTGTCCAGAAATCCCACCACACTGGGCATGGTGTCGTCAATGACCATGCCGCAGGCGTTGAGCATACGGCGCACCACATCAATGGCGTGCTGCGGGGAGGAAAACTTGTCCGGGATCTTGATGCTGCGCCCGCCGGCCTCGATCACCTCGATGTCGTTGTAGGCGTTGATGTTGACTTCCTCAATGCCGGGCTTGTAGATCCATTTCTTGAGGAAGGAGTAACCGGCCATATCCTCGTAGAGTTTTTCACACAGTTCCTCGGTGGTCAGCCCTTCAATGGCGTATTTCCGCTTGACGATGTACTGTACCATCAGCTCTTTGAGCAGTGTGGTGGCCCGCTCGGCGTTGCCCTCGCCGGCCTCGGCAATGGTGGAGGCGTGATTTTCAGCAAAATACCGCTGCACATCCTCCAGCACCTGGTCATAGGTCAGGTCCTGGTTGGCTGCCGGCGCGAAGAATATGTCGTTGAGATTATTCATCGGCGTCATCCTCCTCAAACTCGTTCTCGTCGTCCGCCTCCTCTGCCGCCTGCTCGGCCAGCTCCATCTGCTCCAAGGCGTCCAGCACCTTGTTGAGCGAGGCGGTGTACTTGGGATTGCAGTATTTGATGGCCTGGAACATCCCGCCCTCGGTGGCGCAGCGGTCGATCTCCTTGCCATAGGGCAGAAGGCCGTCAAAGCCGCCGATGATATAGCCCATTTCATCCAGAGCGTGGAAGGGGCGGGCCATGCCGGCGAAGGTCATGTGCCGGTCATAGTGGAAACGCCCATCCACCAGCAGGGGCTGATGGGCTTTCAGGTAGTTGACGCCCTTCAGGTCGGGGGTGAGCAGGCGGATGACAAGATCGCCGGACTCAATCGCCGCCGGGGTGAACACATTGATCATGTTGGAACTGCAGTCCAGAATGACGAAATCCACCAGCTTTGCGGCGGCGTTGACCAGCTGGAGTACCATAGCATATTTGACTTCCGGATAGCTCAGCGGATTCTCACCGGCGGAATAGCCCATCAGGCCGATGAAAGGATAGCTTTTGAGCACAGTGACATGGCTTGCCACCAGTGTAGTGTCGATTTCCACGCTGCTCAGAACCTGCCCCACCGAGGCGTTGGTCTGGATGATCTGCTCCGGCAGCCAGACCGGGAGCATGGGGACGCTGATCTCCGCGTTGATGATGATGGCTTTCCGCTTGTCGCGGGTCAGGGCTTTTGCCAGAATGCAGGAAAACATACTTTTCCCGCTCCCCGGGCTGCCCCAGACGGTAATGACTTTTCCCATAGGAAGCTCCTTTCCCAAGGGCGGAATGCCCTTGACTTTTTGCAAAACAAATGTATAATATAAGGTAGATTATCATAAAATGAATTATGATAAAGGAGGCGTTAACATGAAGTTTATCGGCAGACAACGAGAACTGGAGTCTCTTGAAAGGGAATACCAAAAAGACAGCAGCTTTGTTGTGATTTACGGCAGGCGGCGTGTAGGAAAAACAACGCTGATTAAAGAATTTATCAAGGGTAAGCTGGCATTCTACTTTCTCGCAACGGAGGAAGTGGAATCACAAAGCATAAAACGGCTGTCTGGTGTTGTGTCCCGGGTAACACAGAATCCGTTGCTGCAGCGTGCAGCCTTTTCCGATTGGCTGGATTTGTTCCATATCATTGCGGAATTCCGGCCGGAGGAAAAGAAAGTCCTGGTTATTGATGAATTTCCTTATCTGGTTAAGTCCAATCCGGCGTTCCCGTCTATTCTGCAAAACGCATGGGACGAGGTCCTCAAGGACAGCAATGTGATGCTGATTCTTTGCGGCTCCTTGATTGGAATGATGCAAAAACACGCGCTGTCTTATGACAGCCCCCTGTATGGCCGCCGGACTGCACAGATCCGGTTGGCGCCTTTGTCGTTCCCGGATGTGTATGCCGCTCAGCATCTTTCTTTTGAGCGTGCGGTGAAGCAATATGCGATTACCGGCGGCGTACCCAAATATCTGGAGTTTTTCAACGATCAGGAAGGACTGCTGGAACAGGTGGAGTCTGCGGTTCTCTCGAAGAACGGTTTTCTGTATGAAGAACCAAACTTTCTGCTGAAAGATGAAGTGGTATCCGCTGTCAACTATTTTTCCATTATCCGCGTGATGGCGGATGGAAACCACAAGCTGGGGAAAATTGCGGGAGCTCTGGGGACAGAAACTTCCGCGCTGACGCCATATCTTTCCACGCTCAGCGACCTTGGCTTTGTCGTGAAGGAAACGCCGGTTACGGAGAAAAATCCGGAGAAGTCCCGTAAAGGCCTTTATTTCATCTCTGATAACTTTGTGCGTTTCTGGTTCCGGTATGTCTATCCATATAAAGGGGAACTGGAACTGGACAATACGCAGATTGTTCTGGATGAAATCCGAAAAGACTTCGTACAGAAGTTTGTGGCCTTCGCCTATGAAGATATCTGCAGATCCATTTTTGCAGACCTTTGCAGGGAAGGTGTCATTGACTTTGTTCCCTCGCGGATCGGAGCTTACTGGCTGAATGATTTGGACAGCGATACGGAAATTGATGTGATGGCGGTGGACCATCAAAACAAGCGATTCTTTGCCGGCGAGTGCAAATACCACAATAAGCCGGTGGATGCGCCTGTCTTTTTTGCTCTCCGCGATAAGGTGCAGGCTTCTGGCGAAATCCAAAAGGTATGGAAAGGCTATCAGCCTATTTTTGGGATATTTTCTAAAAGCGGTTTTACCCAGCGTCTTGTTGACTTGGGCAAAGAAAATCCGCAGCTTTTCCTGATTAACGAGGATCATCTTTCTACCCAGCAGTGAGGAATCGGGCGGTGAATCTGTTCACCGCCCATTTTTATTCGCCGTCTTCCGGGATGCTGTCCGCAGGAGTTGTTTCCACACCGCCTTCCGTATTCTCGGTGCCCGCTTCGCCTGTGGACTCGCTATCTGCGGCGCCTTCAGCAGTTTCTCCGCCATCCTGGCTTTCAGCATTTTCTTCAACCAGTGTTTCGGGGAAGTAGATCTCCTGAAGCGTCTTGTCCTGCTCAGCCAGCAGTTCCTCGGCCAGCTGGTCGTTGTTGCGGGAGATCAGCGCCACATGGGCCACGCCGTCATTTTCCATCTCAGTAATGATACGGGCCTGCTCCGGGCTTGCCAGCACAGTGATGGTGGCAGACTGCTGCGGCTCTTCGTCCTCGGTAGGCTCCTTGGTGTTGTCCACATTGATACCGTCAGAGTCGGTGACCGACAGCACCTTGACAAAGCGCAATTCCGGCACCTCTTCCGCCGTCTCCAGGAAGTGATAAATGCGGATGATGTCGCCCGGCTGCAGCTTATCCGACAGGCCGGAGGCCAGCGTTTTCACAGTCAGCGAAATGGCGACCTTGCCAGAGGGGATGTCGTTGAGCGCCACATCCGAGGAAACAGGGACGGTACTGACCTTGCTGGTGAGGATATAGTCGCCTGCGGCCAGCTCGGCCGTTACATACAGGCCCTCCACATCCTCCATGCTGTGGGCCACATTGGACGGGAGATTGTACCCGCCCACTTCTACGACTTCGGCATTGTCGCTGGTGATCTTTTCGCCCTTCAGCACCGGCTGGGTGATGCGGACGATCTCCGTCTTGCCGTTGGTCTGCCGGGCAATGGTGGGCAGTGCCACAAATGCGATGACCGCCGCCAGAACCAGGGACAGAATGCCGAAGATAAATCGGTTGTTGAGTTTCATAAGCATCTCTCCTGTCATAAAAATAGTTCAGCCAGCGTCGCCACAGAGCAGCCGCAGGCCAGAAAAGGTAAAAACGGGATCGCGGTGGGCTGTTTGTTCCGCAAGAGCCGCCGGTACAGCAGCACCACCGGCATGGCGAAGCCGGCGGCTACCAAAAATACCAGGGCCATGCCGGAGGGACCATAGACCAGACCCAGCACCCCGCAGAATTTGATATCCCCGCCGCCCATGCCGCTGCCGCCGGTCGCCATAGCAGCGGCCAGCGGGATGCAGAAGCCCAGCAGCGCGCCCATCAGCGCCTCGGTCACAACAGGCCAGATAAAAATGGGCATCCGGTCATACTCCAGAATGAAGTAGACCTGGATCAGCGGGGCCAGCGCGGCCAGGGGGATAAAAAAGACGAGCGCCCGGTCGGGCACCCGCCTGTATAGGATGTCGTAGACGGCAAAACCCGTCACCACCAGAAAAACAGTGAGCAGGTATGCCATCCACACATTACTCTCGATTGGTGTACCAGTCATCATAGAGGCTCCCGTCAATGGAAACATAGTCGTTCAGGTTGATACTCAGCATCCCGTCCGGCGTCCAGGTATCCCAGACCTGGGTGAAGACGGTGTAGTTCGTCGCATCCGGGAACCAGATGGGGGTAAAGTGCACTTCCCGGCTGTAAGTAGAGAACTCATTGGGCTGGAAGGTGAATTTGGCGCTCCGGCCGCTGGACACCCGCTGCAGCAGGCGGAGATAGGTTTCATACTGGAACTCCGGGAACACCGAAAAGGCCGTCTGCGGATGGGTGATGTGGCTGGTGGGCGCGTCGGTGGAGAGCGTGGCTGTCACATCCTGCTTGACGCCGTACCCGCTCTTCATGGACTTTCCGGAGGCTGTCGGTACGATATCGTCCGGCATCAGGGACATAACGCCACTGATGGAGGCAGAATAGCCGGTGTACTCATATTCCCAATAGCCTTCATCGACCCAGTGCCCGCCGTCTTCCCCATGGTCGCACCAGACCCATACCGGCACCCAATAGCAGCTCCAGACGCCCCAGTTAGCGGTGAGCTTCTGCGTTTCGTTGGGCAGGGACGGTACCGTATAACCGGGGTTGGTATCAGTCGCCACCGGGTCAGGCGGAATATGCTCATTCAGGTCCACAATTTCCGCCACAAAGGTATCCTGGGCGGTATAGGCCCCGCTGACGGATACCGTGATGGTGACTGTCTGCGGTGTGGTGGGGGTATGCCACTTGACCCAGACCACCTGGCTGTCACCTGCGGGGATCACCACATCGTTGACTCGGTAGGTGGTGCCGAGGATGTGGAAGGTCACCGAAGCGGGATTATCCGGCGTCAGGTCGGTATCCGTCCGCAGGGTGACAGAGGTAATGACATCGGTATCTACCCGGTACTCCACATCGGGGGCCTCAATATCCCCCTCGGGCGGGGCTTCATCAAACCAGACGATGCCGACGCCCAGTGTATTGATGATGTCGGAATTGTTCTGCGTCCCGGTGGTGTTGCCGGTCCAGGCGGAAATACCAAGGTCGCTGAACTCCAGAAACATGGACAGCGGCAGGTTCTTATGGGTCAGCGAGGTCATGGTCCGGCGCAGGTTGCCGCCGGACATCTGATCGTAAAGGCCGGCCTCGGTGGCCGTCATACAGTAATATTGGCCGTTGTGGGTAAAGTAGGCGATGGGCTCGATCAGCAGCTTATATTCTCCAGCGATCATCTGCTCATAGTCCACACCCGCAGCCTGGGCGACCATCATGCAGGCATATTCCGAGCAGAAGTACCGCTTGATGGCGTCAATGTTGCTCTGGCCCTTGCTGCTGACGATGGTGGGCATGGACTGCGCGGGCTTGATGCAGGAATAGGCCACCCCGGACTGGAGGGAGAGGCCAGTGCCGCTCAGGTACTGCAGTTTGTTGACTTTGCCAAAATGAAGGATGCTGCTTTTCTGCGTCCGGTTGGAAAAGTCCAGCGGTGAGGACACGGCAGCACCGCTTGCTGCGTCTACAACCGTGATACGCACGCCATCGTTGCCGGGATTCCAGAAGTTTGAGGATGTGCCTTGCCCCATCCCGCCGCCGCCACCGTCAATGTTCCCGTTGCCTCCTGATGCAAATGCCGTGGAAGGGACGAGACAGAACACCAGGGCGAGGCTGCATAAGAGGGCGAGAAGTCGTTTCAAATACATCACGCTCCGTTCTTCTTGAAAATAAGAAGGCCGCCACAATCCTGTGACGGCCCTTCAGGTCCATATTCAGTTGTAGGTGGTCAGCCGCCCATGTTGCCGACCTGCTTGTTCAGGTCACCGTCGCTGTCGCCGGTGGATTGCTGCACATCGCCGGGGACTACCCAGCCAAATACCGGATCATAGACAGCGCCGCTGCCATTGCTGGAGCCGGGGGCCGGCTCATTGCTGGAAGTGGATTCCTCTGCGGGAGGAGCAGTGACTTCCGGTACTGCCGGGTCGGGATTGACCTCATGCTCTTCGCCGGGGTCTTCGATCTCCGTCTTGCCTTCCAGCACAGGGGGAGGCGTTTCTTCCGGCTTCTCCGTATCGGTAAAGTCGATTTCAACCTCGCCCTCGGATTCTGAGGTCACCTTGGGATATTCCTCTTCGGCGCTGGAAGACTGACCGGGCGCATAGGCATCTGCGCCCCCGCCTCCGTCGCCAGACTGCACACCGCCATCCGACCAGTCGCTGCTGGTGCTGCTGGGAGGAGATTCATCCGGACGGAATTCATCCGTGCGGTCCCGGCTCACGAACCAGCAGACGCCCAGGATGGCGACGCAGAGGACAGCCAGGGCCGAAACAATAAAGCCTTTGGATTGGAAAAACTTCTTCATGTGTATGCACACTCCTTTTTTGCTGTTATATAAAGCCTATACTGCGGAGCTGACTGGAATTTCAACAGCGCCGCTAAAATTTGGTGTTGTGGTAGCCGGTCAGCTGCACCCGCTGGGTGATGGTAGGGTAATTGTGTCCGAACATGCGTACATAGAACTCCACATCACAATAGAAGATGTACTCCACCCGGTCGCCCACCACATTGAACTCCAGGCTGATGTCGGATACCTCATAGTCCTCTGTGGAGAGCGGGATCTTCTCCGCCAGGCCGCCGGCGACAGTGGCCTCCAGCATTTCCATATAGTCATTGCTGGAATAGAGGGTGCGCAGGTACTCCTCGAAGTTGGTTTCCCGCTGGGAGCGGTAGGTGTCCGCATAGATGGTGGCGCTCAGGTTGTTCAGCTCCATTTTGGCACCGTTGCGGATATTGATGCAGGTGATCCGCACCGAGGCGTACAGAAGCAGGAAAGAGATGAGCATGACGACCCCGACCACAAAGAAGCAGGCAAAGAAAGTGATCTCGCCCCGCTCGTTGCGAAGTGGCCGGCGCAGCCGTGAAAGAAAACGCTTCATAGGTCACCTCACTTCCAATAGTGCTCGCTGACACCGGAGCCGCGTGCTACCACCGTGATGTTGACCAGATCCAGGTTCCATAGGCCCCCCAGCTTGGCCTCGCCCTCAATGGTGATGTAGAAAGGGGTCCCCAACTGGATGGCCCGGGACATCCCGGACGGCGTAGGCGTCTTGTATGTGGCATCGATGGAGTATGTGATATTCTCCGCGCCCTCGATCTCCGAGCACAGGAAGTCAAAGAGCGAGTCGGTCTCGCTGTTGATACCGCCAGACAGCTGGATCTGCTTGACCATCTGATCTGCCGCATGGTCTAACTCCTGCTTTGTGGAGATGATGCTGAACAGGTCGATGATAAAGGCCAGCAGGATGACGGCGATGAAGATGAACACCACCGTGGAGAAATAGTTGGCCTCGCCCCGTTCGCTCTTCAATGCCCTGCGGACTTTTTGCAGGAAAGTATGAATGTGAACCACCACCTTTACTTACAAATGAAAAACAGCCGTCCCGACCGGAACGGCTGCATTACAAAGTTTTGACTGTACCAAGTATAGCAGATTTGGATTTACGGCGAAAGGGCAGGACTGCGCCAATGTATGGGCAATCCTGTGCCAATTCTTTTTAGTGGCGACAATTTATGCAAATCCAAAGTGAGACTTTAGATTTGCACAAATTGAAGGGGTATTTCTCGTAACCACAAGAAAAAAACAGCACGGAGAAACAGCAATCACCATTTCTCCGTGCTATTCTTCATCGGGCTGGAATTTTACGATGTCATCCAGCTCACAGTTGAAAAACTTGCAGAGCGTATCCAAGGTATTGGTGGAGACGGATTCGTTCGCCTGCATCCGGCGGATGGTCGAACTGCTGATGCCGGCCTTGGCCTGCAAGGTATATGTGGTCGCGCCGTGCCGCTTCATGGTTTGCCACAAGGGCTCGTATGAGATCATTCCTGGTCGTTTCCTCCACTTTCTTCTTTACATATCTCTATTATTGCCTATAATGGAGGAGTAGCGTTATAGGCAATATTGCCTATACAAGAATGGCATAAAGTGAAGAGTATGGGAGGAAACAGGATGGAAGCCGAAACGAAAACCTGCTGTATAACGGGCCACAGAGATATTCCAGCGGAGAAGAAGGAATTTGTGGAAGAAGAATTGCGGAAGGAGGTGGCAGCGGCGATTGAGGATGGCTATACTCGATTTATTTCCGGTTTTGCCGAAGGTGCCGATCTTATGTTTGCGGCAGTCGTTGCCGAAGCAAAAAAAGAAAATGACGGCTTGTTTTTAGAAGCAGCGATCCCCTATGCCGGCCGGCTGAAGACGAAGAACAAAGACTTTCATAGACTGCTGGCTGCCTGCGCTGGTGTGAAAGTGATCTCCGACCACTATGTTCCTTCGTGTTACATGAACCGCAATCGCTATATGGTTGCCCAGTCGCAGCGTGTGATTGCGGTGTACGATGGACGGGACAAAGGGGGGACGCTGTTCACGCTGCGCGATGCCCATGTACAAGGGCGAGAGATCAGACTCATAGAGATTTGATTTCAAGGGCAAAACATAAAGGCCGCGTGGGGCTTTTGCATCCCATGCGGCCTTTAATTCAAATCCTGAGTACCGTTACAGTAGTGATTCTATCAGTTGATAGATGTCGGTGAATGGATTAACGGCAATCCCAAACGGTTTATTGCAGTCATTTTGAATATGGTATTGTTCTACACGCTTGGCGTTCTGGATCGCATCAGTTGTATGTTCAGATAACTGCGCATACATATCGCCGGCTTTTTCATAATCCGGGAGGTAGGCGGTCAAGGCTGTCTTCACTGCAGGGTAATCTTTGAAAAATTTTGTTGTGTACTGGAAATGCAGCAGATACCAAAACTCAAAGCAGGGATTCGAGATCGCAATGTGAATTCCCTTTGCATCTGCCAGTTTCCTTGCTCTGGAGAGTAAGTTGTCTTTGGCGGCGATAGGATCAGGATTATTATAGTTTACATCACCGTCAGCAACGACCCACACCGCATCCCCATTTGATGCAGAAATCTGATTTTTACTTTGATATTCCACGGCTTTCCGAATCAGGCCAAGGTAATCGGTTTCACCTCCTTTGGTGCGGCTGCCGACTACACGAATGTCAATATTGGTCTGGCGGCTGCGATAATGTTCAAAATATTTCGGTTCAGTTTGAGAACCCTCCGTCACAATCAGAATGACAGGTTTTAGTTTTCTGCGCCGCTGCCCACGCTTTTCAATTTGTCCGCGTGCCATTTTACAGCCCTCCCTTGATAAAGGGAATCGCACCAAAACGGCCGATCAAATAACCCTTTTCTACTTTAGTGTCTTTGCGAACAGAAAAATCGTAAAGGGAGAACAGATCGGTGGCTGCTGTCTGCTCGTCTTTTTCTGTGAACCAAATTTGATCTCTTCTCAACAAATCCAAATCAAGAAGATTGGTGCTGTGAGATGTGAAGATCAACTGAGCACCCTTTGGATTGAATTCTGTGCTGTCAAACAGGGATACCAGATGCCTGGTCAATAGAGGATGCAGATGTGCGTCCATCTCATCAGCCACAAGAAGCGTTCCCTGGTCTAAAGCCTTTTTCACAACGCCGATCAGTTTGAAATAACTGTTGGTGCCGTCAGATTCCTCTGCCATATTTAACGCATAGGATAATGCATTTCCATTGGTATCCTGTACCGTGTGAATGGCCTCAATATTTGCAAAGCTGTCACCGTGCTGCGAAGGAGCAGGCTCTGCATCGCGCATTTGCAAAGCCTGTATTCCCAAATCTGCAACACGCAGCATAGATGCGATCACGCGCCGGTAATCATCATCTTTCAGCTGCTCTGCCTCAAGCCCATAAGCGTCCGCCACGGAATTCTTCGTGATAATCTGACAAGAAGCGAACCACTCCAAAACCGGAATCACTTTAGAGTAACTCCAGTTTGATGCAACTGACAAGTAGAGTTTGTTCGCAGAAGTGCGCTCCTTGAGCGTGTTTTGTTCATCTATATCCACCGTAAAACGAAAATCTTTGGTATTTTTTCTCTCAAAAATAAGCGCCTGTCTGCCGTTGGGATAGTAATATAGGTATTCTTCTGTAACAGCCTTATCTGTCACAGAAAAACCATACGCATATCGGATACCTTCAGTGGTAAAGATGACCTCAAAGCTGCTGGGGCGCGTTGGCGTTTCCGGATCAAACTTGAAAGGCGAACGGTCAATGGTCTTATGAAGCTGCTGGTTATGTGAGGTCAGCACATAGTTTACCATGAACCAGAACGCGTTTAGGACATTAGACTTCCCCGAAGCATTGGCTCCGTAAATGACAGCAGACTTCAAATAGCTTTTATTTCCATCCATGATAAGATGCTCTGGATGCTCATTATCCTTGCTGGCCAGCAGGGATAATACAACTTTATCTTTGATAGATAGAAAATTCTCTACACTAAATTGAATCAGCATAAGCGACCTCCTAAACCTTTATTTTTATATATTATAACTCGGATTTTGTGAAAAATCAACGCAAACACAAAATAAATTCTTTGAAATAGGGATTTGAAAGGAAGCCTATGTGATAAGGATATACAGTGGTGGATCTGATAATGACAAAAAAGAAACCTGGAGAGCAGTTCGTCACTACTCCCCAGGCACTTTTGCTTTTACAGGTTCTGCCGGATGATCCGCGTGATGATGCCCACGGCCACGCCCCGCTCCATATCCAGGCGGGTGACGGCAAAGGACACATCATCCTTCTTTCCAGGCATCCGGTAGTCGTAGCAGGAGTGGGCTACCGCATTGACGCCGTTGGCGAGCCGGACATAGACCACGCCTTTATGAACATCGGTGACCTTTCCTGCATACTTGCCCTGGATGCGGCACTTCTGCAGGTTGTCCCGGTCAGTGTTTTCCGAAGTGCTCTTGATGTCGGCCCGGATGCCCAGGTCTTCCAAACTGTTGCGCCGCACACTGAGGATGCGGACCAGCACTTCATCGCCCACAGCAAACCGCTCATGGGCGTCGCCGATCCAGTCCCAGGCAAGGTCTCGGGCCAGAATGGAGCATTCCACGCCGAACACCTCCACTCGGACGACCTTTTCCGCCACAGCGATGACCCTGGCCTGGACAATCCGGCCCTCGTAGACGCGGTACATCCCATCCGGGTCCAGATCGAAATAGAAGGTCTGGCGCTTGCGCATCATGGCCTCCCGGCGGCTGGCTACCACGCTGCGGGTCTTGGAGTCGATGCCCCGCACCACAAAGTCAATGTCGGCGCCCAGCATATTCCCCAGGATCTTGTTCTGGCGCAGCATCAGGTCAGTGTATTCCTGGCCGGAGGGGCTGCGGCCCAGATTGATCATCATTTCCTTCAGGGGGATGATGATTCTGAATCCCTTGTAGTCCACCACAGCCACCGTCTTGCGGTTGTCCAGCTGCTCAATGCCGCCCAGCTTGCCGGTGAGGATGCGGCGGGTGCGGTAGGCGTTGTGGATTTCATGCCAGATGATGTCCTCACGGTCTTCCTGCGTCTCCACATCTTCCCGGCTGCGGATGGTCAGGATTGAAGGCTCACTGCGGCGGGGAGCGGCGGTGCGCCTGGGAGTAGAAGCAGGAGCGGGGGCTGCCTCTGCCAGCGGTTCGGCCAGAGAGGCAGGAGCTTCTGACGCAGCCGCTTCACTATCATCAGGCGGCACATCTTCCTCAGCGGGAGCCATCGGCGCAGGAGGCTCTGCTTCTGCGGGAACTCCTTCCGCCGGCTCCGTACTCTCAGCCGGTGCGGTCTTTTTCCTGCGGGTGGCCCGCTTGGGCTTGGGCGGTTCCGGTTCCTCGGCCGCTTCAGAAACAGGCTCACCGGGGACATCGGCCGCACCATTGTCAGCGGGAACAGCAGAGGCATCTTCGCCATCATCACTGTCAGAGCCCTCTGTCAGAGCGGCGTCATCATCGCCGGGAAGGGCGTCTGCCGCCGTAGCATCGGTGTCCATCTCACCAAACATCTCGCTTTCGGTGAGTTCCGGGAGGCTGCCGTCATCCTCAATGGTGGCTGCCTCTTCATCCGGCTGGTCCATAGAGGCCAGCAGCTCATTCAAATCGCCGCCATCAGCGGGCGCCGCCATATCAGCCTGCGCTTCATCAGGGGGCGGAGCGTTCTCCACGGGAACCGTGGTCTCAGGTGCGGTATTTTCCTGCTCAAGCAATTCTTTTTTCTTGGTTGCCATAAGTAAAAACCTCCTTATGTTGTGAATTTAAGAAAGGATCGAGTCCTTGTCTGTGGTGATGATTCCGTCCGGGGCCTCGGAAGCAGGCGGTGACGGGGGCGATTTCGGGGCAGCCGGCGTACCGGAAGATTTCGGTTTTCTCTTTGCCGCCGGCTTCTTGGGGGCGCTTTCCTTCGGCTTGGGGGCCGGGGGCGGCGCGGCGGCAGGTTTCGGCTGCGCTTGTTCCTCCAACTCGCGCCATTCAGGAATGTGCGCGGAGGCTTTGCAGTCGCGGAGCTTGGAGGATTCCGGGTGCTTGGAGTAGTCCATCTTCTCCACCTTCAGGGCCTTTTGGCCGCGGATAATGACCAGCGCCTGTGTAATCGGCAGACGAAGCACTTCATCCGGGGTGAGGACAGGCCGCTTGCCGACGCCGGAGGTCTCCCGGTATTCCGGCGTATAATTGGAGATGCGCCAGGTGCCCAGCTGCTTGGATTTACTGGACACTGACACAGAGGCCAGACCAGTGCGCTCGGAGATGAATTCCGCCGTCAGGCTGTCTGTGCAGCCCAAAAACAGCTGCGCATCACAGTTTCCCAAGATTTCCTGCCAGAGATTGAGCGGGTATCTGTTTTGGAGACCTGCAAGATTTTGGAAGACGCAGCTCATGGATATGTTTCTGGATCGAATCACACTGAGACGGCGGGAGAGGTCCGGAATGGTTCCGCAGGCAGTGAGCTCTTCCCCCAGGATATGGACGGGAACCGGCAGCTTGCCGCCCTCGCAGTTCTTGTCTGCATACCGCACCAGCTTAATAAAGCAAAAGGACAGGAACAGGCTTGCCAGAAAATCAAAGGTGCTGTCCTGGTCGCTGGTAACGAGGAAGTAGACGCACCGCTCCTGGCCGGGCAGTTCCAGGTCAATCTCATCCCGGGTGGTGATCTTCTTGATAAGCTCCGACTGGAACACCTGCAGCCGGGAGCCAAGGCCGATGATGACGCCGCTGCGCACCGTGTCGCTGGCCTGCTTGAACAGGCTGTAGGGCGCTTTGGCCGGATGGGTGGGCGGCAGAACATCAAACAGGCTATCCAAATCGGATTCCCCGTTCAGCGTCAGCAGCCGGTACACCTCGCCGATATTCCGGTTTTCTTTGGCATAGCTCTGGTCCACATAGAGGACGAGGGCTTTCAGCAGGTTCATCTCACAGGAGTCCCAGAAGTGGTCGCCCTTGCCGGTGCTGTTGGTGTTCTTGATAATGACATCCACAAAAAGCTGCGCCATCAGTTCCTGCCCTTCCACTTCGGAAAGGCAGTTCCAGCTGTCTGAATTTTCCGGCAACACCAGGTTGAAAACCTTGACACAATAGCCCTGCTCCCGCAGGTACTCGCTGGATTTTTCATAGAGTTCACTTTTCGGATCTGAAATGATCAGCGATTCCCCACGGATCACCGCCTGAAGGATGCGGTTCATACAGAACGACCGGGTCTTCATGCTTCCGCTGGAGCCGTACACGGCCAGGTTGCCGTTGATGCGGGGATTTTCGGGAATACAGACGGCTTTCCCGTCCAGCATCCCCAGCACAATGCCCTTATGCTTGCGCAGATCCGGCACCAGATCCAGCACACCCTTCATTTCCTTGCGGCCCATCCAGCCGGAGGTGCCATAGGTGCCCTTGGCCGAATAGACAAAGTTCCGGTCTGTGTCATACTCGCCGGTATCACTGTAGCCCATCCGCATGACCATGAGCAGCAGGACCGCCAGCAGGCCAATGCAGATCAGTACCCCGTACACCCCATAGGGGGGATGGAGCACAGAGGTCAGGCAGGTAATAAAATCGGGCGACGCTGCCGCCGGAGATGTGCCGTCTCCGGGGATGCCGCCGCCCTGTTTCCATGCCGCGTAGTTGCCCAATATCTGCCCCAGAAAGCCGCCTGCGTAGAGAATCGCAAGGATGGCGAACGGCGCAGCGATCAGGCCTGCAATGAGTTTCTTCTTATCTATGGGAACAACCTCCCCTCGAATTTTGTGAAATCAATGGTTTGAAAGCGGACCCGGCTACCGCAGTAGCGGCGCAGCACATCTGCCTGGAAGTCGAAGCAGATCAGCGTGCCGGGGCGCTCCATCAGGTCGAGGGAGGTGCTGAAGCGTGTGATCCGGGGCAAGTCGCAGGAGTAGCCGAACAGCACCGGCGTTCCGTCCTGCTCCGCGGCATCCTGCTCAATGGCCTTTCCGGCGTTCCCGGCAATCAAGCCCTGGGACAGAATGCGGTTAAGCTCTGCGGTTTTCAAGGGATCACACAGTAAAGCAAGGATCACCTCCCCCTGGTGGTTATTTGTGAGAAAATAAAAATGGTCGTAGCTGCCGTCCAACATGAAATAGTCGTGCTTGGCCCCGCCGGTGCTGGTGAGCATCTGGTAGGCCAGTTCCATGCTGTCGCCCAGCACCAGCCCATGCACATCTTCAGCGCGGTACTGCCCGGCCAAACGCTGCTGGCACAGGACGCTCCACATCAGCGCCTTTACCCGCATCTCGGATTTGCAGCGCCATTTCATCAGGGCAGCGCCGCTGTTGTAGGTGACAAAAATGCCGGTGGGCGCAAGAAGCACCCCTGTAAACCGGGAGCTGCGAATCTGCGTGGCGTCGATTCCCATTTCCTTAACTTCACGGGAACTGTAAAAGGCAGGATATTCGACAGCTTCGCCACAATAGCCCTGCGGCGAAAAAACCTTCGGCTTTTCATCCTGAAAGAGCCCGGCCCCCGCATTGTCCATTGTGATATAGGTTTCCGCAAGGCGGTGGAGCCGGAGCCGCCGGTTCACCTCGCTCTTGAGGCGGTTGGTGTCGGTGTCGCCGGTCAGGTAGGGAGAGAAACGCTCCGGCCAGCCGTCCAGCAGGGCGGCCTTGGCTTTTGCCCCCAGCCGATAGCCCCGGAGCCTGTCGCGGTAGTAGGTACGCAGCAGCCCGCTCTTTTTGAGCGAGGTCACGACCGCCTCCAAATAGTAGGGGCTGGCCGGGAGACGGTTCAGCTGACTGGTTGGGAACTCTCCAGAGATGGCGGTCAGCGATAAAAGCCGGAATGGGAGAGTATCCGGCTGTGGAAAAGTATGGCTGCTTTTCCCAAGGGATCACCTCCTTTGTTGGTGCTGGATTTTTACCGTAATGACTGAGAACTTCGGTAAAATAAAGCATCTCCCAAATGGCCGCAAGCCCGAAAATCCGGGACTTCCAGCGGCTTCGCGGGATGTCGGGCCGTGAGGGGCCCAAAATGCTCAAAAATCCGAGATGGATTTCAGGTCCGGTTTATGCTCTGCAAGCCACCCGGGGAAACGGTGCTTCTCCATGACGAAAATCATCGTGCAGTCCTGCTCGCCCAGTTCGGCGGTGTTATAGGCATCGCACAACAGCCCGGTATCATCAGCCATTACAAAAGAGGACAGCAGATCTAAAATCTGTTTTTCCTCCAGGTTGTCATAGTCGCGCACCCGTCTGGTGGGGAGCGTCTGGTCATACACCTGGGCGAAGCAGACAACACATTCCCGGTAGTGGGGCAAAGTGTTCTCTTTGGCGTACTGCTCCAGGGCGAAATAGAGGGGGTCCAGCAGGAACTCGGCGCTCTGCCGCTGCCTGCGTTTTGGCAGCAGGCTGGGCAGCGTCACCGCAAGCACCTCGTTCTCATAGGTGATGTTGATACCGTGCATCACACTGGCAGATTTGAGGTAGTCACCCTTGCGGATGGTCGTACTGGAATAAATCAAATGCCGCAGCCGGCAGGCGATCCGTTCCGCCCGCAGCGCGGCATCGGTGGAAAGGGTCTCATAGTTATCGGGATAACGCTGGATGTCGGTGGTATCCATCGCATACAGCGCATTGCTCAGCCGGGATATATCGTCAAGGATGCTCCCGATCCGGCGGGATATAAGTTTTCGGTCCAATCATGTGCCTCCTGCTTTCTTGAAATAGTGTGTCTGGCCGTTTTCCTCTACGGTACAGAACCCGGAAATGCCGGGGCAGTTGATTTTGGCGATCTGCGCCGGTGAATCGACCAGAATAATGCGGCGGCTGTCACCTTTGTTGCCCCGCAGGGCATGGCAGACAAGCGCCTCCTGCCTGTCCTCAACGCAGGCCACTTCGTAGAGTTCGCCATCGGCAAAGAAAACGAGCTTGACAGGAAAATCAGCGGGAGCGTGGTATTCGGCCCGCTGAATGAAGTCCAGCAGGACCCACACTGCCCGGACAAGCGCCCGGTCAAGTTTTGCCGGCTGGCCGGCCGGGAAATAGCCGCCGCTCTCTGCTTGAAAAATGCGGCCCTGCCTCTCCAGATGGGAGAGCAGGGCCTTTGCCGTATCTTCTTTGCCAGGGTGAAAACAAAGAAGCTGCTGTTCACTGAGGCCAGGGTACATTGTGACTGTCCGCAGCAAGTCCGCAGCCTCATTTCCATAGATTTCAGCCCTGGTCTTCATGGTGGCTCACCTCCTTTATCAAATGGCGTCATTAAGGCGTCATTGGAACGCCTTATCAAATATTGGAACGCCGGAAAGACGCCATCCGGGCGTCAAACCGGCGTTTTTTCATGGAAGGCGTCATATTGACGCACATCCAGCGCGGTATATCAAAGCAAGGGATTCACCTCGGCTGTATATCATTTGAACCTACGCAGATTCCTGCTCGCGGCGCTTGCGTTCCAAAATTTCACGCAGCTCACGGCGGTCGGTGGTAATCAGGTCCTTTTCCAGCGGGCTGGCCTTAAACTCCACCATGATGTTGTTGTTATTGGTGGAAATCAAGCCGTTGCCGCGTTCAAAGTGGGTGACCTCCATCGTTTCCGCATCGGACAGGTGCAGGGTCTCTTGGACCCGTTCTGCCTCGTCATCCTCCAGATTGAGGATGATCTTGGTCTTGCTGTTGTTGATGATGCCTTTCCCAAAACGGCCCTCGTCCAGATTGAAAAAGTCGTTCAGGTCCTGGCTGGCGCAGACCGCTGATCCGCCATAGCCGCGGATGGTTTTGAAAATCTCTAACACGAAATCACCAGCCAGGCGTGTGCCTGTGGTGCCGGCGCCGGAAAGGAGCTGCCAGCACTCGTCAATAAAAATGGCTTTTTCCTCAGTGCGGTCGGCTTTGGCGCGGTCCCACACAAAATCGAGGGCAACAAACATCCCCACAGTCAGCAAGTCGCCGGTGAGGGAGGAAATATCCAGCACAGTGTATTTGTTGTCCAGCCGCACATTGGTCTGCTTGTTGAAGGTGCTGGCGGAGCCGTTTACCAGGCGGTTGAGAATATGGGCCATGCGGATGGTTTCCGGGGCGGCCTTCAAAATCTCATACAAGTCGCCCAGCACCGGCATTTCCCGGTAGCAGCCCGGATTGGCCGGGTCTTCCAGGGAGGCGTTGTCGTGGGTGATGCCTTTGGCATTGTAGGTGCGGATCAGGGCCTCATCCAGAAGCTGCCGTTCCTCGTGGCTCATATCGGGAATGAGCAAGCTGAAGAAAATGTGCAGCTGCTGGATCTTCGCCGCAAGTTCCGAGAGTTGGATACCGGGGCCGTCCAGCATTTCGTTGACCGACCGATCCACCTTGCGGATCTCCATGACATTGATACAGTGCGGGCTGGCCGGGGAGATCTGGATAAATTCACCGCCCACATTGGCGCAGGCCCGGTGGAACTCATGCCCCTTCAAAGGAGCGATGATGAAAACGGGGATGTTTTTGCGCCGCATCCTGAGCGCCATCAACTGCATGGTGAAGGTTTTGCCTGCGCCGCTGGTACCCAGGATCGCCATGTTGGCGTTCTTATAGATCGCGGAATTGAAAATATCCACGATAATCAGGGAGCTGTTATATTTGTTGACTCCCAAAAGGATGCCATTGTCATCGCACATCTCAAACGAAGTGAAGGGATAACAGCTGGCCGCACCGCCCGTCAGCAGGTTGCGCTTGCCGCGCTCGTAAAGCCCTTTTTCCATGGAAACCAGCGGGAGGGCAGAAAGAAACGCCTGCTCTTCACGGAAATGGCAGGCGCTGACATTCATATCCTGCGACAGCAGGAGTTTTTTCATTTCGCTGACTTTCCACTCCAAATCCTCCACAGAGGGGGCTGTCACAGTAATCAGCAGATTCAGGTAATAAAAATCTTCGTTGTTGGCAAGACCCTCCTTCAAGAAATATCCGCTCCGGATAGCGCCGTCGATGTCATCAAAATCTGTATTGGTGTCGCTGGCGTCTTTGATTTTAGAGCGGTTGATACGGAGCTGCTGGCCCACCCGCTGGATGATGCGTTCTTTAGGTTGGCGGGCAAGGAACATATCCATGTCGATGCCGTCGCCGGCGTTGACGATCAGGCTCAGCCAGCCTGCGGGCACCTGCGTTTTGTACCCGTCCGAAGGAATCAGCAGATAGGCATAGTACAGTCCATCCATGCAGATATAGCGTCCATGGGAAAAATCAATGCTTCGGGGGGCGGCAAACTCCGCCGCCGGGATATGGTCGATCTCACTTTCCCGGCCATGCTCCATATACTGCGCCACCACCTCCTGCGCCCGCACCGACAGCGGCTTGACGGCGCTCTCGTTCCTGCACAGCAGATTATAGAGGACATCAACGGTAAACTCATCCTCATTTTCAGGGACGATGACCTCATTCCCACACTGGCGCAGATAGTTGGAGGCCGTATGGACGGCGCTCTGGAGGGACTGGATCGCTTCATCTTCCTGCTCTGACCGCCGGGTATTGGCCCAGGGCTCATACTCAAAAATCAGGAAGAACCGCCGAGTCACAGCTTCACGGGAACCGACCTGCTGCACAAAGTTCAGGTAATCCTCCTGCATCAAGCGGCACTGTTCGTTTTCCTCATGGGCCATCTCCTGACGCACCGTGTCCAGGTGGCGGTTAATATCCGCGCGGCGGGTCAGGACCTTGATTTGCAGCTTGATGGGCGAGATTTTCAAGTACGAAACGAAGGAGTAGATGATATTCCTCTGCTCTCTTGCGCTCCGCAGCATGAAATTGATGGGGACGACCTCGACCACCTTGACAAACCGATGGTCTTTGGTGTAGATAATGCCGTTCTCCACCTTCTCAATGGGCAGATAATCCGCCACCGGATTGAGGCAGGCGGGCTTCTGCTCCTTGATGTGGGCGGGGCGTTTAGGCAGGCGCCCCTTTTCAGGGCGCTTCTTTGCTTTCTTTTTTGCCTTATTAGCCTTGGCAGGACGCTCCTTTTTGGCATTTTTCTTGGGCCGCAGCTTTTCACGGATCTCATAGCTGCGCACTTCATCAAACTCGGCCGGAAAATCTGCCTCGCCAGACCGCCGACGCTTCGGGGCCTTTGGCTTTTTCTCCTTGGGAGGCCGCTGCTTGAGATGCTTGCCGGCCGATTTGGAGGGCGCCGCCTTATCCTCCGGCTGCTCACCGTCACCGCCGACAACGCGGCGGTTCCGCAGGTACTTCAAAAAGATGACCAGGAACTGCGAAAGGCTCTCACCGGATATGCCGATCAAAGCGACCAGCCCTACCGGAAGAGCGCTCAGGCACAAAATGATGATGCGGGTGGTCAGCCCAAACGGAAGGAACAGAAAAACCGGTGCCCCGATGGCAAACACCAGGATGCCGGCCTCGATCACATTCCGCGCACGGAACATACCGCCGAAAAAAGTGCCTGTTTCTATAAAATTCGGCGGTATGATATAAGTATCATGGTCGTTTTTGTTGCTCATGTATTACCTCGTTTCCGCAGCCGAGGGGGCAGGTCAGCCAATGATCCAGAAAGGACCGCCCGCTCCCGCACGGCGGCTTGCTTCATTTAGAATGATGGACAGATCCCAGAGCTGTTCGCTGCGCTTATAGCTGGCCGGGTCCGCCACCATAATCTGACCGTCTTTCACGCCACGGAGAACGATAAAATGCCCGGATGAAGTAAAATGGCCCTCTGCCATAATCGCCACCACCAGCTTTCCTTCAGCCAGGGCGTCCAGTATCCGCTGGGGCTCGGAAGTCGTGCAGCCGGATACCGGCAGGCCCCATGCCTCAGCGGCGGCGGGTATCAAAGCGTGATAAGAGCCGCTGCTCTTGCACCAGTAGCCATTTTCGTAGGACCACTGGGCCATCGCCACCGGGTCAACAGTTTTGTCCGTGAGGGAGGACACCACAATGGACATGGCGGTAGGCCCACACCCGTAGCCGCCGATATTGTCGGTGCCGTAGGGCTGGCTGGCATAACGCTCGTCCAGCTGGTTGAAATAGACCACCGGCGTCACGCCGTCTGTAAAGGTCACATCGCCCAGGGAGGGGATGCTGTTTCCAGTCCATTCCGTCAGGTTCTGCAGCAGGCCGTCCCCCAGGAACATGCTCAGGTTTGAGGCATAATCGGAGGCAAGCTCTTTCTGCTCGTCCGTAAGCGCAAAAATATGGTCAGCAAGATAAGACTCGCCGTTGTAGCGGATGGTGTAGACCATCCAGATCTCGGTGGTTGTGGTTTCCTCCCCGGTCTCCGGGTCTTCCGATGTGACCTCACGGCTCTCCCGCACGCTGGTATAAGAGTAGAGATGCTCTTTGTTCTCCCGCAGGACAGCGGCCAGATCATCCAGCGAAATGCTCTCAAAATCCTCATCCCGGGCAGCGCAATACTGCGAGACGATGAGATTGGCGTTATAGACGGGGCCGGCCGAATAGGGATTTTTGACCTCCATCTGGTCAGCGCCGGAAGAGGCAAAGTCCGCTTCAATGCGGGCCATCACATCGTCCAGCGCCTCGCCCAAGATGGAATTGATGGTAAAAGTGATGTCGTTGGCGTTCTCAACGATAGCAGTTTCGCTGTTGAGGACAGGCTGTTCCGTGTCCGCCGGCGAAAAGGCATTGATCAAACCGCCGAAAATCAGCCCGGGCAGCATCAAAACAAACAGGACCGGCAACAGAAGCAAAATGACAATGACGGCAACGATCTTGCCGATATGCTTGCGCCCGGCCCAGACTGCTCCGGCCACAGCTCCATAGGGACCGCCGGCGGCAGCGCCCTTGGCCGCTCCGGAAATCGCCTTGCCAGCCTTGATGGCGCCCTTGACCGTATGTGCTGCGGAGGCCGCAGTGTCTACCGTTTCAGCAAAGCTGTCCTTGTGTTCTTCAGCCATCAGATCTTATCCTTTCGTTTGGGGGTGGGAGGCAGTTTCTTCACGATGGACTCATTGTAGGCAATCGAACCGTCCGGCGCCATGTAGGGCGTCTTGTCCACAGCGTCCACTGCATACTGCTTATACCAGGCGGTGCCGTCTACTGCATGAACGGTCGTGTACTGGCCCTCCGGCGCAACATACTGGTCCGCATGGTACATACCGAAGGCAATGCCCTCCGGGTGTTCCGGAGTGACCTCTGTGCCGGTGATGCGACCGCCGCCGATCTCGACGTTCTGATAGGTGGGGATATTCTCTGCCCCAGCCCCCAGTGCCGTGTGGCCCATATAGGAGTGCAGGGCTTCAACGGCCTTTTCACCGGTGATCGAGCCCATTTGAGTGATGTTCCCGGTAGCCACGGAACCGATGACATTATTGGCGAAACTGCCGCCCTTGCTTACCGAGGAAGAATAAATGTGGCCGCCGACACCGCCAGCAGCACCACCCACAAGACCGCCGAGACCTGAAGGTTTGGCGTCCGAGGGCGTTGTGGCCGTCTTGATGGCGTTGTTCGTGACATTCCGCTTGATTACGCCTGCCAGACCGCCGCTGGCAAAGCCTGCGCCAAACCCGGCGCCGCCCCGGCCGCCTCCACCGCTGGCATTGACATGGGTGGAACTGCTGCTGCGGCCGCCGCCAAAGTGGTGGCTGGAAAAGTTCTTAAAGCCGCCGATGCCCTTGGCCGCAATCATGGCCTCAGCCAGCATACTGCCGCCGGTGTGGCCTACATTGACGCCCAGGCTTGCCATGAACGAGTCGATTTTCTGCGATACCTTCAAGAAGCCTATCGCACACATGAACCAGATCAGGACATTGCCGGAAACCGTCTCCTTACCTACAGCGTCCACTTGAGCCTGCACCTCTTCCTCGGAGATGGCAAAAGCAGGCTGACAAAACAGGCAGGAGAGGGCAGCAACCATCAGCGCAAGGAACAAAATTTTCTTGAATTTTTTCAAAGCGCCCCTCCTTACAAAGAGAGCGGATTGGCAATAAAGGAGCCAACCATGCTCGTAAACAGGCGCAGGCACCAGGCATTCATAATCAGCAGAAAAATCTGCCCGCCCAGCATCCGGCACCAGGATTTCCAAATGTTCGATGTGGTCTGGCTTGCGCCCATCGAAAAAGCGACCGGCGCCGTATAGACCAGCACGCCCAGCAGAACATACCGTTCCGCCGCTTCCAGCAGTAATTTCAGATAGTTCCAGGCCAGGATAATGACGAGGATCAAGGTGATCAGCGCCACAGCGCCATTGGCACAGACGCCGATGATCACCAGCATGACCGAGTTAAAATCGGCAAAGCTGAGGGGCGGCAGCTCCGAATCCATGATCCAGCCATACGGCGTGCCGCCGATTGTCAGGACGATGTTGACGATTTCATCGGAAAAGAGCGCCAGCAGGATGAAAATGACCGACCGGATGCTCAACTTGACCGGATCTTCCGCCTCAATTCCTGCGCCCAGGCCGAAGTTTTTGAACAGCTGCCAGACCCAGTTCAGCAGGATAATGCCGACAGCCAGCGCCACAAAGACGCTATACATCGTTTCGGCAGCGGGAAAGTACCGCAGAAACACAGCCATATCACAGCCCAGAGCGCCCAAAACCGAAGTGGTCACCAGGTCAAGGCCGGCCATTACCTGTTCCGCGATCCATTCAACGATGCCATCCAGGATACCCATAGCTTACGCCTCCTTCCAGTGGGTATATTGCGGCGGCCATCAGCCTGTCCACTGACCACCAGAGAACAGAGGCGTCACATAAGCCATAATGAATCCAAGACCATTGAGGACGGCCCAGGTGATGCAGATACGCTTCAGCCACGCCCGGCTCTCATCGACTGTTCGGCCGGAGCGCGAAAAGTTCATAAGCAGCAGCGCCACCGAGGCGGTCACGATGGCCGCAATGGTGGAGATGGCGAGGATCTGCGTGTAGACATCCTGCATGATCTCCTTGGCCTTCGTCCAAACATCGGTTGCGGCAAAGGCCGGCTGGCAGAACATCATCGCCATCATCACACAGAGGAACGCCGTGTAGGCGATCCGGCCGATGGAAACTCGACGAGGCGGGCTGCTGTCATCTTCCCGCCGCTGCTGTTGAGGAATTTTCAGTTTTTTCAATTTGCGGACCTCCAATCCAAATGTGATGTTCGTCGCTCAAAGAAGCAAAGAAGGAGCCCGCATCCGTCGTGCAGATGTGGACTCCTTCTCCGGCCAAAGACCATTTAGGCAGCAAAAAAGCACCTCGGGAAAGGTGCTGTTCACTGCCTGTATTCAGTTTTGGGTGCAAGTTTGAGCATATTCAGTCTAACACATAGGGATTTACGGCTCAAGGGCAGGAACGCGCCAATTTCAGTCCCGAATTGTGCCAATTACTTGCCCGCCTGTTTCTCGGAGGATTTCGGCTCTGGGAAGAACTGCTCCAGCACATCCAGACTGTCCTTGGAGGTATAGCCCCATAGCACAGAACTGAGGGCTTCAATGGCCTCCCGCCGCTTACGGTAGTAGGTGCGGAAGGAGATGTCTCGGATATGTGGGCGCAGGTTCTCGATGATTTCCTCCACATTCTTCAACTGCTGAGGGGAGAGGAAGGAGTAGTACAGCAGCCAGTAATACGCCTCGCCGTTCTTATGGCGGGTGCGGAGCAATTCGACTGCCGAATCCAGGAGCTTCAGCATCTTGTGGCTGCGCTCAATGCACTTGGCATGGTGCTCAATGTCGCTCCCGTTCAGGTCTGCGCCGGCCAGGTAGACGGAATCCAGAAATTCCTCGATGGAAGTGCCGTATTCGATCTCGAACTTGGCCCGCACATGCTGGACGGAAATCTCCAAGCTCCAAACCACATCGCGGTATTTTTTCAGCAGTTTCCAGGTATCATGGTACAGAGGGCTCTCTGCGACATCTTTTTCAACAAATTTCTTCATGGTAAGACCTCCTTGTTCAATTCTCCACCGAGGGAGAGAGTGTAAGTTCAAAAGTGGCGACCTGCTTGTTCCCACACAGAACAGCAAGGCCAAAACGCATCAGGGACTGCTCTCGCGCGCGGGGGAGTAAATCTTCCCGGCAGTCGCCCGATAAGGGATATAACTTGTAGCGAGAGAGCGGGCAGCCAAAGCACGAAATCCCTTGTGCCATCAGGATTTGCGCCATTTTCTGAAGGATAATTTCAATGTGCGATTTTGAAACGCTGGCGAGTTCATCTGAAACGATGACCTCATGCTCCAAAGCAGGGGCGTCAAGACCTGCACTATCCTCCTTCGGGAACTCCAGGCGAATGTTAAGCGTCATAGCGACCTCCTCTTTATCTACCATCACATCCGAGATCTCAAACATGGTGGACAGATATTTTTGCAGATAAATCACGCTGCCATGCCGGCCCGGGAAGGACATGAGGGAGAGATAGTCCAGCGCGGCCAGCTTTTTCAGGACACGGCCGACTGTCGCCCGGGACAGCCCCCAGCGGGCAGCCAGCTCCGTGTAGGTAACAAGGGGATTGCCGGTGCCGTTGCGGAAATAGACCACTGGCCCCAGGTCTGATCCCTGCACCTGATTGTCGTTGTAGATGGCGGAGATCCACAGGTCCAGCACAATGTCCATCTCGGAGCAGCGGTCTGAACTGATAAGATCAGTGGCAACCGAAACCGGCAGGAAGAAAAAGCCGGTGTCCTTCTGGCAGGGGGCATTGTACTCCAGAACCGTGTTATGCCGCGCCCAGTCGCAGATTTTATAGCGAACCACATTTCCGCGGCCCAGGGCCTGAAAGGAAATAAGGTTCTGCTTCTGCAGCCGTTCCAGTACGGCCAGCGCCTGGCACTGGAATCGGGTGCGGAACCATTGGGACAGCTCCTTGAGGGTGCAGACCCACTCGCCAGGGTAGACGGTATAGCTGATGCCGTCGATGCGGCGGTATGAGGTGCGGAAGTTTGCGTAGCTGCAAAGTATCGTAAAATAAAAAAGGCCGGAGCCGCCGCTTACGCGAATGCTCCGGTCCTCCATCAGAAAGCGGACGAACTGCCGGTATATCCGGCAACGTGGGTAATCCACAATCTGTTTAATTTGTAATTGATAGGTTGGCATGGCTTTCTCCTTTTTATATATAAGGTATGAAATTGGAAGGGCCAACGAAAAAATCGTTGACTTGAACATCTTGGGGGCTTATGCTATACTTGTCTCTGTATGAATCCGCAAGATAATCCTGCGCGGGACTCATACAGGCTTTACTACAAATGGGGCAATTCTACAATGGCGTCTTTGAAAACAATGTAGCCATTCGTTGTGCCAATTTTGAGTCGTCATTGAGCCGGTTTCGTGCCAATACAACTTTCCACAACTTTTTTACAACTTTTGCCCCGAACCAGACGGCACAGGAGGACACACTATGGAATCCAAAAAGTTAGAAAAACCTCGTGAAAACGGCACTTTTTCGACCGTACAAGGCGTGATGAAACCGGATGAAGAGGGTAGAAGGGTGTTCCCCACAATGAAGCCGCTTGACTCTGACAAGAAGGGTTCCAAGGAAGCTTCGACTCCTGCGGCGGCTGCTCAGGCGGCTCCGGTTGTGGAGGAAAAAATCGATTTTTCCAATGTTCAGATCGAGCCTTTGTTTGAGGATCAGGTGGATTTTGATACCTTCTCCAAGAGTGATTTCCGGGCCGTAAAGATCAAGGAATGCGAAGCCGTGAAGAAGTCCAAAAAGCTCTTAAAGTTCGTTTTGGATGACGGAACCGGCACAGATAGGGTCATTTTGAGTGGTATTCACGAGTATTATGAGCCGGAAGAACTGGTCGGTAAGACCTGCATCGCCATCACCAACCTCCCGCCCCGCCCCATGATGGGTATCGATTCCTGCGGTATGCTCATCTCCGCCGTGCATCACGAAAACGGTGAGGAAAAGCTCCATTTGCTGATGGTCGATCCTCACATTCCGGCAGGCGCAAAGCTCTATTGATTGCCCCAGAATTGTCGGTGCTTACGCCACAACTTACGCCAATTTACTCCGAGCTTACGCCAAAAATGCGTTTGGAATTTTGCGATTGCAGACAAGTTCCGATAGCATACGATAAGTTCATATGATTTAAGCCCGCTGATTTCGGTCAGCGGGCTTTTTCTATTTCTGCCCCTATTACATCTCCGTGATGTGATAGAGGCTTTCTTTGTCCCTGAAAGGTGGTCGAAAAAATTTTTTGAAAAATCTCAAAAAAACTTCGTACAAATCGAAAAAAATTTCCCAGTTGGTTAGTGAGGGCGAAAACCTCACGAACCTTGAAAATCGAATACACATTCAATAGGTACATTCCTGATCGGGGGTGAAAGCCCCAGCCGGATGAAGGTGCGCCACGAACTTCCTGCCCACAAGGGTTATCACGGAAAGCAAGGTTGGTAGCGATTCTGAAGGCTCTGCGAAAAAATTTCTGTAAATTCAAAAACTGTGATAAAAACGTTATGTTGTGAGTGGCTTGAATAATTAGCCGCTCCGATTTTTTTACAGTATACAATGGATACTGTAATTTGTCAAGGTTCTTTGGATATCAGCCTGCTGGAATGGAGCGCAGCGGAATGGAATCAGGCTGATATCCGGCGGCTCAGCCGAGCCTGGCGGGGTACATGATCTCCAGTTCGCCCAGGACTTTACCCCAGTTTCGCAGCGGAATAGTCCATTTTTTGGCAATCTCATGCGTTGCAAGATACAGAGCCTTCAGGAGCGCTGTATCGCTCGGAAATACACTTCTTTGCTTATTCAGACGGCGATAGCCGCTGTTAAGGCTCTCAATGGCGTTGGTGGTGTAAATGACCTTCCTGACGTCGGAGGAGAACTTAAAAATTGGCGATATTACGTCCCAGTTCTTGTACCAACTCTTCATAGCATTGGGATAATCGTCTTCCCATTTTTCTGTGACACGGTCGAGGGCTTCCAGAGCAGCGTCCTCGGAAGGCGCATGATATATCGTTTTCAGGTCGTTTGCGAATTCCTTCTTGTTCTTTTCTCCGACGTATTTCAGCGTATTTCTTACTTGATGAACGATACAGCGCTGAAGCTCAGTTTGCGGAAAGGCTGCTGATACGGCTTCCTTCATGCCTGTGAGACCGTCTGCGCAGATGACAAGAATATCCTTGACTCCGCGATTTTTCAGCTCGTTCAGAACGCCGAGCCAGTACTTGGCACTCTCGTTTTCACCGATATGTATTGAAAGGACTTCCTTGTGACCTGTCATGCTGACAGCCAGTATCACATATGCGGCAAGCTTCCTGATTTGTCCGTTATCGCGTACTGAGAAGTGTACTGCATCGATGAATACGATCGGATATACTTCGTCCAATGGACGTTTCTGCCAGTCCTCTATCTGCGGGAGAAGGCGGTCTGTGATATCTGATACCATACCGTCGCTGACTTCAAAGCCGTAGATATCCTCGATAGTTTCGCTGATCTGGCGTGTGGTCATGCCTTTAGCATACAGTGATATTATCTTCTGCTCAATGCCTGAGATATCCTTCTGACGCTTCTTTACGACCTTGGGCTCAAAACTGCCGTCACGATCCTGCGGTACTTCTATTTCAGTTTCTCCGAAGTTTCCGCGAATTTTCTTAGTTTTCCTGCCGTTGCGATAGTCAGGATTGCTGGAACGCTCATATTCCTGATATCCCAGATGCTCGTCCATTTCGGACTCAAGCATTTCCTGGATCGTCCCTCCAAGAAGGTCTTTGAGGGCATCCTCAATATCCTTTGCAGACTTGATGTCGTATTCCTCAAGCAGCATTCCTATGATATTTTTCTTTCCCTCACTCATCGGTTCTCTTTTCCTTCTTGCCATAAAAAATCAGCCTCCTGTGTTAGTATTTCTATTTTATCACAGTTTGCTGACTTTTTACAGACTTTTTTTCAGAGGCTCATCAAATATGACTCTATTGTGAAAAACAGGTCTGGAACGTTATGACAAATGCTCCCGTTCAGACCTATCTTTCAAGAGAATTCAGCCATTGTTACTTATCATCTTTTTTTCCTTTTTTGAATCCGCTCATAAAACTCCCGAAGGCCTTCTTAGCACGGCCTAAAGCACTGTTTTGTGATTTTTGTTCATACGCTTCTCTAATTCTGGCGACTTGTTGCTGTAATTCAATCGCATCTATCTGTGAAAGGAGGTTATTCTGTGCTTTAAGTCGAGTCTTTAATTCAATATCCTTCTCCAATGGCTTAAGAATATCATTGGGTTTTACTTTTTCAACT